>Ga0304729_1000367_pt1 | contig 33854 bp, 27 predicted proteins | sample C_131016_MF_Meta_FD_190475 | JGI IMG/M metagenome (GOLD analysis project Ga0304729, IMG submission 190475) | Freshwater microbial communities from Lake Croche, Canada to study carbon cycling - C_131016_MF_MetaG (v2) (version 2) | ecosystem: Environmental > Aquatic > Freshwater > Lake | place... | reverse complement strand
CAAAATGGGTTACCGTTCGGATTCAGCCGATTGCAGTTAGAGATGTTCTCAGGTATCTAGTTGGTGCTGCGGCTATAAGTAAAGAAGTAAACCGGGATTTTGATATCGGTGGACCAGAGGTGCTCACCTATCGTGATCTGATGTTGCAGTATGCGGAGGCTGCTGGTTTAAAGAAGCGGTTTATTCTGCCACTGCCTATTTTGACCCCTAGGCTATCTAGCGGTTGGGTTGGGTTGATCACACCGGTTCCTATGACTTTGGCCAGAAGACTTATTGACTCTTTGCGAAACGAAGTTGTGGCTAGAGATAGTTCAATAAAGCAATACATTCCAGACCCGCAAGAAGGACTAACCAGTTTTAAGAAAGCTGTTGCGCTAGCGCTAACCAGAATCAAGGAAGCGAATGTCGAAACGCGTTGGACTAATGCTTCTTTACCAGGTAGCCCTAGCGAACCACTTTCAACAGACCCTGATTGGGCTGGTGGTTCGCTCTACACAGACGTCAGAGTTGAAGAAACCACAGACTCCATCGATGAGGTGTGGAAGAGAATCGAATCTATCGGTGGTGAACACGGATACTCAACGGCAACCTGGGCTTGGGAATTGCGAGGTCTGCAAGACCGTTTAGTTGGTGGCGTTGGTCTTAGAAGAGGTAGAAGAGACCCTGATCACCTTATTGAAGGTGAGGCTCTGGATTTCTGGAGAGTCGAGGCTTTAGAGAGACCACATTTATTGCGGCTTCGTGCTGAAATGAAAATGCCCGGCTTAGCCTGGTTGGAATTCAAAGCAGAAGAATTACCAGCTCGTGGAACTCGAGTAACCCAGCGAGCAATTTATGTTCCTAAAGGTTTGCTAGGTCATCTTTACTGGTGGAGTGTGTTTCCGATGCACGGTTTAGTTTTTCCCTCAATGGTCAAACACATTGCTCACAACACCACGATTAAACGCCTCAAATAGACTTACCTGGTGAAGAAAAATAGCCTAGGTGTTTTTAGCCTCTTATTCGTAACCGTTGCCTGGGGTGCTTCGTTCGTGGTTATGAAGCCAGCTATGAATAATTACCCGGTATTTGATTTCCTGGCTATACGTTTCACTATTGCGGCCCTACTTATGATCTTGGTTAGACCTAAAACAGTCAAAGCTTTCAAAGGCGCTACCTTGAAACATGGAATATTTCTTGGTGTTATTTTAGGTGCCGCTTATGTTACACAAACAATTGGCTTGATAACTTCAACCGCTGCCATCACTGGTTTTATCACCGGACTCTATGTGATTATGACTCCGCTTCTGATTTGGTTGTTTTTCAGAAAGAAACCGAACGCTATCGTAGCTCTGGGTGCGATGTTAGCAACAGTTGGTTTAGGTTTTATCACCATCAAAAATGCTTCCTTCGATGTTGGTCAAATTTGGATTATTTTGTGTGCTTTGGCTTTTGCTTTACACATCGTCGGATTATCCAGATGGTCACCCGGTAAAGATGTTTATGCGCTCACGGTGATCCAGCTAGCAACCGGGGCGGTGGTCTGTTGGATCGGGGCATCCCCTGATGGCATTCAACAAACCACAGATTTCACTGTTTGGTTTGCCATTATCTTCACAGCTGTCTTCGCAACAGCTCTCGGCTTCTTTGTTCAAACCTGGGCTCAATCAATCATGGATGCCTCTAGGGTGGCCATCATCTTGACCATGGAAGTGGTCTTCACGGCATTGATCAGCGTAGCTGTTGGGCAAGAAGTTCTAAGTCCCCAGGTAATCATCGGTGGAACTTTCATGTTGGCCGCTATGTTGTTAATTGAATGGCCGCGTAAAGATAGTCAGTCGGCTGATCTGATTTATGAACCTATGCCTCACTAAGGACAAAGATGATACTTGCCATAGATGCTGGAACAACTGGGGTAACTGCTTTAGCGGTAGATGAAAACGGATCTATTATTGCCCGAGGCTATCAAGAGTTTCCTCAACACTACCCTCGGCCTGGCTGGGTGGAGCACGACCTAAACGAAATATGGGCGGCAACCTTATCTTCGCTAAAGCAAGTCATCGATCAATCTGGTTCTAAATTCCAAGCCATAGGTATCACCAACCAAAGAGAAACAGTTGGGGTTTGGGATAGAAAAACAACTGAACCTAATTGCAAAGCAATTGTTTGGCAGGACCGAAGAACCACAGAGATCCTTGCTGAATTAAATGCCGATGCAAGTGTTCAACGAATTACCGGATTACCGTTAGATCCTTATTTCAGTGCTTCGAAGCTTCGTTGGATTGCTAAAGACAATCCATCAGTTTGGAGCAGGGTTATTTCCGGTGAATCAGTGGTTGGCACTGTAGACACTTTCCTAATTGCCAGGCTCACAGCCGGTGCTGTTCATGTGACAGATGCCAGTAACGCTTCAAGAACACAGCTGTTTGATATCCATTCAGGTTCTTGGTCTAAAGAACTTCTTGACTTATTTGAAATACCAGAGATTGCTCTGGCCACCGTGGTTGATTCAAGTGGTGTAGTGGGTGTAACTGACCCTTCGGCATTCTTTGGTTTAGCAATTCCAATTGCAGGTATTGCAGGTGACCAGCAGGCAGCACTATTTGGTCAAACCCAGTTTGATGTTGGTGGGGCCAAATGTACATACGGCACCGGAGCATTCATTTTGCAAAACACTGGATATCAAGCTTTAGTGCAAGACAACGGATTGATTACAACTGTTGCCTGGCAACTTGACGGGAAAATGACTTACGCCAACGAAGGTTCGGTCTTTGTTTCTGGCGCAGCTGTTCAATGGTTAAGAGATGAACTAAAAATCATTTCAAAAGCCAGCGATATAGAGGAACTAGCCCTAACAGTTTCTGATAATGGTGGAGTTGTTTTTGTTCCAGCACTGACCGGTCTTGGAGCACCATATTGGCTTCCTGATGCCAGAGGAACAGTCTTTGGTTTAACCAGAGGAACAACTAGAGGACATCTGGCCCGAGCAACTCTCGAAGCTTTAGCTTTTCAAGTTAGAGATGTCTTTGATGCCATGATTACTAAACTCTCAACCCTCCGAGTTGATGGTGGTGCATCAGCTAATGACCTTTTGATGCAGATTCAGGCAGACCTGCTGCAAACCCCAATTCATCGTCCTAAACAACTTGAATCAACCGGCTTAGGTGCAGCATATCTAGCCGGGCTTGGCATAGGTCTATGGAGTATGGATCAGCTTAGAACTCTCAATCCGGTTGATGCAGAATTCTCACCAAAAGCAAACCTGACTAGCGAATACCTGCGTTGGAAGAGTGCTGTCTCAGCCACCATCGCCTTCGCTAATGCTTGAACTATTCATTAGAATAGGAAAGTTGTAATAAGGGCCTCTAGCTCAGTTGGTTAGAGCAACGGACTTTTAATCCGTGGGTCGTCGGTTCGATCCCGACGGGGCCTACTAGAACCCCACCCTCCACGGTGGGGTTCTTTCATTTAAGTAGTGACAACCATTTAGTTGCACCTTTTGAAAACGCAGTTCCTACTGCCATACTGGGTTATACCCCTTTGGGAACAACTTCCCCAGATGAAAGGCCTTCAAATTGGAAGAACAATATGAACGCGTTCTAGCTAATCCAGAGTTTTCAGTCAAGATGTCGGCTGATTTCAAGGAAGGTGGGAAATCGGCATTTGTAAACCTCTGTTTTCTGATCGGCTCTAAAGAAGGTTGGGTTCTAATCCGACCGAGGTTGATCAAGGGAGAAGTAACGCCATGGTTAGCAGGGACTTGGGAAGATGTGCTCTCCTTCAAGAAATGGGATAAAAAAGAGGTTGAAATCACCATTAACCATCCCGAAACAGGTAAAGAAGTTACAGCACACACTTCAGGATTCGGAATAACTCCTACACCACGGGACTCAACACTTATTTGGGCCAGCCTGCCTGCCCACGAATTTGAACCGATACTTCAAAAAATTATGAACAAAAGGAATGCTCGGGGTGGAGTTGTAAAAACTTTTGATGACGACCCTAGACAACTTCTTGCGGTTTACCTTGGTGGTTATGGTCAGCCTGAAGCATTGGCCTCATCCGAAGCTGCATCTTTGAGCTTTAATTCAGATGCTCTAGAAATTAACGGCACAGTTTACGGCTGGGATCAATTAGTTGGTTTCAGTGTTGGTGGCCCTGGAACATTCGAAACTGGAGGAGGGTGGATTGGTGGAGGATTCGGAATAGCAGGAGCAGTCGAAGGGGTTCTTGTGAGCTCAGTTCTCAATGCGCTTACGACCAAGACTCATGTCCTTACGGAGTTTGTCTTCATTTTTGAAAATGCAGAAATGAACTTTGCCACGCAAAAGATAACCCCAGACGAATTAGATATGTACCTGAGTCCATTGAGAGGCTTAATTCGACAGAGCTCTAAGAGCACGAAGACTCAAAAATCGCAGGGCTCTAAGTTTTGCGATCAATGCGGAAATCCGCTTTCTGCAAAAGCGAAGTTCTGTAGTGGATGCGGTCAAACTGTAGGCTAGTGTGCCTGTTCTGAATCCTCCCCTTCGGAATGGATTTCATTAAGTTCTATAATCGCGGCCTTAACGGTGCCGGGTTGGCTAATAGCAGTAATTACTTGGTGAAGGTCGGATTGAGAACGCCTAAATCGAGTGAGCGTTCAGCTTGAGACATGGCAGTAACCAATTTGGTTTCTTGATCCCTTAGAGACACAAAACCAAGCCCAACAGGGAGCCCAGAAACCAGTCCCATCGGAATAGTTCCAATCGGAGTTCCGGCGATAGCCGGTGCCGTGGTTATCCAACTGGCAGCTTCAAAAGTGTCCCCGTTGACTAAGGAACTTTCCCAAGCTGGCCCGTAGGTGCAGCCAATCAAAACATCCACGTCTTCTAAACCTGTGGCCAAGGTTTTTTCAGCCCATAATTTGTTTCGATTACGGGCCAAGCTATATTCAGCCATTTTGCTTTCAAGTTCAAGCGCTTTTTCAAAGAGTTCTTGACCGAAGTGCTGAAGCTCTTGGGAAGCATGTTGGTTATTAAAATCAAAAATGTCTTTTAGGGAAGAAACTCGTGCCCCGGGTCTAGTCGCTAGATAATTGCGAAGACCTTCACCCAGTTCATAAAGCAAGACAAATAGCTCATCTTCGCCTTCTTCATTCCCCGGTGCAGATAATTTCACTTCAGTCAACTTAATCCCTGATTTACCAAGCCGAGCGATTGCTTCCTCAAATAAACCATCTACTTCAGCATTCGAAGTCATCCAGTCACGAACCACGCCAATTCGAATCTGGCTATCGGAGTTTGCTGCAGCAGCATAGATATTCTTTGCTGTTAAAACATCAAGCAAAAGTGCTGCTTGTGAAACTGTTTGAGCCATTGGTCCAGGTGAATCTTGACTGGCACTAATTGGGATTACTCCATCGCGAGGAATGCTGCCAACAGTTGGCTTGATGCCAACGCAACCATTGAGTGATGCTGGGCAAATAATGGATCCATCGGTTTCAGATCCAATTGCCCACTGCGTTAACCCGGCAGCAACTGCGGCTCCGGAACCTGATGATGATCCGCCTGCGCTTCGCCCATGTTGCCAAGGATTAGCAGTTAAACCGCCAACCGCTGACCAACCACTTGCAGACTTGGTTGAACGAATATTGGCCCACTCGGATAAATTTGTTGCGCCAACGATCACCGCGCCGGCTTCTCTTAGTCTGCGGGCAATAGTTGAATCTTGCATTACTGGAGTATCTGCAAGCGCTAACGAACCTGCTGTTGCCGGCAAGCCCTTAGCCTCAATGTTGTCCTTGACTAATATTGGTAGCCCTTGAAGCGGTAAGTTGGAGTCTTTCTGATCCAAGCGCTGCGCTTGATCTAGTGCATCGTCAGCTAAGGCTAAAACTGAGTTGAGGGAGTATCCAGAGTGATCAAGCTCTGAGATTATTTCTAAAGATTTTTCAACAGCGTCAGTGGATTTCACAAGGGAATCTTCGCAGGTTTATTTGCAATCTCAAACTCCATCTGAATCTGAAAGCCGCTCTTCCTCAAAAACCCAACGTTCGCCAGGTCTTGGATTACTTTACGCCCAGAAGATCGATAACAAACACAAGGGTCTGGCCAGATAAGGCATGGCCTCCACCTTTAGGTCCATAGGCGAGTTCCGGTGGGCAGATAAGCATTCTTCTGCCGCCAACTTTCATCCCTGGGATACCGTCTTGCCAACCTTTTATTAGGCGGGCTAAGGGGAATTCGATGGATTGACCGCGGCTCCATGAAGAATCGAATTCTTCACCGGTCTCGTAGTCAACACCTAGGTAGTGAACTTCAACTGTGGCACCAACCGGTGCCTCTGCTCCGTCGCCTACGATGATGTCTTTAGTGGTCAAAACCTTAGGAGCTGGCTCCATCATAGGTTCAATTTCTGGTCTGTCTAAATTACTCATAATAGAAAATCATACCTGTGGGCTTTGGTTCATTTAGTCAGAACCACTTGCAAAAGGACTGTCAGGAGTATTAGTCCCAGGAGCGCTAAAAATATGAAGGCCCTTGCTTTCCCTAGAGAGACAACTAAACCACCAAGCTTGGCTTTCTTGTCTATGGCTAAATCTGGAAGTGCGTTGAAAATATGAGCGATGATGCCAACGCAAGAAGCGATAATCAGAATTTGCCAACTTGGCCAAAGATTGACTGAGTTGGACTGAGTAATAAAAACTGTTAGCAACATAAAAGAAACTGCGTAAGGTAACCAAGACCAGACGGTTCTAGATAGATAAAGGTTATAGATCTGCGCACTAGCAACAGCCAAGATGTTAGCTAAACCTCCTACTAACCCGGCTGCTAGAAAAGAAAATGGAACTGTAATCAGCAATGCAATCAGGATTGGAATCCTCAGGTTTTTAGGATCTAAAGCATATTTAACCGAAGGCTTGTTTGTTCGGTTCAGTTCTCTATCGGTTTTGGCATCAACAAAATCGTTAACCCAGCCAATCGATGCCTGACCGGCTGCGGTTGCTATAAGAACAAACAACAGCCCAATTCCATGCTGCCCATATAGAGAGGTTGCCACGGTAGTCAAAGTAACCATCAAGAGGGCTTGTGGAAAGTGTGTTGCTTTAACTAGAGATATGACTCTAGTCATTGCTTAACTCGCTGGTTACTGTAATTTGTCTTTGCTCTGTTTTAAGTAAATTGAAACAACGACCCAGGTAACGTAGGCAGCTTGTGAAACTGCAACTACTCTCTCCCAGATACCAACATTGATAGCAGCTGGATCAGTCCAGATGGCTAGGAACCAAAATGCCAAGACTGCTTGGACGGTGGTTCCAATAATTGTTGGGATTGGGCGAATGGCAAAAGGTGCACTCTTTGATTTCCTCATAGCTAGAAGTGGCCAACCTGCTGAAATTGCAAAAGATGAAATAGCGAAGATTCTGTGCGGGGTTGAAAAGCCAATCAAAGGAGTTGGAAAGATGGTTAGACCGAATGTACAGAGGGCAGAGACCAATAGGGCAATTCGACCAGGTAGCGCTAAGGTCCTGGCGTAAATCGCAACTAGCAAAGTCAAGATTCCACCAAAAACGAAGAATGAAGACATGACTGTATTCACCGGTGATTCAGGTGAAGCCAGTTCACTGATGGTTTGTTTGGCTTGGTCATAGCCTGGCCACATTGAACCAGCAATAATCCAACCGAGTGCTGACTGTATTGGGCCAATGATTGCCGCATAGAGAGCTATTCTGCTTACTGGTTTCATGAAGCCTCTTCATTCAATAGTTACCTGCTTGAAGTGACACTATCAAAGGAACAAGAGTTATCCAGTTCATGAAATTGGAAGAATAACTTCCCTAGGCTTGAAGCTATGGATCTTGCAATCAGAAAGTTCGTCTCTGCTGGTTTAGATACGGTGGAGCCAGGTCAACCTATAGTTCTGTTTCTTCACGGCTACGGAGCCGATGAGAAAGATTTGCCTGACTTGATGAGCTACTTACCTAAGTTGCCTTGGGCGTCTATTCGGGCACCGCTAAATTCTGACTATTCAGGATTTGCTTGGTATCCGCTAACTAAAGCTCTAGATCCTTCAGTTGAAGATGTCACAGCTATCACTGATTCGGTCTGGGACTGGATTGATGAGTATTTACCTCAAGATTCAAAATTGATTCTGATTGGATTTTCTCAAGGCGCTCTCATGGCCACCCAGTTGCTTCGAACCAGACCAGAGCGAATCCTTGGAACAGCGATACTTTCTGGTTTCATCTATGGCGCTGAATTAGCAATGGACAAAGAGCTCTTAGCTAACAAGCCAAAGGTTATTTACTGTCGCGGACTACAAGATCCTATGATTTCTCAGGAAGCAATCGTTCGAATCAACACCTGGTTACAGCAACACACCAAAGCAATAACTAAAACCTATGAAGGTTTGGGTCATTCGGTTGATGAGCGAGTGATGAAAGATGTTGCTGATTACTTAGCAACAGTGTTGTTATAAAACACCAATTCTTTTTAGCCGGTTTATTGCACCGTCTTGAATTGGATTCTCTGGCCCAATAGCAATTCTGATTAGTTTCAAGATGAATCTGGTTTGGGATCTGATAAACCAATCTGGTGCAGTTTTGATGTTTAGCATCTTTCTAAAATCAGGTCGTAAAGAAATTACCGCTGCCTGAAACAACAAGCCATAAATAATTCTTGCCATCAAAGGTAGTGGTGGTTTTCTAATGAAATTGACTACTCGCATAGTATCTTCATTAACTCTTAGTTCTCCCCTGTCTCTAAAACCATCAAGAACCTCATTGAGTTCTTCATTTGATTTAGGAACACTAGATAGACCTAAAGGTTCAACTGATCTACCCCACTGGTAGACATAGTTATCTGCACCGGTTGGTTGATCACCTTTAGGAATAGGTATTACACAGTAACTTTCGTGAGCCACCAAAAAAGATTCCATGAAGGCGCAGTGCACCCACAGCAACAGATTTGGATCTGCTGCTCTATAAGATTTGGTTTCGTTTTTGGCATCAACATATTCGCCTTGAACTCTAGTGTGTAGTTTGTTCACACGTTCAGCTTCTTTTCTTAGAGCGGCGTGTGAACCAAAGGTGGTTACGGTTAGCCAGCGAATGGTTCCAGCTAAACGCCCTAGGGCATCTGATTCGTATCTGGAGTGTTGAGAAACACCAGCTAGAGCGCCAGGGTTGAGAGCTTGCATCAGGAGTGCTCTGATGCCGCCAACTAGGGTTCCGAAGTCTCTGTGGACCACCCAAGGCGCATCAGTTGGCAGATATAGCCCGCCTTCATCGCCTTCAGCGATCACTTCGAGCCAAGGTGGGATGCCTTTAGGGTCCCCGGAAAGTAGCTTCCTGAACTTGACGGAAAAGTAGTCTTGGAGGGCATTATTTTTAGGCATGTTAAGTGAAAGTCTAACTTGAGAAAGAATTTTCAAGATTGGCTGAAGAAGAGAAACTGTGTCTCTCGATTCAATTTTGGTAACCTAACTCAAAACTAGCCGGCTAATCAAGCAGCTTTAGGCTTCTTTTTTGTTTGGGTATCATCAAACTTAATGATGTCCCCTGGTGAACATTCCAAAACCTCACACAGAGATTCAAGTGTTGAAAATCGGATGGCTTTAGCTCTATTTCCTTTGAGAACGAATAGGTTTGCCTGTGTTATGCCCACTTTCTCAGCTAACTGTGAAACTGTGAGTCCTTTTCTTTTCCTTAGCTCTTCTATTTCAATTCTTATCGGCATTAGATAACTTCTTCCAGTTCTTCTCGGTTAGATATTGCCTCGACCAAAACCTCCGATAGAGACTTAGTAGTCAACCCTGCTGCAACTGACACTGCAAACCCGCCAAATAGAATAAGCACTAAACCTGGTGGCATCGTGTTTTGGTTCGAGAGCCAGACGAAAAGAATAATTATCGAGATTGCTAGCGTAAAAAAAGTAATGCTAAGTGCGCGAACCTCGGGTTTAGATGATTCGCGCAAGAGATTCCCTTGTTTCACCTTACGCAGTAAAAGAGCGATTATGACGGTGACCGCAACGATACAAGCAGTCAAGAAACTCAAAATTAGCTGTATTGAGATTTTGTCTCCCCGATATTCCACGTACTGATCTGAAAGTTCCGCTGATAGAACTGGAATCAAAATAAAAATTCCTAGAAGGCCGAACCCTGATAAAACCCACAAGATAGCTGAGGCTATTTTTGCTGAAAGGTAAATGCCAGACATTTAGTTGTCCTCTCTTGACTGTATCGTTAAACAATACTATCGTCTATCAATAGTAAAAACATTCAACTCAGAAAATGTAGAAGAAAGTAGCAATGATGTTAACTTCCACAACGCTAGCCCTAGGAATTCTCAGCACGTTGGTGAACCCCTCTCAGCCCCAAGTAGCAGATGTGGATTTGACTCCCCCTTTGACAGTGAATTCGATATATTCACCGGAATTTGTTGATAGCCCAGACGTAACCGTTAGTCTTCTTGAAACTGAGATTGATCCCTCTGCCCCTGACATTTCTTATATTTGGGGAAATGAAAACCCCCGCTTGAAAACTACTTGGGGAGCAAGTTACGCCAATTCCTATGAAGTCGCATGGATTTCTTATCATGGGCGAGCTCTTGCCGCAGGGAATGTGTTCGACGGGCTTCGCATAATTCAGGTCTGTATTTGGTGCACCAGAAACAACCAACTCCAGTCTGACATAGTCTGTTCAAATGCCACAAGCGATCCGGGTGCTTGGGCCCCAGGGTCTGTCGTAGCAACGGATGCATGGGATGCACTTGCTTGGGATGCGCCAAAAACACTTTTCAATATCAGGACAGCCAGGATAAGTCCACTTATCATCTAGAAGGCCTCCTTATTTGGTGGTTCAATTCTTGTCTGATGGATTGAAGTCTTCTTTCCTCAGATTGAGTTTTCTCACATCGCAAACTTTATCCATTTGGTAAAACCAGAATTGTGACAGCACCCCTAAATGGGTTCCAAGCTTATTTGTTGGCATTTTTAGGCTTTGTCAGCGGTCATTTATAAAGTTCAGGTAAAGGTTGAAGGTTATTCACTGCGACACGCCGAGTCCCTCCATTGATTTGGGGTTCGCGGGAGAAGAATAACTAGGCAACAACTAAAAAACCACTAAATAAGGGTGATTTTCCGGTTTTGACTACTACATCTAGTGTTTTCGTGCTAGTGTGATGGGACGTCGAAAACGGCAAAAAAGCCAAAAACAACAAACTTTTAGGGAATTAAACGCCCCCAAAAGCTGCCACAGGAGAAGTTACATGTCATCAGAAGTAAAGGTATACAGCCTTCCATCATGTGTTCAGTGCGATAGCACTAAGCGCCTATTGAAGAGCATCGACGTCGAATTTGAAGAAGTTGACATGAGCCAGGATCCGGTAGCTATGGAGATGATCAAGTCTCTTGGTTACACCGCTGCCCCTGTGGTTATCGCTGGGGATGAGCACTGGAGTGGTTTCAGAATGGATCGCATCAAGGCTCTTAAGACTGCTTAGTGCACCATGTACGACGTCGTTTATTTCTCCAGTGTTTCTGAGAACACAAAGCGGCTCGTAGAAAAGCTTGGCCTTAAATCGATTCGGATACCACTGAAATCGGATGAGGCAGAAAGATTCACCTACGAACACGACAGTGTCCTCGTAGTCCCAACTTACGGTTCTGGCGAAGAAAAGACTTCGGTGCCTAAACAGGTCATCAAGTTTCTAAATAATCCAGAAAATCGCAAGCACATTAAAGGTGTTGTCGCCACCGGCAATACCAACTTCGGTGAATCATATGGTTTAGCCGGGGACATAGTTGCACAGAAGCTCGGGGTTCCGTTATTACAACGGATCGAGATTCTAGGTACACCAGAAGATATAGAACAGTTAAAAGAAAGGCTGAACAAACTGTGGGAACTCCAGTAGAAGTAGTAGATGACAACGGTGTTAGCGTAAACACCACCGCAATTGAGAGCGTTCTTAGCTATCACGAGCTAAACGCGATGATCAACCTGTGGGATAAAGACGGCAAGATGCAGCTTGATAAAGACAAGATGGCTGCTCGTCGTTACTTCCTGGATCACGTGAACCAGAACACAGTTTTCTTCCACTCGCTAAGAGAGCGTCTTGACTACCTAGTTGAGAACGAATACTACGAGAAGGAAGTTCTAGACCAATATCGCTTCGAATTCATCGAACAGCTAGAAAAACTTGCTTACTCTAAGAAGTTCCGCTTTGAAGCTTTCATGGGTGCATACAAGTTCTATACCGGTTATGCACTAAAGACTTTCGATGGTGCTCGTTACCTAGAGCGTTTTGAAGACCGCGTGGTTATGGTGGCTCTTGCTCTTGCCGAAGGTAAAGAAGACATTGCTATCAACCTGGTTGAAGAAATCATTTCGGGTCGCTTTCAGCCGGCTACCCCAACATTCCTAAACTGCGGTAAGAAACAACGCGGAGAGTTCGTTTCCTGTTTCCTACTTCGTATCGAAGACAACATGGAATCAATTTCTAGAGGTATCAACTCAGCCCTTCAGCTATCAAAGCGTGGCGGCGGTGTTGCTCTAAGCGTTTCAAACATTCGTGAATACGGTGCTCCAATCAAGAAGATTGAAGGCCAGAGCTCAGGAATCATTCCGGTTATGAAGCTTCTAGAGGATGCTTTCTCTTACGCTAACCAGCTAGGTGCTCGTCAGGGTGCAGGTGCGGTTTACCTAAACGCTCACCACCCGGACATCCTTCGTTTCCTAGACACCAAGCGTGAGAACGCTGATGAGAAGATTCGTATCAAGACTCTATCTATCGGTGTGGTTATTCCAGATATCACAATGCACTTGGCTAAGGACAACGAGGACATGTATTTGTTCTCCCCTTACGATGTTGAGAAGGTCTACGGTATTCCTTTTGGTGATATCTCGGTTACCGAGAAGTACCAGGAGATGGTTGATGACCCTCGTATCCGCAAGTCAAAGATCAAGGCTCGTACCCTATTCGAAAGAATTGCTGAACTTCAGTTCGAGTCTGGTTATCCATACATCATGTATGAAGACACTGTTAACAATGCCAACCCAATTGCTGGCCGCATCAACATGTCTAACCTTTGTTCTGAAATCCTTCAGGTTAACACTCCAACCACATACAACGCTGACCTTAGCTACAACGTGATTGGTAAGGACATCTCTTGTAACCTGGGATCACTAAACATCGCCATGGTTATGGATGGACCGGACTTCGGTAAGACCATTGAGACTTCTATTCGTGCGCTAACTGCTGTTTCAGACCAGTCAGACATTGAATCAGTTAGATCAATCTCTGATGGTAACCACAAGTCACACGCTATTGGTCTAGGTCAGATGAACCTACACGGCTACCTAGCACGAGAGAAAATACACTACGGTTCTGAAGTTGCACTTGATTTCACCAACATGTATTTCTACACAGTTCTATTCCACGCACTTCGTGGATCTAACAAGCTCTCTATCGAACGTGGCTCTAAGTTTGATGGCTTCGAGAACTCTAAGTATGCAACCGGTGAGTTCTTCGACAAGTACATTGATCAGGTTTGGGCTCCAGCCACCGAGAAGACTAAGGAACTGTTTGCTGGTTCAAACATTGCCATTCCAACTCAGGCTGACTGGGTTGAACTAAAGGCTTCTATCCAGAAGCACGGTATTTACAACCAGAACCTTCAGGCTGTTCCACCTACCGGCTCAATCAGTTACATCAACAACTCAACTAGCTCAATCCACCCAATCGCTTCGCGTATTGAGATACGTAAGGAAGGAAAGCTAGGTCGCGTTTACTACCCAGCGCCATTCCTTTCAGATGAAACTTGGGGTTACTACGATGACGCTTACGAGGTTGGCCCTGACAAGATCATTGACACCTATGCCGTTGCTACCCAGCACGTTGACCAGGGTCTGTCATTGACCTTGTTCTTCAAGGACACAGACACCACTCGTGATGTTAACCGTGCCCAGATCCATGCCTGGCGTAAAGGCATCAAGACCATCTATTACATCCGCATTCGTCAGCAGGCCCTAACCGGTACTGAGGTCGACAGCTGTGTAAGCTGCATGCTTTAAAACTAAAAAGAGGAAAAACTTATGAACACCCGTCTAATCTCCAGACCTGTTAACTGGAACAAAATCGAAGATCCAGTTGACTTGGATGTTTGGAATCGACTAACCCAAAACTTCTGGCTGCCTGAGAAGGTGCCAGTATCTAACGACATTCAGTCTTGGGAAACTTTAAGACCCCACGAGCAGAAGCTAACTATGCATGTGTTCACTGGTTTGACCATGCTGGATACCATTCAGGGAACTGTTGGTGCTATGAGCTTGATTCCTGATTCTAGAACTCAGCATGAAGAAGCGGTCATGACCAACATTGCTTTCATGGAATCTGTGCACGCTAAGAGCTACTCTTCAGTGTTCTCAACTCTGTGTCTAACCACCGATATTGATGAGGCTTTCCGTTGGAGTGAAGATAACCCGAACCTTCAGAAGAAGGCAGAGATTATCCTTAACTACTACAACGGACCAGACCCGCTAAAGCGTAAGGTTGCCTCAACTCTGCTAGAGAGCTTCCTGTTCTACTCAGGTTTCTATTTGCCAATGTATTGGTCTTCAAGAGCTAAGCTCACCAACACTGCTGACCTTATTCGTTTGATTATTCGTGATGAAGCTATTCACGGTTACTACATCGGCTACAAGTTCCAACTTGCATACAACGAATCTGCCCCAGAAGTTCAAAAAGAGATCAAGCAATACACATATGACCTTCTGCTTGAACTTTACGAGAACGAAATCAAATACACTGCAGATCTATATGACGAGATGGGCTTAACCTCCGATGTGAAGAAGTTCCTTCACTACAACGCCAATAAGGCTCTGATGAACCTAGGTTTCGATCCGCTGTTCCCTAAGGATGAGTGTGAAGTCAATCCAGCTATTTTGGCTGCTCTATCGCCTAATGCTGATGAAAACCATGACTTCTTCTCTGGTTCAGGCTCCTCTTATGTAATTGGTAAGCACGAGTCCACTACAGACGACGACTGGGACTTCTAAGATCCAGCTATTCAATAGAGACCGGAGATTTCTTCGGTCTCTATTGCTTTATCCGCCTCACCGACTTGGCAAGTTAGGTTCGCTAAACTTGACCGAGAGCCCGCACAAGACGCAGAAATGAGACTCGAACATGGCCTTACTGGACCTAGCCGAGAAATTTTACAACAAATTCCCTAAGTTGCCGATCCCGGTGCCATTTTCCAAAGTTCTTGAGCTCAGGCTAATCAAAGCTCGTGCTGATGCGAATGTATTAACCATTGACATGCTCAGAAGTAAGGTTGTTGCTCCTCCGGTAGTTAAAGCAGTGTCTTTGGGTAAGAGCATGGATGAAGCAATTATTGAGTATGCACGAACTGTTGTTGCTCCTGCGGACCGGATTGTTGCTAGATCTTTCTTCCAGGCTCTAACCACTGATAAGGACTATGAAGACATCGGCAACCTCGCTTTCGGTGTTCTGCTAACCCAGCTGGGTCTTTATGACTCTGCGTACCACTACTTCCACGAAGTTAAAGGTGATAGAGCTAAAGAGCTTGCTCCATTTGAATTTTTTGAATCGCTTTGTTTCATGGATGAGGAGAAAGGGTTTGTTGAACTAGAGAAGTATCTAGAAGATAACCGCGATAGCCTCTCAGCCGAAATTAAGATGAGTCTTCTGAAGGTTCTAGCTAAGTTCAGAAGAGTTGTTTCACTCAACAAAGAAACCAAGATACTACTTGCATCAAAGCCTGACCTAAGTGCCGAAGATCTTGAACTTTTAAACTGGTTTAATACTCACCTAAACCACGAAGATGAAGTCACAACTTCTCTTCCAGATACCATCAACATTGCTGTTATGGATTACAAGCTTCTAGATCGCTCAAGAACTTCACGTAACCGTGGTGACTATGTTCAGACTTTGGCTGCTTTATCTAACCTGCTTAGATTCAAGGATGTTGAATATGTTGGTAACACCAAGCTAAGTAATTATCTAAATGAACTAAAAACTAAGGTTCATGCCAATAAGCAAATTGATGGACCTAAAGTAAAGGTTCAACCTATCCCTATCGACAGAGATTTCTCTAGTGGTCGTCAATATCCTGAGAACACCTGGTTAATTTCCAATGGTTGGTTTATGCACCGTAACTTCAATGGTCCGGTCGACTTCCCATATCCTAAAAACGTTTTGCCTTTGATGATCTCTTTCCACATTCAAGACCCTGATGTTCTAACCGAAGAGGTTGCAGCTGAACTTAGGCGAATTGAACCGATTGGTTGCCGCGACTGGACAACCCTGTATCGTTTACGTGATTTTGGCATCAAGGCTTTCTTCTCCGGTTGTGTCACAACAACTGTTGGTCAAGTCTTACCACCGGCTACCAAAAGCGCTACAAAGAAACTGGCGCTGGTTGAAGGCAAATACAAGCGAGCCAAGTATGCAGGTTGGCAAGTCGATAGCTTCATTCAGATTGGTGAACAGGTTAGAGACTTTGATTTAGTTGACGGTATCGAAGATGCCAGAGGCATGTTGGCTGAATACGCTGATTATCAAGCGGTTGCTACCAGCCGTTTGCACTGTTACCTGCCGGCAAGATCCATGGGGTTGCCTGTTGATTTCACGCCTAAGAACCTAGCTGACGTTCGTTTTGAAGGTCTAATCAATCTTGATGAGAAAGCTTTCAACAAGATTCGCTACGGTATTGAAGACAAACTGAAGACCACTTTGACCGCTATCCTGGCAGGTCAAAATGAAGCTGAGGTTAGAAAACTGTGGGCGCAATTATGTGCTGAAGAAGTTGCCTTTGCTGAAAAGTATGCAACTACATACTCAAAGAGCATCGAATCTCAAATTAATGTTCCAACTGCAGTTAGTGCTTTAGAGGCTTCAAAAATTGCTATTAACAGTAATCCTCGTGGAGACAAAGTAGTTGAAACAGCTTTCGCTCTAGATCAGAACCTTGAGGATATGTTCCCAGTGGTTATGCAATCATTGGTTGATCACACCAAGCGTGAAATCAACGCTCACGTAATGACCCGTGGCTTAGGTGAAGCCTTTAGAACCAGAATGGGAAAGCTATTTCCTGAAGTCAACTTCTTCTTCTATAACTTCGACACCGTTGACTACGGAGATGCAATTAGCTTACTTTCACATATTTCTGTTTCAACTATGGACCGTTTGTTCTTGCCAGAACTTTTAAAACATCTCGATAAAGTTCTATACCTTGACATCGACATTTTGATTCAGGCTGATGTTGGTGAGCTTTATGACACTGAGTTGGGTAACAATGTCTTCGCGGGCAAGCGAACCAAGCTCAAGACCTGGGCCAATATGATTAAGCCAATTACTCGTGCCACCATGCACTTCGCTCCTGAGAAGGCTTGGGATATTCGTAAGCGTCTTCACGATGAGGCCGATCTAACTTCAAGAACCTTTAATGCCGGTATTTTGGTTATCAACCTTGATTTGATGCGTAAAGAAAACTTCACTACTGAGCACCTGTTTTTGGTTGAGCAATGCCGCATGAACGACCAAGATGTTTTCAACATTTACTCTAAAGACCGTGTGGTTGAGATTGGAACTGAATGGAACCACGTTCCAGCACAGGATTTCAACAACAACCCAAAGATCATCCACTGGGCAGGTCCGGCTAAACCTTGGAAACCAGAGTATGTTCTTCTTCGGGATCGATTTGTTGCAACCGAAGCTAAGGTAAAGTCAAGGCTCTAACCAAGAGCGCCGTGGGGCTATATTGGTCGATTAGTGCTTCTAATAGCGTGATTTGTCTAAACATTAGCTAGCTTCTTCACTAACGCTATCGACTGTGTCAAATCTCTTTGTTTTATTGTGTGAAAGCCCTTTCATGAGGTCTAGTCTGTAATTACATGATGAAATCAAAGAAGCCCCTTTTAGCCATTCTCACCGCACTAGGCCTATTCCTATCCCTAGCTAACATCTCTGCCGCCAAGGCCCTCCCAACCACCGTGATTAGCTTTGCTTCTTTGCCCAAGGTCGTCTATGGAGACCCGGATGTTCCCCTAGTTATCTCTGCAACAGCCGGAACCACAACAGTGGTGTCTAACTCCCCTGATATTTGTTCTTTGGTAGCGCCTCGAACAGTTCATATTCTTGCTGCTGGAATTTGCCGTTTAGTTGCCAACAACCCTGGCACTATCGATCACCAACCGGCTAGAACTGTTACAAGAAATTTCACTATTTCTAAAGCAGCAAACATAATAAACTTTTCTGATTTCGATTGGATTTCACTTAACTATCCCGATGTTGTGTTAACTACAACTCAGAGCGCTGGAACTACATTGCTAACCAGCACCACAACCAAAATATGTTCAATCTCAGGCAACACCGTTCACGCAATAAAGATTGGTAAGTGCTCAATCAGAGCGTCAAACCTAAGTGACAGCAATCATCTAACAGCTAAAACTGTTACCAAGTTTGTAACCATCGCTCAAACATCTTTAGTCTCACCTCCAAACCCAACACCGGTTGGCCCTTGGACGATAAGACAACAAACCTTCACTGACGCAAACTCGAGCGCAGACACCAATGCATCGCAAAGTTGGGTTAACGCAGGATGGTATCACCCTGGTTTGAATTTTAGAGTTGCGCAGGTAATTGTGACTAGTACTACCGTAATGAGATATCTCGTTACCGACTCCAAAGGCAACCCGGTTCCAAATAAAGTCGTGAACCTAAGCGTTGGTAAACGTGATGGTGGCTCTAACGCAAAAGTTAGAGTTGGAACATTTACAGCCGATGGAATAGATAAAACTCCTCAGGATCAAATTCTGGTCAGTGGAACAACTGATGCAAATGGAATTGTTAGTTGGTCGATCATTGGTTTAGATACTTCTGCGAGAGCCGGCTTATATACTCAGGTAGCGGCTTGGATTACAGGTCTGTCTGTTGACACTATTGACATCACCAACTTGGAATTTAGCGTTCCAGTCGGTGGACCTGTAGTAATACCGCCAGTGCCACCAACAGTAACCAAGACACTGCTTTGGTCGGATGAATTTAATGGTGCCAGCGGAGCTGGTCCTGATAGTGCCAACTGGACATCAGATATCGGTGATGGTTGTAATAACCCTGCCGGTTGTGGTTGGGGTAATGGCGAGGCAGAATCATATGCTGCCTGTGCTAGCAAACTTGACGGTGCTGGAGTAATGAACATTACAGCTTCAACTGTTGCTGGGGATTCATCTTGCACCAGCAATAAGACCTGGACCAGTGCTAAATTCACTAGCTACGGCAAGAAGAGCTTCAGCTACGGATACTTCGAAGCAAGGCTCAAAATGCCCGCTGGAGGCGGCACCTGGCCTGCATTCTGGGCACTTGGATCCAACATCAACACTGTTCCATGGCCTGACTGTGGCGAGTTGGACATCGTTGAATATGCAGGAAACAATCCAACCGTTAGCACTGGAGCTTTCCACTACAAAAACGCTCAGGGTAACCATGATTACAAGATGGGTGCTCTAAACAGCGGAGTCTCACTGGCTCAGGCATATCACACCTACGGCATGCTCTGGTTACCGGACGAGATCACTTTGTATATCGATGATCGCCAGGTTGCCAAAGTCACTAAAGGTGAAACCGGTTTGACTTACTGGCCTTTTGGCCCAAACTCAGCTGGCGTGAACCCGAAGATGTATATAATCTTTAACCTAGCTATGGGTGGAAGCTACGGTGGTGGAATTGACGCTAGCCTCAATAAGTCAACCTTCAGCATCGACTACTTCCGCTACTACAGCGCTAACGGTTATGGTTCAACACCAACCAACAACTGAACAGGGATTCAAGTGAAACCAGTTAATCGTCTAACCCTTGCAACTGTTGCTACATTGGGCATGGTTGCAGGGTTTAGCTTGAATGCTGGAGCTAAGACCCTTCCAATAACAACGATTACTTTTGCTTCAATTCCTAAAGTAGTTTTTGGCGACCCAGATATTTCTATTTCGGTAAGTCAAAGCGCAGGAATTACTACAGTAACTTCGACTACGCCATCTGTTTGCTCTATGGTAGGTCCAAGAAAAGTTCACATTATCTCTGCTGGTGTTTGCAAACTGGTGGCTTCTAATGCAGGTAGCGCTGGGTATAGACCAGCTAGAGATATTGCTCGGAGTTTCGGTATTGCTAAAGCAGCCAACGTGATAACAATTTCTGATTTTCCTTGGCTGTCGATGGCTCATCCGTCAGCAGATATTCTCACCACTCAAAGCGATGGTATAACCACGCTCGTTTCATTGACCGCGCAAAACTGTTCCATCGCAAACAACAAACTTGTTGCCTTGAAGGTTGGCACCTGTAGTGTTCGAGCTACCAATCCCGGAACTGCAAACTATAGTGCTGCAAAAAGTGTGACCAAGTCTCTAAAGATTGCTCTGATCTCTAGCGTGCTACCACCTAATTCGGTTGGTCCTTGGACTATCCGCCAGCTAAGCTTCGATGACGCTAATTCATTTGAAGATACGAATGCCGAAACGGATTGGGTAGCCAAAGGCTGGTACCATGCTGGACTTAGATACAGAGTTGCGCCACTTGAGGCTCATTCAACAACCACTATTCGCTATCTAATCACAGACAGCCTAGGGCGACCAGCTCCTAACAAGCTCGTGAACTTCAGTGTTGGCAAACGTTATGCCGGCTCTAATGCCAAGGTCAAAGTTGGCGCGATCACTTCGGATGGCACAGACAAGACTCCCCAGGACCAGATTCAAGTTACGGGCATTTCTAATGCATCTGGAGAAGTTAGTTGGACTGTAACAAACTTGGATACAGCCGCCAGAAGCGGCCTTTATACTCAGGTAGCTGCCTGGATCACAGACCTAACTAAAGACACTATAGACATCACGAACCTTGAATTCAGCCTTCCAACTAACGGAAACAGTGGTGGATCAACTCCAGATCCGAATCTTACTGCCCCAACAACAGCAATAGATAGTTTGTTCTATCAGCCATGCTCTGGTGTTGCCGCTCACGGCCAGATAGCAAACATTGATGTTGATCCCCTTGACAACTCCATTACTGCACTCGCAATCACCAGAGGTCGAACAGACTCCCCTTCAGGTATTTGGGATTATTCAGTTCTAGCAACTCTTGCCACAGGCAATTTCACCTCGGCTAAAAATAGAATTGTTACCGTTCAGGTTTATTCACCTAATGTTGGTATAAACATTTTGCTACGTCTACAAAATGGCAGAGTAACCTATGACAAGTTCATTCAGGCTCAAGCAACAACCACTAAAGCAAATCAATGGGAGACCCTGACTTTTGATTTCAATCATTTGGCTGCTGGATCTCAAAGCATAGATTCAAACACAATCTATTCATCCTTGGCTTTATTGGCAGATGCAGGTCATGCTTCGACCGGCCAGAAGTATTACTTCAAGAACTTCCTTTTCCCTGGGGCGCTTCTAAAGCCACTGGCGCTAACCACCTCCTCAACTAACCCAGTTTTATCTAGCAATCCAACTGCAGCTAATGGATACCTCTGGACTGAAGAGTTCAATGGCGTTGCAGGATCAAGGCCTAACTCTGCAACTTGGAAATATGGCTTGGATTGGAACAACTTTATTGTTGGAACACAACCAGATCTCGTTTCTGAAGACGGTAACGGAAACCTTTCTATAGGCATGCAAAAGTGCACTGGTGGAAGCTGGGATGGTGGCATCATTCAGACCTGGCAAAAAACTTCATTCCTGTATGGAAAAATAGAAGCGCGAGTCAAGATTGCTTCAGATGCAGGCTGGTTTAGTGCTTTCTACATGTTTGGTGAAAATGTTCAAAACTGGCCTGTCTGTGGTGAGTTTGATATCGAGGAATCGGGTCCCTGGACTGACTTTGGTTCCAGTGCAACCATTCACGGGAACTATCCGGATAGCACCGGTGACTGGAATGGTGGCGGCGGGTTATCTACAAATGTCCCATACACAAGAGCCCAGCTATCAGCCGACTACCACACCTACGGCCTACTCTGGAGCCCGACCTCGATTACATTCACAATTGATGGCTTTACGTACTCTAATTACACTAAAGCTCAGGTTCTAGGTCTTGGTGGCACCTGGCCTTTTGATCAACCTGAATTCATGGTATTTAGTGTTTACCCATATATCGCTAGCCTGCCTAACGTGGCTGAAGGGACAGTGCTCAAGGGCCAAGTTCTCGTCGACTGGATTCATTACTCGAGTTATCAGGGGTATGGCCAGGTAATTACTCACTAGCCACGTTTTGTCAGGTGTTGGCGGTAGTGTTTTGATGCACATCTTTAGAGGAGAAACATGGATCTCATAACCATCATCGGCTTAGCCAATCTGATCGCCATAGTTGTATTGGTGGTAATTTTCATAACTAAAAAGCAGTCAGGTCCAGGCCAAGACATCTCTAAAGACCTTCAATTACACAGAGACGAACTTCGCTCTTCTATTAATAGCAACCATGAGCTGATCCAGCAAAGTCTTGAGACTATTAGAACGGCAACCGCAACCGCAGCACAAGGCCAAAGAGAAGAAGCGACTGCTAGTCGCACCGAATTACAAAAAACTTTAGTTGAGGCCCTTAGGAACATTGAAACCAAGATCACTGAACTTACCGACTCGAATGCCAAGAAGCAGAACGAACTAACCCTAACTCTTCAAACTGAAATAGAAAAGATGCGAAAGGGTAATGAAGAGAAGCTCGAGAAAATGCGTGAAACGGTTGATGAGAAACTTCAGGGAACTTTAGAAAAACGTCTGACCGAATCATTCAGTTTGGTAAGTGAAAGACTTGAAGCTGTCCAACAGGGTCTAGGTGAAATGAAGAACTTGGCTACCGATGTTGGTAGTTTGCAAAGAGTTCTGAGTAACGTGAAATCTCGTGGTGGTTGGGGTGAAGTTCAACTTGCCCGTCAACTTGAAGACACTCTGGCCCCAAACCAGTATGAGCAGAATGTGAAACTGCGCATTGAATCTAATGATGTTGTTGAATTTGCGGTTAAGCTACCGGGCCGAGCCGAAGGTGAAAGTGTCTATCTTCCGATTGACTCTAAATTTCCACAAGAAGACTACGACCGTTTGCAAACAGCTCAAGAGAGTGGAACTGCTGACGAGATAGTTAAAGCTGGTAAAGACATTGAGAAAGCTATCAAGACTCAAGCAAAAACTATTCAAGATAAATATATTCACCCGCCAAAGACTACAGATTTCGCAATTATGTATTTGCCAACTGAAGGCCTTTTCGCCGAGGTAGTTAGAAGACCTGGTTTGACTACGGATCTGCAAAATAACTTCAGAGTTCTAGTTACCGGCCCAACCACACTTATGTCTTTACTTAACAGCCTGCAGATGGGCTTCAAGACTCTAGCAATTGAGAAGAGTGCTTCAGATGTTTGGAATGTCTTAGCTGCCGCTAAGAAGGAATTTGGCAAATATGGCGAGGTCATGGACAAGCTTGCCAAACAACTTGAGACCGCTCAGAACACCGTTCGCGAAGTTGGGACTCGGACTAAGGCTGTTAAAAAGACCTTAGCCAAGGTCGAAAACTACGAACTTCCCGACACATCAAGCCCAATAATCGAGTTACCTGACCTTGGCGAAAGTGATGAAGCTGCCAGTTAGTGGCTAACAAAAGGCACGATTAGCCAGATGCCGTAGCCAAGCGCACTAAGACAAACAGCGAAGAACAGGTAAGCCCCAACTAGGTTGAGGGATTCAGCTTGCTGAGCCTTGCTGTTGCCCTTACGAGCCTTAGGAGCGCTGTTCTGGGCATTAGTAAGGAACCTAACCCCTAGAGAAAAGCAAGCCACAATCAGCGTGGTGAAGGCGATCGCTGATACAAAAACAGTTATGAATGCATTCCAGTCGATATTTACCATGATCGTTACTTCTTACCCTTCTTCTTGCCCTTTTGTTTAGCTTTAGCTTCAGCTTTCTTTTGGGACTTAGCGTTGGCTTGGATTTGTCTTGCTGAAAGAACAACTTCGCTGGCACCTTCAACTTCGCTTAGCAAGTTGGTTGAGCTGACCTTGTTTCTTCTAGAGATAGTGAAGATTGCTGCTGCAACAGCAAAAGTTAGAATGCAATCAACTATCAAACCCCAGTCACCTTGCATGGTTAGGTATGCAGAACCTGCACCAACCAAACCAGCAGCCGGAAGTGTTAGAAGCCAACCTGTGAATATTTGCCCTGCTTTACCCCAGCGAACAACACCACCCTTACGACCCAATCCAACACCGATAACAGATCCTGAAGCGACCTGGGTGGTTGATAGTGCAAAACCAAACTTGCTAGAAGCCAAGATAGTTATACCGGTTGAAACTTCTGCAGCAAAACCCTGTGGTGGTTTGATCTCTGAAAGACCTGTGCCAAGGGTCTTGATTATTCGCCAACCACCTGCATATGTTCCAAGAGCAATTGCGATAGCGGCTGAAAGCACAACCCACAATTGAACATGGTCACCGTTCGTTTGAACTCCACCAGCAACCAAAACAAGTGTGATAACACCCATGGTCTTTTGCGCATCATTGGTTCCGTGTGAAAGAGCTACCAAAGATGAAGAGAAGATTTGGCCAACTTTGAATTTCTGACGTCCAGTTGAAATGTCTTTAGCTTTTCTTTCAGCCTGAGATCTTGAAGTAATTATGTATGCAACCTTGGTCGCAGTGAAAGCAACTAGACCTGCAACAACCGGAGCAAATAGCGCCGGAATGAAAACCTTTTCAACCATCTTGACAAAGTTAACGCCTTCGGCTCCAAAATATGCCATGGTTGAACCAATCAAACCGCCGAATAATGCGTGTGATGAAGATGATGGAAGACCTAGGAACCAAGTGGTTAGATTCCATAAAATTGCTCCGGTAAGACCGGCGAAAACCATTTGCGCTGTGATGTTCACTCCGGGATTTATCATGTCAACTGAGATAGTTTTAGCCACCGTGGTTGACAGAAACGCACCGGCTAAATTCATCAGAGCTGCGATACCAACAGCAACTTTAGGCCTTAGCGCACCAGTTGCAATCGGAGTGGCCATGGCATTGGCCGTATCGTGAAAACCGTTGGTGAAGTCAAAAAACAGGGCGATGGCAACAACCAACCCGACAATAAATAATGGATCCATTGGGTTCTTTCCTTTGATTTACCTAGTTAACGTCTTGTTAACTAAGTTACAGGAACCTTAACGGCAGGAAACGGCCTGTCGCCATTTTGTTAGGAATCTGTTCCCTTTGGGCCCTAACCCTAGACTTTATAGAGATTAGAGGACGAGAGAGATAGTGAAACTAACATTTCTGCGCAATTCCAGGACTTGGAACCGATTTGGTCAAGTCGAGTTTTGGGGCTGGCCTGCTTTTTGGTTCATTCTTGGTGTCATCGCCTTGCTCAGCTATTCCTTCGACGCAGTGCGCCTTAATAACTACTCAATCTCTTGGATACCGATAAACCTCATTGCTTTCTTGGCTTCAGCAGTAGTTGCACTCACTCTAGTGGCTGTGGTTACCTACGCAAAGGTCCGCCCGCCTTACCTGACATTCGCAACCCTGGCAATTGCAGCTTTTGCTATGGGCGTCAAAAATGGCTTGACCTTTATTCTTTGCGCTCCTTTTGGCATTCAAGACACTGGTACGGTTTGGGGAAGATTCGTCGGTGGATTATTTGTTGGTATTGCGATTTTCGTGGTTTATGGGAGCTTAGTCGCAACCAGGTTAGAAAGAAGTACCACCCTAGATCTCTTGGCGGCAAAAGAGCAAGCATTGTCGGGGTTCCGAGAAAACATTAATGAAATGTTAGTCGAGGAGGAAGAAGAATTACGCACACGAACACAAAACGAACTCTTACCCCGATTCCAAGCGCTTCAAGACCGAGTTGAAGTGGGATCAAGTGTTAGGTCTTTGACCTCTGACCTTTCCAAGCTTTTAACCAACGATGTCAGGCCGTTAAGTCAAGAACTGGCAAGAGATGCACGACGTTTGGCAGCCAACATTCCTTCAGGTTCATTAATAAACAGGCCAAGCATAGAAGTTAAAGTATATCCGTCCAAGATGTTCCAGCCGGTGAGAACTATTCTTATCGCATCAGTCGCCTGGTGGGCGATTCTAACCGCTGCCTTTCCAGGTTTCTCATTGGTTACGCAGGCCGAGGGAGCCGCTATTTATCTTGCATCGTTAACGCTCATCAAAGTTATTTTGCTGCCCTTAAAATCAGTTTCAACCTGGTGGGCTTGGATGATTGCAACTCTCGGAGCCTTTGTTGCAACATTGCCAAGTTATTATTGGTTCTTTCAAATACCACACTCTCCAATCAAGTCTCCTTTGATTAGCACCATGTTTGTGAGTGGTTGTTGGATAATTCTTTATTTCTCAAATTCATACATTCTTGATCTGGAACGTGCGGCTTTAGAATCAAAACTCAAAGATGTGGTCACCAAGTTCAGTTTTGAAAATAAGCTGTTCGAACAGAAGCTTTGGATCTCCCGACATATTTGGTACACCCTCTTACATGGAACAGTTCAATCAGCTTTGACCGCGGCATCGATAAGGGCTAGCGGCAAAAAGAGCCTCTCGGTATCTGACCGAGAAGCTATCGCCTCGGATTTGAAACGTGCCATAGATGCCCTCAGAAATCCAGTTCTTGCTCATATTTCACTTGAAGAGAGTTTGTTTTCCATGCGCCAAACCTGGCAAGGAATCTGCGAGATTGAGGTCAAGGTTGGTTCAAAGACCGAAGAGCTAATCAATTCTTCTCAAGAGACAGTTCTTGTCGTCAATGAGATTCTTAAAGAGGCACTGAGTAATTCGGTGAAACATGGTCAGGCCACACTAGCCAAGATGCTAATCAGAGGTAACAAAACTGAGGGTCTGGAAATTCTGGTAATCAACAATGGGACAAAACCGATAAATAACTTTGGATCCGGCATCGGCACCCAAATATTCGATACCCTGTGTATTAGTCACGACTTGACTTGGAACAATGAGACTAAAGAAACAGAACTTCTAGTTCAAATACCAGTCGGTTAAAAGAATTCGGCCCACCCCAATTAAGGAGTGGGCCGAAATCTTTGCTTGAACTAGTTAGTAACAGTCAAGCTTGTAGTTGAGCTTACAGTTCCACCAGCTGTTGTTACGTTGATCTTGCCTGTTGAAGCGCCGGCAGGAATAACGAACTTCAGTGTTGTTGCTGTTGAGCCAGAGTTAACTGTGGCCGAGGTAGAACCAACGGTAACTGTTGCGCCTAGCATGTTAGTTCCCTTTACGGTCACTACTGCAACACCCTTCTTACCAGTAACTGGTGTGAATGATGTGATAGTAGGTGCAGGTGGAACTACAGTGAATGAACCTGTGTTCACAGACCCAGCACCGGTAGTGATCTTGATGACACCAGTAGTTGCACCAGTTGGAACAACGAAAGTCAATGAACTTCCGGTGCTTGTTACTGGCTTGGCTGACTTGTTGCCACCGAACACGATGCTAGTTGCCTGCAGGTTGGTTCCGGTAACGGTAACTGTCTGGCCAACTTTAGCGCTCGCAGTAAATGTGGCTACAGTAGCGGCTTGGTAAACACCCTTGCTGCTAATAGTAGTTCCACCTACGTTGGTAACGTTAATTTTTGAACCAGAAACAACACCAGCTGGAACAGTTACAACCACGCTATTGGCATTAACAATTGTGAATGGAGCATTCACACTGCCGATAGTGATCGCACTTGCTGAAGCGATGTTAGTTCCGTTTAGGGTGAAGGTTGAACCAACTTCCTTGATCAGGTTAGCTGCCAGGGTTATGGTTGCCTTTGAGGTGTTGGTTGCGCTTGCGCTGAAAGTAGTTCCAGCGGTTGCACTTCCACCTGAAGTGGTGACCTTGAAGGCACCCTTCTGAGCAGTTGCAGGTGAGGCTACAGTCATTCTGGTTCCATCGGCATTAATCGAAAGAACTGTTACTGATTGGCTTACAGCTGCCAACTTAGAAGTTGCGGCGGTGTATAGAACAACGTTTGAACCTAGAGCATCGCCCAAGTTAGTTCCAACGATGTCAATCGCCTGCCCCTTCTTACCTGTTGTTGCAGAAACCGAAGTGATGGTAGGTGCCGCACTCTTGGCCTGGGTGGCAACTATGTTGATCCAGTCCTGGTGAGTGATTGAGTTACCTTCAACATTGGTCTTGATCTGCATGAACAATGGGTTAGCTGAATCAGGGTTAGCAGTTGCGCTACCTGGGTTCACGGTTGCATCCATCGGATCATCTAGAGAGACAACCTGAACGCTGATGTATCCGTTAGATACGGTAGCGGTAGTTGAGGATTGGTCTAGCTGACCACCACAACAGTTCCACTTAGCCAAACCGTCTACGCTAACACCGTTTACGGAGAACTTAGCGTTTGAGTTTGACCATGCAGAACCTAGTGCTAGGTCAACAACAGTGCCATTAGGAGCAGCTGCACCAGTAGTTGCATTTCTAACACTGTAGCGAAGGGTGAAAGTAGATCCAACCTTTACATAGTGAGCGAAGTAACCGGTGTTTACATCGAACCAGTTGCCTAATCCACCGTCACCCCATACGTGAGTACCGTCGAATGAGTTGCCTGCATTCCAATCGGCTAGACGTACGTTGTAAGTGGTAGGAGCTGGAGCGCCTTGAGGAGCGTAGAAGTTCACGTCCAAAATGTCTAGTACATCCTGGTTACCCTTCTCACCAACAAGTGCTAACTGAACGAACAAGTGCTTTCCACCTGCAGTGTGTAGCACGTTTGCTGCCTGGTATGGGTCTGCGGCAGATGCAAAGTTGCTGTTAGAAAGATCAAATGAAACAACACCGTTTGCATCGGTAGTTAGATCAATTGACTTTTCAGCTCCAGCACCTGGGTAGTTAACTCCGTTTACGGTTACGTTTGCACTTGAACCAGAGTATGCCTTTCCTAGCAACAGGTGAACTGTCTTGTTGGCATAAGGTGCGCCAGCAGCAGTAACTGTGTATGAAATGTGAGTTGTAGTTCCAACAGTCACACCGCGCTCGAAGAAACGAAGGCCAGCAGCATAGTACTGAGCCCAACCTTCGGTGCTTCCAACAGCTGCGTTGGTGTCATCGATACCTGTAACGCGAGTAACGATTTGAGGAACAGGGACAACTGTTGCAGGTGCATAGAAGTTGAAGTCAATAACGTCCACTGAGTCTTGAGTAACGCTGGTAACCCAAGCTGCAATCTGGCTGAATAGGTGCTTACCGGTTGGATCAACCGCAAGGTTGGTTCCTGGGTAATCAGCTGCATCAGCTGCAACGTCATCGCTAACAACGTCGAAAGATACAAGACCTTGTGCGTTAGTAACGCCAGTAGCAATTGCCTGTGGATTTCCATCCCAGTTTTCCGCACCTGCACCGCCAGCAACAGCTGAACCTACGTGAAGTTTTGCAGTTGAGTTAGCGTAGGCCTTACCAAGAATCAAAGAAACTGTGGTGTTGGCTAGCGGCGAACCGTCTGCAGAGTCACTGACTACGTAAGTTAGGTGTTGAGTTGATCCAACTGGAACAAGCTTGGTGTGGAATGTAGTGCCTCCACGTGCCCAACCCTGTCCTACCCAGTAGTCTGCGTCAGCCTGGTGATCAACGGAGTTAGTTGCATCCATGCCAGCTAGACGAACAGTTGCGTGACCTGTAAAAGCAACAGGAGGTACAACAGTTGATGGCTTGTAGAAGACTAAGTCAACGATGTCTTTGATGTCTGCATTGTCTGCACCGATGTCAGCAGTAATCTGACTGTAAAGGTGAGTGCCGGTGTAGTTGGCGTTTGCAGAGCTTGGGTAGTCTGCAGCGTCAGCTGCAACGTCGTTGTTCTGCAAAACGAACGATACATTGCCATTGCTGTCGGTTACTCCGCTGACAACAGCTGCGTCAGCACACTGTCCCCACCAGCCGCCACAGTCAACATAAGGAAGTCCGTTTGCAACAGTGTCGCCAACAGAAATTTTTGCAGTTGATCCAGACCATGCCTTGTTCAAATGCAAGTTAACAGTTGTGCCTGTAGGCACGCCGGTTACTGCATAAGTAATAGTTGTGGTTGAACCAACAGGAAGTTGCTTGGTGAAGGCACGCAAGCCATCATGGTAATAACCAAGACCCACCCAAGCAGCTGCATCGCCTGAACGATCAAAGGCGTTGGAAGCATCGAGTCCAACCATGCGAATGGTTGGCGCAGTATCGGCACTCGCGGGGCTAACTGACCCAGCAAATAGCGTCGATAGAAGAATAAGCGGAGCAATTAGCTTCGCTATACTCTTAAGTTTTTCAGACATCATGTCTTTCCTATCTATTAAATTTGCGTGAAGCTCACGCGAGTGATTATTCTCACTTGCTTAGACTTTATGCCTGAAAGCGCTTACTAGAAACCGCTTTCATTGAGTCTTTACGCATTCGTTATGTAAGCGTTTGCAGGCTAAACGTAAGGCAGAACGGGTATGTGTTACCTAGAAAACAGGGCGAAAATGCCTTTTACTGTGGCTGCTCGCCAGACGCCCTTAGGGCTATAAATAAGCCGCCAAAGGCCACCATGAACGGCTAAATCAAGGTAACTGCCCATTGGTTTGATCCTCTGCGGGTTACTTAGCAGGCTAAGCAACAAAGCGGCACTTAAAGTCACAGCTTTATCTGTTTCAAAGGGTTTTAGGCCAAAAGCCGGTGCTCCTTTATATGTAGCTCTGAGAATCCTCTTACTGAGCACCGATTGGGTCTTGGCTGGAGGAGAAACTAGGTAACCGACTCCCCTGTCTGCATAAACCTGCTCATAAGCCATCCAACGTTGCACCCGCTTGGCCAAGGCATACGAAGGTCCCTGGAGTGAAGAGGTTGAATCGATGAGGACTAAGGTATCGCCATTATCTGTTTCGAACAGTTCAGGGTTATTTGCCCTAAGCCCAAAGAAAATGTCTCTGAGTTTAGTGAAAAACTTGCGTTTGAAGTATCTAGCTTTTATGTCTGCCAAAATCTCTAAAGAAACAGCATAGGAATCTGTCGGTGTGGCCAACCAGGTTAGAAAAACTCTGCTCTTGGGAAGATTCTCGGTGAGCACCCTGCCTAAACAATGCTGAACCGCTTGCGCCTCTATATGTTTGACCCCCGGTGCATAGGCAAAACTTCCAAGAACTAACCTTCTGGTTTCTGATCTAGCTAACGAGGATAACCAACCGGCTATAGCAACATAATCTTCAACCAAATCTAAACCAGCAACTTCAGCTAACTCTTCATCACTAAGTTCTTGAATGTTGTTATTGGTTCTTGATTTTAGAACCGGAACATATAAAGTTCCTGATGAAGACCTTGCTCTTTGAATAAGCTCCAACCACAACTCTTTGCGGTTTCTAGCAACAATCGCGGTAACCCCACCCCAGTCCAGCCAAACTCGCGCAGGTGAATATTCTGCGCCACCGGCCAAAGCAATTAGCAAGTCGTCTTGAATTTTAGAATTAGTTAAACCTTTTAATGCCTCAATTACACCAGGTTCAGCAAGATGATCTTGAACCTCTTTATCGGCAGTTGGCACCGCAAACTTGCTAACCCCAGTTCCGCTAACCACAACAGTTGAAACAAGGTCTTTGTTTAACCGCCAAGCTTGTTTGACCTCATCGATTAGCAAAGAATTATTTTCTGTCATCAGTGATTTTTCAAACTTAGCTAAACCAGCACTGGCAACCTGAAATGCTGCTTGATCATTGGCTAACTCCGCTTTAGCTGTTTCCCTAAAAGCAATCAAATAATCTTCACGCCAATTTGCAAGATTCTTAACTTTTGCTTGAATATCAGGGTTTTCCTCTAATGCTTCAAGGATGACTTGATTACCTAAAGCAGTTGAACCTATCTGCTTACCTTCAGCATCAACGAAATGTATTGCCACTACTTGCTCTTTCGCTGCCAGAACCAGCTATGCCAGATCACTATCGCTGGAACAATACCTTCAACCGCAACCCCAATACGCTCACCTAAGCCAGTTATCGGTGAAGCCTTATCCGCCCAAAGGCTAATGAACCAAACACAGGTTGCCAAAAGAATGACAGTTTCAATTACTGCAGCCCTTGGGCGAAGGAGCGGTGGAACTTCTTGGCCTTTACGCATGGCTAATACAGGCCAAATGGCTAACAGTGCAAAGGAGGCGATGGCAAAGATTCTGTGTGGGATGGAGTGCCCCTCTTGGCTAGGGGTAGCGAAAACGGTTAGGCCCACGGTTGCAAATCCTGCAATCAAGATGGCGATGCGGCCAGGATTAGCTAAAGCTTTGGCATAGTGGCTAACAACAACATCGCAGAGAGCGCCAAACAGAAAAACAATAGAGATAGCTATCTGCACCGGAGAATCATTGGCTGCCAGATCACTTATAGTGTGAACCATGCCGTCATAGCCAGGAAAAAACATGGCTCCAATTGTGTATGCAACGAAAGTAACTATTGGCCCAAGAGTTATAGCCCAGAGCGCTGGCGCTTGGATCTTGCCAACTGGTTTCATATTTAGTTCTTTGGCTTACTAAACGGAGCTTTAAGAGTTGGAATGATTTTTGCTCGGTTGATATAGAAATAAACCAGGGCGATCAAAAGGTGAACCGCGCCAAGAACATTTCTGAAAGTTTCATCAGGAACGATGCTTACCAAGAACAGTCCAAGCATCAAGAAGGAAGAGCCTAAGCCCCAACGAAGAGTTAGCAGAATGGCAACACCGAGCAAAGTCTGAGCTGTGGTCAACCAAAGTTCTTCAGCACTACGGCCACTAACCGGAAGTGCTGCGTTAGCCCCACCACCAATAACATATGCGATTGGCATTGAACCAGCTAGGAGGGTCCATTGGTTTAACTTGCTTGAAATCAAGATAGCTAAGGCAGCTGCCTCTTTGCCTCGAGCTGCAAATAAGAAGGCGAGAGTGAACTCTGGCGCTTCAGAAGCAACCGGAGCTAGCCACTGAACCAAGATGTATTCATCTATGTGTAGTGACTTTCCTGCTTCAATCAAGCTGTCACCAAAAGGATGTGCAGACATGAAGATAACCACAGCTGCAACAATCAACAAAGAAATTATGAATACTCTTCTGGCTATCTTTGGCAGCGCACCAACATAGGCTGCGGTTCCTTCTAGTTCAGGTTCATTTCTAGCCGAACCGGATACTCGCCAAAGATAAACAATATATATAACAACCAGCAAGATACCGATCAGTAAATGCATGGATGATGCAACTGGAACGATAAGCATCACGATTGAACCAAAAATTAGGAAACCAAGATCCGCTCTGGAATCTTCTTCCAACGAGATACCGAACGCCTTCTTACTGCCGTCTTTTCTAGCCTTAACTGCTCTAACCGAAATAAAGGCAATCAGGGCAACCATTGGCCAACCAAATCCTTGAACAATCCGGTTTGCTCCAGTTAGGTTGGCAGTTGCGTAAGGAATCATATTTGGATCTTTACCGGCAGCCCAGCTGAAGTATATGGAAACAACATACTCAGGCAGGATAGCAACCAAAGCCAAAATACTAACGGCCAGTCCACCGGACAGATCCAATTCGGCAGCCTCGCCTATCCAACCCAAGATAAAAGCTGCTGCCACAATAGCCAGCCCGTAGGAAATCAAACTAATGATTGGATCGGCGTGAACCCCTTCGTTTGCTCTCAGGGCAATGGCTGGAACGCAAGCGGCTATCGCAATCAAGAACGGTAGGACAAGTTTCATCCAGTAGACAATACCGGAATTGAACTTCACTACATGTGCTGACAATTACTTACCTACCTAAATGCTTGGATCTGGAATCATTACGTACTTGGTCTCAAGGTATTCGTTAATACCTTCAAGGCCGCCTTCGCGACCTAAACCTGATTGTTTCACACCACCGAAAGGTGCTGCCGCATTACTG
>Ga0304729_1000365_pt1 | contig 33882 bp, 36 predicted proteins | sample C_131016_MF_Meta_FD_190475 | JGI IMG/M metagenome (GOLD analysis project Ga0304729, IMG submission 190475) | Freshwater microbial communities from Lake Croche, Canada to study carbon cycling - C_131016_MF_MetaG (v2) (version 2) | ecosystem: Environmental > Aquatic > Freshwater > Lake | place... | reverse complement strand
ACTTCATCGGGCACATCAAACATTGCGACGTCAACACCATCGAAGGCATCTTCAGTAAGTTCCTCGACGACTACATCGCGACCACGAACCTGAAGAACTTTGCCCGCAGAGCGCGCAGAGGCCAAAAGCTTAATGTCACCCCAGACATCTTCACGCTCAGTGAGAAGACCGAGCATGACGGTTCCCACTGCTCCGGTTGCACCGACTACTGCAAGAGTTGGTTTCTTCGACATTAGTTAGCGTCCTGTTCCGCCGTAAACAACGGCCTCTCCATCGGCATCCAAACCGAAAGCGGTGTGCACTGCCTCAACGGTTGCCTTGGCATCTGCGGCGCGCGTGACAACCGAAATGCGAATCTCGGATGTTGAAATCATTTCAACATTCACCCCAGCGTCCGCGATGGCCTTGAAGAATGTGGCAGATACACCTGGATGTGAGCGCATACCTGCACCGACGAGTGAGATTTTCGCGATGTCTGAATCTGTCGCGACATCTTCAAAACCAATTTCAGCCTGTGCACTTCGGAGAGCCTCTTCGGCACGCGCAACATCAGGACGGGGGCACGTGAAAGTCAGGTCGGTGTGACCTGAGCCATGCACGCTGACGTTCTGAACGATCATGTCCATGTTGATTCCCGCATCGGCTACAGCCTGGAAAATACCTGCTGCCGTACCTGGGCGGTCTGGAACACCGAGCACAGTAACTTTGGCATCACCAAGATCGTGTGCGACTCCAGCAATAATTGGCTGTTCCATGATGGCTCCTTGCGTAGAAAGAGTTTCGAGTTGAGATTGATCAGCAAGGTCGGCGATAACGAATGTGCCTTCCTTGTCCGAAAATGATGAACGCACGTGAATCGGCACATTGAAGCGCTTTGCGTATTCAACACAGCGCAAGTGCAGCACTTTTGCACCAGCGGCTGCCAACTCCATCATCTCGTCGTAAGTGATGCGCGGCACCTGTCGAGCCTTAGGTGCAATTCGCGGATCGGCTGAGAAGATGCCATCGACATCCGTGTAAATTTCGCAAACATCTGCATGAAGTGCTGCGGCCAGAGCAACAGCTGTCGTGTCTGAGCCACCTCGACCGAGTGTGGTGATGTCCTTAGTGTCGAGAGCGACACCTTGGAAACCAGCAACGATGGGAATTGCACCTTCTGAGAGCGCTTCGCGGATACGACTTGGTGTCACATCAATGATGCGTGCCTTGCCATGTGTGGAGTCGGTAATCAAGCCAGCCTGCGAACCAGTGTAGGAACGTGCTTCCACACCTAGGTCGTTGATGGCCATGGCTAGGACGGCCATGGAGATTCGCTCACCGGCGGTGAGGAGCATGTCGAGCTCACGACCAGGCGGGTTTGGGGAAACCTGCTGTGCGAGATCAAGTAATTCATCCGTAGTGTCGCCCATTGCAGACACGACAACGACAATCTCATTGCCAGCGTTCTTGGTATCGACTACCCGTTTTGCTACACGCAAAATGCTGGCGGCATCAGCAACTGATGAACCGCCGAACTTAGCTACGACCAAACCCATAATGAACAATTCTAAAGGTCATCTCACCATAAGGACTCCTTGTCCAAAATGTGGACTACTCACGGCTTGGACAATAGTCAAGGACTTACTTGTCTACGACCCTCAAAAGCTCGACCAAGCGTAACTTCATCGGCGTACTCCAGATCTCCACCAACTGGAAGGCCGCTGGCTAGGCGAGTGACCTTCACACCAAGCGGTGAAATCATTCGCGTCAGATACGTGGCCGTCGCCTCACCTTCAAGATTAGGGTCGGTCGCCAGAATGATTTCCCCAATGCTGCTGTCTGCCAATCGAGTCAACAGTTCGCTAATGCGAAGGTCATCGGGTCCAATTCCGTCAATCGGACTGATAGCTCCGCCCAGCACGTGATAGCGTCCGCGGAACTCACGAGTGCGTTCTACAGCCATGACGTCTTTTGGTTCTTCAACCACGCACAGAATGGTTTGATCGCGACGCACATCATTACAAATGCGACATAACTCATCCTGAGCAACGTTGTAACAGCTTCTACAAAAGCGAGCCTTGTCCTTGACTTCGGACAACACAAACGCAAGACGAGCAACATCCTCATCCGTTGAGTTCAGCAAATGAAATGCAATGCGCGATGCACCCTTTGGCCCAACTCCGGGAAGTTTGGCAAACTCATCAATCAGATCTTGGACGATACCTTCATACATTGAACTCATTTATTCGCGCGGGCTTTCACTGATGACTTGACCACCCATAATGTTGGTGACCATGTCGATGACTGCATGGGTCGGCACGTTCGCGTCATCAGGGCTGGCATCGCCCGGGTCGATAGCATCAGCAATTTCGCTTGCCACTGGACCATTAACCGGCTTCGCGGTGGCGCGTGCCGAATCGACAGTGAGTTCAATCCGCACATCCGCACCAAGCACCGTTGCAACAGCCGTTCGCAAAAGCTCGTCATGCCCACCTTTGATGGCACCTTGCATGTTGTTAGGGCTAGAGCATGCAACAGCCAGCACACGCTCCGGCGTGAGTGATAGCGGCACAGTGTCCTGCAGGATCATGAATGAAACTCTTCTCAGTTCCTTCAAGTGAGTCAGCACACTGGTCCAACCGGCCTTGACATTTTCAATGGTGATGTCGCTGCCGGCAGGTGCGGGTGGAACAACAGTGGAGGCAGGCTCTGTCGTGCTCGCCGCCGATGTCACCTGCGATGGCTTCATAGGTGGCGGAGTAGTGGGTCGAGTAGCCGGACGTGGCGGCACCGGTCTCGCAGCTGCTTGGGTTACCTGAGGTGCCTCTGCTGTCGAGGTTTCAACCTGCGGCTCGATCGGGTGCGCATGCTGCCCTCGAGTAGCGCTCGGGCGAATTGATGGCACTGGAGCACCCTGCTCTAGTTTCGCTACTCGCTCGCTCAAATCTTCAGCCACTTGCGGAGTCACCAATCTGGCAACAAGAAGTTCAAGCTGAAGACGCGGCGAAGACGCACCACGCAAAGTAGATAGACCTGCGTTCACTAAATCAGCGACACGGACTAGTTGACCCGCGGTGAACAACTCGGCTTCTTTAGCCATGTCAGCAATCTGCTCGGCCGGGACATCAAAGAGACCAGATGATGCAGCATCAGGAACTTGCTTCAGCACGACTAGGTCACGCAGGCGTTCGAGTAAGTCGATAACAAAACGGCGAGGCTCATGGCCCGACGAGACAACTTCATCAATGAGGCCGAACAAGTCAGCAGCGTTTGCTTGTGCGATCGCGGTCACGACACGACTAAGGAGCGCTTCATCGGTGAAGCCAAGCTGAAGGACGGTCTGGGCATACGTAATGCCTTCAGGCCCAGCTCCAGCAATAATCTGACCAAGTACCGATTGTGAATCACGCACAGAACCTGCACCGGCGCGCACAATCAGGGCAAGGGAAGCAGGGTCTGCTAGAACATTCTCTCGCTCACACATTTTTGCTAGATGCTCTTGCAGGGTTTTGGCCGAAACTAAACGGAAGCCGTAATGGTGCGTGCGCGAACGCAAAGTAGGAATGATTTTGTCAGGTTCTGTAGTTGCAAAAATAAAACGAAGGTGTGGGGGTGGCTCTTCCACAAGTTTGAGAAGGACGTTGAACGCATCGCGGGTCAACTGATGGGCCTCATCGATGATGTAGATCTTGAAGCGAGCAGTGACTGGCGCATAGACCGCGCGCTCACGAAGTTCCTTCGCATCGTCGATACCCCGATATGTCGCAGCATCAATTTCAATCACGTCAATTGAGCCAGTGCCATTCGGTGCAAGCTCGATGCACGATTGGCATTCTTCGCACGGTGTTGAAGTCGGCCCATTCACGCAATTCATTGACCGGGCCATGATGCGGGCAGATGAAGTCTTGCCACAGCCACGTGGACCGGTGAAGAGATAGGCGTGATGTAACCGATCGTTGTCTAGCGCGCGCATAAGGGGTGCCGTCACATGCTCTTGACCGATCACGTCGACGAAGCGACCTGGTCGGTATTTGCGGTAGAGGGCCAAGGACATAGGTCCAGAGTAGTTGCTCGGTGTGACGTAGGACGACTAAAGGACCCCTCGCGTACCCGCCAGAGCCCATTTATCCTTGCTGCCTTCCGGCCCTGGGGAGGTTCATAGGGTGACGCCACGCGAGGGGCTGGTCTCATTCTATGCCGTGGCATCAGTTAGCCTTTTACAGCGTTGTGCAGTTACTCTGTACCACTGGAGGATTCGCCTAGTGGCCTATGGCGCTCGCTTGGAAAGCGAGTTGGGTGAAAGCCCTCAGGGGTTCAAATCCCCTATCCTCCGCGCATGAGCAAGACGCCCCGCAAGGGGCGTTTTGTGTTTAGGCGCGGAAATAAGCATTGTGATTTGAGGAGCCGACCGCAGTAGAGCTCAAACTAAGAATGACTGGGCGGTCGGAAGTCGCAGGGCTAGGTCCAGGCACGACTACTGGTGCTTCTCCAAGTCACCGAGATGAGTGTGCTTGAAACTTGAGCCGTACTTCAGGCCGTATCCAAACATGCGATCCCAGCCAATGTGGCCAAACCAAATGGCAGCGGTTGCAATGGTCAGTTTGGAATCAGTGACAAAGCCAATTGACGCAAGCAGGCCGGCAGCTGGATAAGAGTGACCAAGGTTGTAAATAATCGAACCAAGTTTTGTGTCGCGCAAATAGCCGACCATAAAGATGTCCGGTAGTAACAGGAGCGCTGGATAGAGCCACCAGTGCTGTCCTTGGTGCGCGAAAACGGCAATACTGCCGGCGAAGAGCGTCGCACCTTCAATGCGAAGTAGCGCCTTCGGTCCGCCGATAACCGAACCAGGCAGGGGTGATGTTGACATTGTATGTCCTTTCCTAACAGCGTTAGGATAAATGCTAACATCGATTCATGGCCATTCACAAAAAAATCAATCGTGAAGCGATCCGCATCGCAGCCATACGGATTGTCGAGGAGCACGGTGTTGCATCGTTAAGCATGCGCACTCTTGCTACAGAGCTTGGCATCAAGGCACCCACTCTCTATGACCATGTGAAGAATCGCGATGAGGTGATTGCTCTGGTTCAAAGCGCTGGCCTAGCAAACTTTGGTGCGGGTTTTGCACAAGCGGGTACGTCCACACGCGACAAGATACTTTTTTATCGCCGATGGGCAGTCACACATCGAAATCTGTACCCAGTCGTATTCCAACAGCACCTTCATCGAGAGCACCTAGAGGTTAGCCTTGAGGCACAAGTCCTCAGCCAGGTTGTTGAAGCTGCCGGTGGGTCACACATACAAGCACGAGTCTTTTGGGCTCAACTGCATGGTTTGGTTGATCTAGAGTTGCACAATCGCCTACCGGTAGACGCAGACCTCGATGCAACCTGGGAACAGGTCATCGCCCAAATGGAGACGGCTATCGAGTCAGCCTCGCACTAAATAAGTTACTAACCCAAGAATTGCAAGAGTTCCTGCGAAGTGACCACTCCGTCGCTTCATGGTGTCGGCTGAAACCGTTATTGTTGTCGGGTGAATGGCGACCTAATTAGTCTCAGGCCCTTATCTGCTGACGATGCTCCTGCGCTCTGGGACGCCATTGGTCCCGTCTCCGAAACATGGCGTTGGGTAGGGCACGGTTCCCCAATGCCAGAATCTGCCAAGGACCTCGAGGCCCTGTTCCAAAAGAACATCGAACGTGAGACCGCGGAATTTCTAGCAATCGTGGACAACTCAACTGGCCTCGTTATTGGAGCCACGGCGTTTCTCGACATTCGACCCGATGATCAGCACTGTGAAATTGGAAGCACATTTATCGTGCCAAACTTCCGTGGGGGCAATCGAAATGTTGAGGCAAAGTATCTGATGCTGGCTGAAGCATTCGAAAAGCGCGACTGCGTTCGGGTTACTATCAAGGCGAATATGCTCAATAGCCGTTCGCGAACTGCGATTGAGAAAATTGGGGCAAAGTTTGAAGGCCTGCTGCGAAACCACCGCAAAGAACGTGATGGCTCGTGGCGAACCACCGCCTACTACTCAGTCATTGTCGAAGAATGGCCAGAGACCAAGGTGCATTTGCTGAACCTGCTCAAGCGAAACTCACCGCCTGAGTAGGGCGAAACTACTTCGCTTCTGGCGTCCAGACGTATCGAACATCAGGTGCTTGTTCTTCATTGCCAGTCCCGTCGGTTCGCTCAACAGCGATGAAGCCAAGGCGCTCATAGAACTTGTGTGCGCGAAGGTTGCTCTGGAAAGTCCACAACTGCAAACCATCAGGCATGGTTTCTTTAGCCTTAGCCACTAACTCAGAACCAAGACCTCGCCCGATCATGTCCGGTCGCACATAAAGCTGGTCAATCCATCCAGGTTCAAGCAGCAACAGTGCGGTCAGACCTTGCGCGTCTTCGGTGACCCAACAATCGGTTGCGTGGGTTAAGCGCTCAGAGATCCAACTGTGCATTCGCTCATAATTGCCGACGGCCGGAGGAACGGACGGAACAGAAGCTTGCCGTGCTGACCACAACAGATCAGTGACGGCCGAAACTTCTTGTTCAGTCGCTAGACGAATTTCGGTCATCTACGAGATTGTAGTTGCCTAAAGAATCCATCCAACTGTGTTTTCCAACCCAGCGCAGCCAAGACGTCCAAGCAAGGGTTCCTCGGGGTCGTGTTGTCGAGCACCTGACCCAATGACTCAGCTCTATTGATAGACGCTCGGAGAAAGAACACCAACCGCACCAAGGTTGCGGTACTTCTCGGCGTAATCCAAACCGTAACCAACGACAAACTTGTTCGGAATATCAAAGCCCACATACTTGGCAGGTACTTCAATCTTGATTGCCTCAGGCTTGCGGAACATCGTCATCACTTCAACCGACTTCGGTCCACGTGAGTTCAAATTGCGAATGAGCCACGACAAAGTCAGTCCCGAGTCGAGGATATCTTCAACGATCAGGACGTCACGATTAGTCAGGTCGATGTCTAGGTCCTTGATGATGCGCACGACGCCGCTCGACTTAGTGCCGGAGCCATATGAGGACACTGCCATCCAGTCCATGTGCACAGGAATCGGCAATGCACGCGCCAGGTCAGCCATAACCATGACCGCGCCCTTCAGTACGCCAACCAGAAGGAGAGGCTTTTCAGTCTCGGCGTAGTCCACGGCAATCTGCTGCGCAAGTTCATGAATGCGCGCGGCAATTTCTTGTTCGGTATGAACAACTTCAGTTATTTGATCGCCCAATGCTTCAAGGTCCACGCAAATCTCCAGAGTCTCAAGTCTTGTAGAAGTTCAGTCTGCCATGTCTCCTCTGGACATCGACATTGCCGGGTAGATTTATCGGTCCTTGTCCATGCCAGTTGGTGAGAAGTGCATCAATAGACATGATGTGTTCACGCGTGAGGTGGTTGACTGTGCAGCCAGCCTGGGCGGCCAACCTGCGCAAGACTCGAGTCCGAACTGCACTTGATAGCAGCAGCAAATCATCGACATCGGTCTTCTCCGAAGTCATAACTGCATCAGCTAAATCGTCGAGCGCGTCAGCATCGGCCCGCAACATGTCAGCGGTCCTCGCAAGAGCCTGAGTAATTCCAGGGCCTAACTCCGATTCGAGTGCAGGTAGCAACTCATGTCGCACGCGCACGCGGGCAAATTGTGGATTTATATTGTGCGGGTCTTCATAGGCTGCGAGGTCCGAAACCGTTCCGCGAACTAGCTCGCGACTCAACCCCAGAAACGGTCTGCGATAGAGACCGTCAACTGCACGCATGCCAGACAGTGACCTGGCGCCTGAACCCCGCGCAAGCCCCAACAAGACTGTTTCAGCTTGATCTTCGAGCGTGTGCCCGAGCAGGACAGCGGCCACTCCATGAGTTCTGGCGTACTGTTCAAAGACCTTGCGGCGCGCATCGCGAGCGGCTGCTTCTAGGCCACCACTGCCTGGTCCATGTGCCACGTCAACTGCCTCAACAATGACGGGATCAGCGCCAAGGTCACGCGCTACCTGCGCCGCTCTTTGGGCGACACCTGCTGAACCTTCTTGGAGTTGGTGGTCAATGACTAAAGCAGCCACACTCATGGATCGTTCCCTGCCCACATGAACGGCGGCACGCACGAGCGCCAAACTATCGGCACCGCCACTACAGCCAACGGCGATTCGGGTCCCAGCCTCTAAATCTGCGAGATTTTGCATAAGCTCGTGTCGCAAGTCGCGATTAATCAACCGTGCCCCCCAGTACGACCAGCGTCATCAAAGAACCGAGGGCTACCCTCTTTGCTGACATTACACGCGGTCTAGGCCCACTCGCATCTGCGTTAGAATTGGGCCACATTGTCAGCCAACTGGAAGTGCAGGAACTCTAGTGAGCCTTGAATTCGACGTAATGATTGAAATCCCTGGTGGAAGTCGTAATAAGTACGAAGTTGACCACACCACCGGTCGTCTGCGTTTGGACCGCATGCTCTTTACCGCTACAAGGTATCCGCGCGACTACGGCTTCATCGAGAAGACTCTCGGTCTTGATGGCGATCCCATCGATGCACTTGTGCTGATCGAGGAACCAACTTTCCCCGGTGTACTTATTCGCTGCCGCGCAATCGGCATGTTCCGCATGCGCGATGAAGCCGGTGGCGACGACAAAATTATGTGCGTACCAACCAACGACATCCGCAAGGAACACTTGCAAAATATCACTGACATGCCAGAGTTCGAGCGTCTCGAAATTCAGCACTTCTTTGAGACCTACAAGGATCTCGAACCAGGTAAGTCAGTTGAAGGTGCCACATGGGAAGACCGCATCGCAGCTGAGGCCGAAATTCGGGACTCGTTCGCGCGATACATTCCGTCTCACTAATTCTTTCAATTAAAAGCGGGCTAACCACATTGTGGTTAGCCCGCTTTTTAGATTCAGCAGTTACTTAGACTGCAGAAACTTCCACGCCTTGGAGTAGTCGATTCACAACGTCAACAGCACTCCAGCCGTCGGGGTAATCCTTGAGCATTGCATCGACATCACTAGTTGTGGCTCCCAAAGTCAGGAGCGGAGCTTCTTTGTATCCATCTGGACGCTCTTGGCCAAGGCCAACTGCTGCAACCAAACCATTGCACAGGCAAATACGACCCGCGAGATCCGCTTCCTCGCCACCCTTTTTCAGGAACGGTTTATCAGGTTCAGCTGCGCATCGGTAACTCACCTTGCCAGCCTCATCAATGTGACTTGAACGCAAGTAGCCCAAGTCGCACAGGCGTGGGCGAGCCTCATAAACATCCTGCATACCGACAGTTCCTGGCAGCTCAACAACCTTGAAGGGGAATCCTGTCGGTGACGCCAGATGATCCGTACGCACACGCAAGTTGCCCTCGCGTGCGGCCTGCAACATCTGTTCACGGTATTCCGGAAGTAACCCTGACTCGCGAGAAAGTGCGAAGAGCGTTCCGACCTGAACACCTTCAGCACCTTCAGCAATCGCATCAGCGACTGAACCCGGTGTCGCTCGACCGCCAGCTAGCCAGAACGGCAATCCGACATGTGCAACCTTCTCAATATTTGCTTCATCCAGCGGGCCATAGCCATGGTCGGTGTCCGGTTGTAAACGTCGAGGAGGTGCACTGTGACCACCAGCAAGGTAATGCTCAACAATGAAGCCATCTGGCCGTGTTACTTCATTTCGCGCTAGGTAAGAAGCAAGCACTTCAGCAGTAACAATTGCCAAGAACGCAGGTCGAGGAAGTTCGGGCGCCTTGCCGAAAGACTCCAGTGGGTCAAATTCCAAAATTGGCGCAGCCATACCCGCAGGTCGATCCGAATCGATACTGAGGTGCCCCGGCTTGCCTTGGGAAAAGTCGGTCATGAGCTGCGGGATTTCACGGGGAATTCCAGCACCCATCAAAATGGCGTCAACCCCAGCTAGCATCGCGCCATATAGCGCTGCAGGAGTTGCAGTTTGCAATTTTTCAAGGAAGTTGATGCCTACTTTGCCATCTCCTGCTTGCTTTGCTAGCCACACTTCGACGAAGTTGGCAGCAACAGCGAGCTGGTCATGTTCTTTGTGAGCCTTGAGACTCAATCGACGCATTGGGCGGAAAGGTTCTCCGTTGCGCCCTTCAGGTCGATAGAACGTAGCAAGGATGTGTTCGGCGACTTCGGGGTATGGAAAGTGCGAGAGCGCCTCACGCATGTGGCCACCTTCGTCTCCATTTTGCAGACGGCGAGCAACGACAGTTTCTAGCGCCGTACCCGAAACAACACCCATCTGACCCTGTTTTGCAACAGTTTGAGCCAGGTACCATGACGACACAGCAGCACCCATTCCGCCTTGAATTATGGGCGGCAGTCCTAGTGAATTCATACCTACTCCTGGTTCAGGAAATCATGGTTACGCTACCGTAACTTACGCAAGCGTAACCTACGACACCGTAGGTTTGGAACAGCAAACGGCAATTCGGCAAGGAATCATGCAGAAAGAGCGCTTTTTATCGGGCAGCCACTCTAACTTTCCCCACTTGTGGGGAATTTTCGTTCGTCAGGTAAGAACTAAGGCGTATTAACCGACTCAACCGGCGTCGCCTTCAAGCGCCACACTCCAGGCACTGAAAGCATGGCTGTCAAACTCATAAAGAAAATGACACTAAATAGCAACAAAGTGTGGGCGGAACCCAGCCTTGCTGCCAGAGGACCAGCAAAAATCAAGCCAAGGGGAGCAAACACTAGGGATCCAAAGGCATCATACGAGGACACACGAGATAGTGACTCAGCCGGAATATTTTTCTGCATGGCGGTCTGCCACAAAACAAAAAAGAATTCCATGGCCAAGCCTGCACAGAAAGCTGACAGGCATATGACAGAGACACCGTGAGAGAAGGACATCACCAAAAGCCAAGTTCCAAATGCCACTTGAGCCAAAAGCCCAACGGCAAGCGGTCGCTTGGGCCTTACGCGCAGAGTAAGACCGACTCCGCACAACATGCCGGCTGAAAGTGATCCAATGATCCACGACCAGGGCTTTGGGCCACCTAGAACTTCCTTGGCGTGAACCGGTCCAACGACTGCAAAAGTACTTTCCATCAACATTGCCACTACTGAATAGCCCGCGACGACAGCGACCAGCCAACTTCGCGACGTAAATTCACGCCATCCGTCTCTCAGATCCTCCAACACAGAAGGAGAGTGCTCATCCTGCACTCGGGTCGTTCCCAGACCCCGCAACTGAAAGACCAAGATGCCCGCGATTAAGAAAGTGATACCGTCCGCTATGAGTCCCCACCCTGCGCCCAAATTGGCGACCAAAATTCCACCAGTCACGGTGCCAGCAATATTCGACATGTTGGAGCCCATACCAAGCGTTGAGTTTGCTGACTGAAGCAACTTTTCAGGAACAACTTCTGGGACCAAGCCAGCGAATGCGGGCCACCAAAGTGCAGCGAGGGTGCCACCTACGAAAGCAACTACGGACAAACTCAAAATGCTGACACGGCCATCAAGAAAAGAGATTCCGTTATAGACAACGAACGCGCTCAAAACTATGTCGCTTACACCCACAATGAGTGCACGTGGATATCTGTCTGCGATGACTCCACCGAAGAGCATAAACACGACTAGAGGGAACATCTGTGACGCCATGACAATGGACAGGTCCGCTGGTGTGGATCCTTTAAGATCCAACACGCCAAACGCCAGTGCGATTGGCGCTAAACCATTTCCATAGTTAGAAATGAACCGCGCTAGGAGAAGTTTTCGAAAATGTGGAATTGCCCAAAGTTTCGATAAATCGTCAAACATGATCAGGTGTGTCAGTTCTACTAGTGCAAAATATTTACGGCTCGAGCAATAACCAACGCTACAACTAAGAGAGATGTCAGCGACTGCAAAAGCATCGTGGCTTTAGCCCAGCGCGTTAAGGGCAGAACATCGGTGGGACTGAAAGCACTCGAGTTGGTAAAAGACATGTAGAGATAGTCGAAAAATGAAGATGACCAGTGCGCTGGTGCTAGGTCTGGGTCACTCATCTGCGGGAACATGAAGTCGGGTGTTGACACTATTGCTTGAGAACGCGCGCCTGGACCGCCACGATCAAATTCCCAGTACCACAAAGAAAAAATCACAACGTTGGTCAGCCAGATAGAGCCACCTGTGAGCAGCAGGCTCTTCGCATCCTTGACGCCACCATTAAGCAATGCATCAACGAGCCTGACCACCGAGGACAAGTTCGCAATTGTCATAGTGGCGATCAAAATGATGCTGACAATTCGGGGCCAGCCTGCATGTGCACTTGCCCGTTTAGGGTCGAGGAAATTTAGAGCTAGAAGTAAAGCCGCCTCAATGCCACAGACAAACCAAGGAAATGAACTGTTCAACGAACGCGGAAGGGAAACCTGCAACAGAATAACCAGAGTCACAACGACGTTGACGATTAAGCGTGACTCAGCTCGATGCTGATGATGCCAGTGCGGCACATGCTCAAATTCGCTTGATGACATACAAATCTCCCTTGGAGTAAATCTAGCGAGTCTGCGGTAAGACTTAAGTGAGATTCAAAAATCTGCTGCACGGCTCCACCAAGTAAGGTTGGTTAGTGATGTCAAGAGATGGTCAAACGCATGAGTGAAGATACCTCTGTGCCTGAGTCAGTCGAGCAAATGAGCTTGCCGGACAGATCTCAACTTGGACCAGGTGAGTTTTTTCCGGTAATCGGTGTTGGCCCACATCCACTGCCCTGGCCCGAAGGGTCGCAGTATGACCCCGAACTTCTTGAACTCGGCGACCGCCGAAATGTGGTTGACAAGTATCGGTACTGGTCCGTCGAAGCGATTGTGGCAGACCTAGACACACAACGCGCTCCTCTCCACATTGCCATTGAGAACTGGCAACATGACCTCAACATTGGTTCGGTCGTTCGAACGGCAAATGCATTCAACGTATCTGGCGTTCACATCGTCGGCAAGCGTGGCTGGAATAGACGCGGTGCCATGGTGACCGATCGCTATCTTCATCTGTTTCATCATCCGACAGTTGACGACTTTAAGACGTGGTCTCTAGAAAACAACGTCCCCATCATTGGAATTGATAACGTGCCAGGTTGCGGCAACATCGAGACCAGCCCACTACCGAGGGCTTGCGTGCTGTATTTCGGTCAAGAAGGGCCGGGCATGTCCCCTGAAGGACTAGCCGCCTGCACCCAGATTCTGGGAATTACGCAGTCAGGATCAACACGGTCGATGAATGCTTCCGCCGCTGGCGCCATAGCTATGTTTGCTTGGGCCATGCAGCATGTTCATCAATAAACACGAAGTGCGTACGAAGGTGTCTGTGCCTGCATAGCTCCGTAGTTGGAGTCGGCAGAAATTCGGTAACGCGTTGCCTTCTTCACCTTGAAGCTAAATTTCACTTGACCATTCACGTCAGTGCAGTACCGCTTACAAGCAGCATCAGCCTGAGCGACGGTCACCCAAACACCCTTTACTAACTGCTCTAGGCGCATGGGTTGCAAAGCCACTTTTGCTCCTGCGTATGACTGAGCCGAAGCAGAAATCGCCACGGTGCTCGACTTCGGGACATACGTGACCTTAGTGAGGTTAGTAATCGTGAACTTTGAAATGCCAGTAACCTTCAATGCTTTCGCTACATTGCCACAGGCATCTGCGGTAAACCCAGCGACTTGATTGTTCACCAGTGTCTGGCAAGCATTCATCACAGCCTGCCCTAGGGCAAAGTACGTTGATGAAGAGGTCAAGGCCGGCAGAGTCTGATACATCAGCACTGCCATTCGACTTATGCCCGTGCAGTCAGTAGCCACATGGCACACACCATCAGCCGGAACAGTGCCGAGCGCATTAATCTTCGTGGAGCCGACGGTTGCTCCATTTGCAATCAACCATGCAAAACGGTTGAGCGGTCCATTATTTACGTGCCCATCGTCAACGACCCAAGACTTGGTGATTGCCGGAACTGCAGTTGGGCTATCGGGAGACGAATAGCTCGTTCCAGTCTTCATAACTCGATATGGACCAGGATCTGCACCAGCCACTCCCTCTCCTACTTGCCATGTGGGATCTGGTTGAGAGGTTGGCGAGAGTCGTTCGGCTGCTTCGCCGAATACATCGGACAGCCCTTCACTCATCGCCGCGGCATCTGAGGTATCTGAGAAACCTTGCGTGAAAGAAATGGAGAACGTGATGCCATGAGTCAGTTCATGCGCAATAACGTCTAAGGCCTGGTCGTAGCCAGCACCCATGAAGATGCCACTACATGCTCCGCTGCGACAGATCGACTTTGGCGCAGACCAAGGACTCCAAAAAGCGTTGCCGTAATTTGGGCAGTCGCTGTATCCATTTGTCGTGTCGTAGAGACATACATTTGTGAATGCGCTTATCCGAGGGTTCCGATCACCATTGAGGGAACTCGAAATATTGCCCAGCCACTTTTCCTCATTGATGTCTATACCAATCACGTTCTTGTAAAAATTCCACGTAGCGTTGATGTTGTTCAAAGCGGTGACAGAACTCGGCGTATTCCGACCGGTGTAAGCAGTGCCACAGAGCGGATACAAATCACCAACAGCATTGATCACTAGGTGGTTGTTGTGGCTCCGAACAAGGCCCGTGCTGCCTAGCGCGGTGCTCTGGGTCGCGTATTCAGATGGAACTGCACTCTGCAGGTCACAAATGTTTGGCGTGTAGGTGATGTGATGTACGAGCGGTGTGGAGTAGAGCAAACTCGAAGTGGCATCGTCAAGCACACAAATGCTCATTGACGTCGGGTCAGCCGTGGATGCAGTCCAAGCACTCCACGCTATGTGCAGACCACTAGGTATGCCGGCCACTAGATGCGAACTAGCTACTACTGGGTGGAGCTCTGTGACCGAAACGTCCTGAGTGGACGCTCCGGATGTACCTACAACCAGCGCCTTAAGTGCAGTTTGAGCCTGCACCTTGGTCAATACGGGAGTGAGCTTATCTACGTCCACTCCAGCAAGCGTCGTTACTTCAAATGAGGAGACCGCCAAATTTCTATTCAGCGTGACGGCAATTCGACTGCCTAAAACATCCATTCCGGCAAGCGTCTCAACGTAGCGAACGGTACTCAAGCCACCTGCACCAGGAAGCACTTTGGTCTGACGAACTTCTTGTGCTGTGACACCCCACTGATCTGAATGTCGATCAATGAAAGATAGTGCGGCCTCTGAAGCGCTGTGTGTGTTACCCGTGGCTTGAGGGGTAGAGAGAACTTGATTTTGGTTAAAGACGGATGTGCCGACATCACTCAAACTGGCTGTCTCTGCTGGCTTGGAGACTGATGCGAGAGACGGTGTGGACAACATCAGAGTGAGCGCAACTGAGCCCAAAAGCAGACCTCGAACACCCGAAGACCTAACCAAAAAACACCTCATTTGACGACCCTTCACAAATCTAACGATAAATCGCTGTGTCGAACGACACCTTGCGTCAAGATTTGCTCAAGAAATCCGCTATGACTAACGTGCCCTCATTTGAGTGGATAAAACGTGCTTGTGGCTAAATGACAGATGAAGTTGCGAACAATTAGCTGACGTCAGTGCGGTGGAAATTAGCGTGTGAGCGACTTGGTGTTGGGCCACGCTGACCCTGGTAACGCGAACCATATATGCTTGAACCATATGGATGATCCGCTTCTGAGGTCATACGGAAGAAGCACACCTGCCCAATCTTCATACCTGGCCAAAGCAAAATCGGCAGAGTTGCTACATTCGCTAGCTCCAAAGTGACGTGACCCGAAAAACCAGGATCAATAAAACCAGCGGTGGAATGAGTGAGCAGACCAAGACGACCCAGACTCGACTTACCTTCGAGGCGAGCAGCTACGTCGTTCGGCAAAGTCACGACTTCATATGTGCTGCCCAAAACAAACTCACCAGGATGCAGCACGAACGGCTCGCCGGCTACCGCTTCAACTTCACGCGTTAAATCAGCCTGTTCCGTCGCTGGGTCGATGTGCGGGTAGCGATGGTTCTCGAACACTCTAAAGAAGCGGTCAAGGCGCACGTCAATACTTGACGGTTGAACCATCTCAGGGGCGTAGGGGTCAATGCCCACACGGCCAGATTCAATTTCGGCCCGAATGTCGCGATCAGAAAGTAGCACGAGATAACCCTACCCATAGCAGGCACTAGGCTTGCGGATTAGGTCAAAAAAGTTGCAGTAAGTGACCTATGCGGGTGTGGCGTAATGGTAGCGCGTAACCTTCCCAAGGTTGAGGCGCGGGTTCGATTCCCGTCACCCGCTCAGTGCCTGTATGACGCTATCGCTCAGTGCCTGTATGACGCTATCGCTCAGTGCCCATAAGACGTTATCGCTCAGTGCCCATAGGACGTTATGGCGCAACGGTTGTAACCTTTCCTTATGAAGCGAATTGGTTTAGTTCTTGCATCATTTCTACTTATGTGGGCTAGTGCACCGAGTGCGCAAGCGCATACCGAGTTGGTTAGCAGTTCTCCGGCCGCTGACGAACAGGTGGCTGCACCTCAAGCCATTACCTTGACCTTCGGTGAAGCGCCCTTACTCGAGGGCAGCTCAATTGTTCTAGAGGACGCCGAAGGCAAGCAGTACAGCACCGGGACTCTCACGCTTGACGGAAGCAGCTTGGTTGCAGACTGGCCGGTCGATCTACCAGTTGGCTACGCCAAGGTGTACTGGCGAGCCGTCGCGGATGATGGGCACGTGGTCACTGGTGACTACAGCTTCTACTACTCGGCCGCTGCAGCAGAGCAGTCGGTTATGGGTGCTGAGGTGAGTGCAAGTCCAGAAGCTGTGTTGTACACAGAAGCCACTCCAAAGACCAAGTCGCTCAATGTTGTAGCAATTGGTTCGGGTATCGGTGCGCTTGTCGCATTGGCACTCTTCTTCATCCTGAGAAACCGTCGCCATCAGTAAACTCATGCGCTCAACACCTATGCGTCTCGGTGTCATCTTCACCATCGTCGGCGCATTCGTGGCTGCACTCTTTATTGGACACAGCACCTGGCATGCACCCGTAGCAGGCTTGCCTGACGCTGGCGAAGTCATGTCTTGGGTACTGAAGTTCGCACTACTAACTAACACAATTTTGAGCATTCGGGTTTTTGGCCAACTCTTGGTTACTGCCTTCATCGCACCGAGTCATGGTGACTATGTCAGTCGACATGGACGCAAGGTTGTCACACATGTGGGTGCAACATCTTTGCTCTGGGTCATGGCGGCAATAACTAGTGCCGTCGCCACCCTCTCTGATGTACTCGGTCTTCCAGCGCGTCAGACATTTGCACCGGGTCTGATACCGACTTACATCTGGGCGCTGCCACCGTCACGGAGCTACTTGATCAGTGCGTTGCTCGCTGGGGGCCTTGCACTCCTGTCGCTGTTTGCGAGTTCGCTCAATCAAGTTTTCATTATGTTGGTCGTTGCGGCAGCAGCAATCATCTCGCCGTTGCTCAACAGTCACTCGGCAACTCTTGGTGATCATTCCCTCGCGCTTACGTCCTCGGTCGCACATGGCCTCGCGATGTCAGCGTGGGTTGGTGGTTTGTGGGCCATTGTTCCCTTTGTCCGAGAATCCAACTTCATCGTTATCAAGCGCTACTCAGCCTTGGCTACGGCTTCTGTCGCCATGCTGATTGTCTCTGGCGTGGCGGCGGCCTACGCTCGAATGAGTTCCATTAGCGACTTCTGGGGTTCGCCATATGGGCGACTCGTCCTGATAAAGATCATTCTGTTTATCGTGTTGTTGTTGCTTGCGCGCCGGATCCGTCACCGTGTGGGCCAAGGTATGTCAGTGATGCGCTTTGTGGGGTTTGAACTTTTCATCATGGCGGCTGCGACAAGTGTTGGTGTCGCTCTGCATATGACAGCACCTTCCAGGATTGGTAGACCGTTTCCTTCAGCCGCTGAAGACCTCTTGGGCTTCGCATTTCCGCCTGCACCTAGCTTGATGCATCTACTCATAGGGTGGCATCCAGAGTGGCTCATGCTGTCCGGCGGTCTAATAGCTCTAACTGCCTACGTGGCGGGGGTGCGCAAACTGTATGCACTGAGCGTTGCGTGGCCCGCTGCTCGAACCGTGAGTTTCACTACGGGTATCAGTCTGTTGCTTTGGGCAACGAATGGTGGCGTTAGTAAGTATGCAATGGTGACCTTCAGCGCACACATGATTCAACACATGACCTTGTCTATGTTGGCTCCAATTTTCATCATCCTCGGTATGCCAGTGACACTAGCTCTGCGTGCTTTGCCCTCAGCATCTAATCCTGAACACCGCAACATTCGTGCGTGGATTTTGGCCGGCATCCATAGTCCGTATTCTCGTTTCATCAGTCAGCCACTGGTTGTGCTGGTCATTTTCACTTTCGGCATTTACGGTCTCTACTTCACTTCCTTCTTCAGTACGCTCATGGGCAGCCACACAGGCCATGTATTCATGGAGATTCACTTCCTACTCATCGGGCTACTTTTCGCTTGGGTCATCATCGGGCTTGACCCCATGCCTAGAGAGTTTCCACATTGGGCTCGATTAGTTCTGGTTCTCGTTGCAATTTCATTACATGCATTTTTTGCGATTGCAATCATGCAGTCAACAATTCCTGTGGGTGACGCCTGGTACTCACAAGTGGCTCCACCATGGGTGACAAATCCCCTCGCAGATTCGAATGTAGGTGGCGGTATCGCCTGGGGCTTTGGCGAAGTACCTACCTTGTTGCTCATGGTCTTAGTAGCAGTTCAGTGGTCTAGAAGTGATGCTCGTCTTGCTAGGCGCCAAGACCGAGCCGCCGACCGCGACGGTGATACCGAGCTAAAGGCTTACAACGACCAACTTGCACGAATGAACTCAGAAAACAACATCTAGTCCAGCATGCGATCGGCTAGCGCTGGGAACTCAGTGCGCCACGCTGTCACTTCTGACATGTCAACATCTGCATAGAGAACGATCTCTTGATCTCCTGCTTGCGCCACAATCATTCCCATCGGATTAACAACGATGGAGTGGCCAGCGAGTTGTACATCGCCACTACGACCGGTCGCATTGCAAGCAATGACCCACGCTTGATTCTCGATTGCTCGCGCCTGAAGCAGAATCTGCCAGTGATGGAGTCGGTTCGAAGGCCAGCCTGCAGGCACAATGAATGTCTCCACACCTTGTGCAACTAGCGCACGGAAAAGTTCAGGGAATCGTAAGTCGTAGCACGTGGTTAGGCCGATCGCGCCAAGAGGCGACTGGTCAATTTTTGCTAGAACTTCACCAGCAGACAGCAGTTCTGCTTCGCCAGACTCAAAGCCGAAGAGGTGGATCTTTCGATAAAACGCTGCGATCGTGCCGTCCGGCCGGAAGACCACCGATGTGTTGAACAGTTGATCGCCGTCACGCTCGACAAACGAACCTGCATGTAGCCAAACTTTGGCGAATTGTGCAGCATCGCCTAAGTCGGTGATGAGTGATGAGGTGCGTTCGACTGCAGAAGCTTCCATCAGGGAGCTGCTGAATGCCCCGATAGTCCAAAGTTCGGGCAAGCACACGATATCGCATATTCCAGCCTGCTGACGAATGAGTGTAAGCACGTGCTGAATGCGTTGCTCGGGGGATTGCTCGACTCCCACATCAACTTGAAGCAGAGCGACTCGTGTCATGCCATTAGCGTAATTGCCCCACGGTGGCTTTCCTTGCTAAATGTCCAAGACAAGCTCTTCAGATAGAGCTCGTGATACACACGGGTACATCACACCGAGTGAATCCTTATCCTCGTCGCTCATCACGGAATCTAGATGCTGCGGTGTGCCACGCAGCACGCGGACTTCACAAGTGCCACACACGCCTTCACCACACGAAGAGATAATAGGTGCTCCATGTGCAACCACTGCTTTAAGCAGTGACTCGCTAGCGGCCACTTGGAATGTCCTTCTTGAACGTTGCAGAGTCACGCTGAACTCGCGAGCTTGAGACTCCTCAGACCGATCAACTGCAACGAAGCGCTCAAAGTGCAGCCGGTCAGCGGGGACTCGCTCAATCAATGCAGTCAGCAAAGGCTCTGGACCACATGCATAGACCTGGCCCTTAAAGCCAGCAAGCACTTCATCAAGGTTCACGCGGCCACCAACCTCGTCATCCGCATGAACGGTCACTCTTTTGCCATGTGCTCGAACCAATTCATCAGCAAAAGCCATCGAAGAACGTGAACGACCCGCGTACAAGAGATGCCACTCACGTCGTGCTGGCAGGCCATCAATCATTGCTTTCATCGGAGTAATACCGATTCCGCCGGCGATGAATAGATACTCAGATGCAGGCTCCAACTCAAAGTGATTGTGAGGACCAGAGACGTTCAGTGACATACCTACTTGTAATTCAGTGTGAATCCAGTCGCTGCCTCCACGCGATTCCTGGGCTCGCAGAACCGCGATTGTGTAACTTGTCCTGTCAGTGGCATCACCACATAGTGAGTACTGACGCTTCAGACCATTAGGCAGGTGCAGCGTGATGTGCGAGCCTGGCTGCCAATCACTCAGTTGGCTTCCATCTGGTCGGGCGAATGAAACAGCGCGTATGCCTCGCGCTGGCTCCCAAACTTTCGTGACTGAAAGCTTCTGAAGATTCTCAGCGAGTTGATTTGCTCTACGGCCTTCAACATTGGCAGATAGAGTTCGTGCTGGCTTGGGGAAGATAATCCGAACTATGAGCGCAACACTTGTTAAGACAATGAGCGCGATAGCAACCACTCGATACGCCACTGCGCGCACATCAGTACCTGACCAGCCAGCATGGAAGGACACTACTAGTACAAGCACGTAGCTTGAGTAGTGGATTCCTTTCCAAAACTTGCGCGGCAATCGGCGCATCATCAGTGATGAGCCTTGCACTGCAATAAATATGTAAAAACACATCACGCCGAGCGCGATTGGCCAGGAGCCCAGTGAAGCGATCTTTGTGTAGTGCGAATGAAATGGAATGAGCAAGTCGGGAAGAGAAAAGTGGGCGTAGTTGTCCATGAACAACGAAAACATGTGCAGGAATACCATGACGACTGAAGTGCCTGACATCCATCGATGTAGATCGAGCAACCAACTAGGGTTATCACGCTTTTTGAGTACGCGAGTTGACAGCAAGATGCCCCACAGGACACTAACTACCATCAAGGCCCACGCGATAATGGCGCTTGCTCTTGTTAGGTACCACCAAAACTGACTACTCACGCTAGATACTCGTCCCATCCATCACTTGTGTGCATCATCATGTTTGCATCCACGATGCAGGCTTGTGCACCGTTTGCGACAACCATTGCAACTGCCTCTCCGATCGGAAGCAGGAATGCAAGTTTCGCAAGCACTTCACCCAATGCCGCTTGCGCACTGACCACGGTGGCAGACAGAACTTCGGTCTGTGCACTCTTGCCAGTTTTTGGGTCAATGATGTGATGGGTCTCACCAGCATCATTCGTCCAACGGTTAGTCATCCGGCTCGAAGTAACAACTGCTCCATCGCTGATATGCACCTGAGCAATTTCAAGATGCTTATGTAATGGATGCTCAATACCAATGCGCCACGAGCGTCCATCAGGAGACAAGCCTGCCGCTCGAACATCACCATTCGCACTGACGAGCGCGCCATGTGCGCCACGCGACATCGCAAGTTCTACTGCCAGGTCAGCAGCCAAGCCTTTGCCCAGACCACCTGGGTCCAAAGTCGTTCCCACTGGAAGTGTGACCGTGCTCTCAGCCTCCTTAATCACGATGCTCTCAATGTCACCGGGCCAAGTTGCTGAATCAGGAAGCACCGTAGTTCGAGTCGTATCCACATGACTTGAGACATACCCATTAGCCAGGGTGAGCGGTAACGTGGTGGGATCAAAGAGTCCGTTTGTGAGACGAAAACCCTCAATCAAAGATTGCACTAACTTCAACGTCTCAATCGAGACTGTGACAGGAACTCCTGGTGAGCTGTTGAGTTGAGAGATCTCTGAGGTCGGCAAAAACCTACTCCAGAGGGCTTCCAAGTTGTGTAAGTAGTCAACGACTTCATCCACGAGCTGCAGGTCGCCTTCAACAACTGTCACTTCAAAGTGCCCACCCATTATTTGGGCACTCTTTTGTACATGTGGGCGTACCTTCGTCGTCAGCTCTTGTGCTGCGCGAATAGCATCTCGAGCGATATCGGAATAGTCACTCGAGATACCGCTATGGCTTCTTTGATCCACCAGAGGTTGCCTGGGAGGTTTGTGCTGGTGGGTAAACAACAACTGGTGCGGTGTGCACGACAGGTGCAGGTCTCTTCACGGACGCAGGGCGACTAACAGTCCTGGGTGCTTGATGGACATTCGATCCAGATGCCACGACTTGCGTGTTGCGGCTTGGCTGGTTGTAGGTCGATGAATTTTGGCTACCTGAATTACTGCCCGGCTGAGTCACATAACGTGTCTTCACTGGTGCAGGAACTGTTACGACCACTACTTTCACATGTGGCTTAACTGCTGCTTGCCTCGCTGCAATCTGAGCAGCTAATTGAGCCTGCTTCGCGGCTTGGGCCTGCATGATTGCATCAGCTTTTGCGGCCACTTGGGCATTCCAACCGAATGCGGAAATCATTCCCACCATCGCTGAAAGAGAAAGACCAGTAGTTGCAATCCGTGCTCGACGTGCGGGGTGCGCAACGCGGTTAACTTTAGTCATCGCCATTCTCACTTTCATTTGAATCGTCTCCACGGTTATCGCCGTTCTCGTTTCCTGCTGATGTGCCAGTGCCTTGCGGTGTTCCTGCAGCTGATCCACCTGAGTAAGCGTGTGAGCCACTGCTACTCGTGCCAGAGGTCACGCTTGGCTGGGTTGGGGTTGTAGGTGTTGAATCGTATGTAGCAACAGGCGAAGAGTTGATTGTCTGACGATTCACTGAAGTAGTTGTTGCTGCTCGGTGGGTGGGTGTTGAACTGGCCGTGCGCTCAACCGTGTTGCGCGCCACGTTCTGGCTACCAGGTGCAGGCACGGTAATGGTCTTAACTGCAACCGGAGCTGCCGTGCGAGTGATGGTGACCACGGGAGTGGGAACAACTGGCGCTGCCGTCCCCAGCAGCGCAGTTGCGTCACCGACGGTGCCAGCAACTTTGCCTTGCAGTGCCTGAGTGTTGACCACACCTGCAGCTGCACCGGCTGAAATGACGCCAAGTACCGATAAGACAGTAACTACTTTTGATTTCATGTTTTCAAATTACCCTGCGTCAATCCAAGGAGTTGCCGAACAATATCCAAGTTTTATCCAATTTGTGAGTCACTTATGTAAATCATTCAATGTGGCACCACAATGAAGATGTGGAAATTCTTCTTGTTGAGGACGACGCTTCTGTAGCCGGGAGTGTCATTGATGGTTTAGAGAATGCCGGAATCGCTGTTAGTCACGTTTCAAACGGCGCTTCCGCTGTCGCCTCGGCTAAAGAACATTCGTGGGACTTAGTTTTGCTAGACCTTGGTCTGCCTGACATGGATGGTCAGGACGTATGTCGCACGATACGCGGGTTTTCGCAGGTACCGATCATTATTCTGAGTGCACGAGATGAGGAAATTGACCGCGTCCTAAGTCTGGAGTTCGGTGCTGACGACTATATGGTCAAGCCATTTGGGATGCGCGAATTAGTTGCACGGATGAAGGCTGTCCATCGCCGCACACAGGCGACCTCAACCGAGGTCAGAGTAGACACTCAAACAGTGGGTCCGCTTGTCATCGATCGGCGTGCTCAACGAGTGTTTGTGGACGGCAACGAAGTTGCTCTCACAGCCAAAGAGTTTGACCTACTCTCCTACCTAGCTCAATCACCTGGAGCTGTGTGTAGACGGCAAGACATCATGAATGATGTGTGGGACACCAACTGGTATGGCACGACCAAGACGGTCGACGCACACATCGCGGCCTTGCGTAAAAAACTTGGACAGCCGCAATGGATCGAGTCTGTGCGAGGCGTTGGCTTCAGGTTAGGTGTCGACTAACTGTGCGAGCCAGACTCATTGCTGCCCTACTGGGCTTAACCCTGGTTGTACTTCTCGTTCACGACATTCCGTTATCGCGCTACCTGCGAACAGTAGAAACTGATCGCATCATCACGGCTCTCGAACGAGACAGTTTTGTTATTGCAGGCAGATCTGAGGAAGTGTTGGAATCACCAGAGACTGTCTCCAAAAATGTCATGTGGAATGCGGTGCATGCTTACAGTAAACGCAGTGGCGCTCGAGTCATGGTGATGGACTCACGCGGCATTGTGGTCTCTGCTTCGAATAGCACCACCACTCTGGGCACTTCGTACGCTTCACGACCTGAAATCAAGCAAGCTCTGGCCGGGACTGTGACAAGTGGAACACGGTACTCGACGAGCCTGCATCATTCGCTGCTCTATGTTGCGGTTCCTGTGTTAAACGGCAAACGCATCTTAGGTGCAGTGCGCGTAACTTTTCCTGCCAGCTTTGTTGATGCCACAGTCAGTAAGCGCATTCAAGGAATCACAACCGTGGCAGGCATAACCCTGCTCCTTGCTCTGATTGTGGCAATTCTTTTAGCAAGCAGCATCACTCGACGGCTCACCGACTTGAAGGAAACCACTGAAGACTTTGCCCAAGGAAATCACGATGTCCGAGCAAACACACATGAGGGTGCGCCAGAAATTCGTGCGCTTGCATCAAGTTTCAATTCAATGGCCGAGCAACTCACGCACCTCATTGCACAACAGCGAGCTTTTGCAGGTGATGCCTCGCACCAACTCCGTACACCGCTGACCGCGCTTCAACTTCGCCTCGAACGTGCTGGCGAGATGGTGGAGTCTGACCCACATGGAGCGCGTGCGCGCATCGAAGCTGCCATGCTCGAAACTGATCGGCTGCAACGACTGGTTGAGGGCCTACTTGCCCTGAGTCGAACTGAAAATTTGAATACCATCACGCTGGACGCAATTGACCTTGCATCAATAGTCAGAGAACGTGCCGATGGCTGGATGGCACTCGCAGCCGAACATAATGTGACCCTTGCCCTTGACTTGCCCCAGTCAGCTATGGTGCTAAGCCAAGCTGGGATTATTGAACAGGTCTTGGATAACTTCATCGACAATGCACTTGAAGTAGCGCCCGCACACTCGACTATCAACATTGCGCTGACATTCGATCGCCGATCAACTACTTTGCATGTTCAAGATGAAGGACCGGGCTTGCCAGAAGAAGATCTCGCTAGGGCTTTCAATCGGTTCTGGCGCGCCAGGAGTGACATTCATGGCAGCGGGTTGGGCCTTGCCATCGTTGAAAGACTTATGGAAGCATGCAACGGTGACGCGGAACTTGTGAATCGCATTCCACAAGGCTTAGATGCTCGAGCCACATTTGTGACAGCTTAAGCCCTTCGATCTTCACCAGTCGTGTTGTTCCCTTCATCAGGCAATCGACATAGACGCTCAAGCCACAAGCCAATCATTATGACCAACAGTGCCGCCACAACTGTGACACTTGTGATGAGAACGCACCTACGACTCGCGGGCGTGTCCAGAGTGAGGACATTGAGCAGTAGCACTCCAGAATAGAAACCCGCAGCAATAGAACCTGCTCGTGATGATGACAATGCGAGAGCAGCGCTTCGAGCTGCGACAAGGGGATCCAACTTGTTGGCCTGAGCCACTTTCTTCAAGTTTGCTCGCACCATTAATGTCCAGGCAAGTAAAAATGCGAATAGTCCCCACAGCACAATCGGGGTAAGCGCGGGGACGGCGAACTGGGTTGAAGTCCACGCGGGCCACAACTTTGCTATGGACCAACCAATCGCTACTGAAAGTGCGCAGACTGCCACGAGGAGTGAGACCTTCGTCTTCTGGAGTTTCATCAGAAGTCGCCAGCCTTCACATGCAATTGTGCAGACGCAAACAAAATTACTCCATCTTGTGAAACTGCAGACAAACACTGAGCAACTGTGCCGTGGGCCGCAATCTCGCACTCGCTGTCAATCTCACTCCAGGGCAAAAGCACAAAGGCGCGTTCATGTGCACGCGGATGAGGAATAACTAAATCCTCGGTGTCCAGAACTTCATTCCCGTAGGCCAGGATGTCAATATCGATGGTCCGTGGTCCCCAATGAATCATTCGGACTCGACCAAGCTCGTCCTCAATGCGATTCGCTTCCCGCAACAATGCGTGCGGTGTCAACGACGTCTTTCCTCGAATCACAGCATTGAGGTAAGGGCCTTGTTCAGGTCCGCCAACCGGCTCAGTTTCATAGATGCCAGAAACGACAACATCGCTCAATGCTCCTGAGTCAATCAGAGCATCGAGCGCGCTTTGTAGATTGGCCGCACGATCACCGAGGTTTGAGCCCAGGGCCAGAGTGGCACTACTTAAGGAAGACACCTGACCACACTCACATCATCAAAGGGAACCTCAATCGGTGCCGATGGCTTGTGCACAGTCACGCATACCTTGGAAACACCTGCAATCTGCAAACAGCCCGCAGCAATCACATCTGCCAACTTTTCAATCAAGTTAACGGGCGAGCCAACAATCGCATCATGTGCAATCTGAGCAAGGTCGGCGTAGTTCACAGTGTCAGCCACTTCATCAGAGGCAGCACAAGCATCAAAGTCTGTCTCAACTTCTATGTCTACGATGAACTCTTGGCCATCTGTTCGCTCGTGTGGCAGTACTCCGTGATAGCCGAATGCACGGACACCGGTTAATACAATGCGATCCTTCATCTTGACTCCTGAAGTTTCTGCACGACCTCTATGGCATCTCGGGATGCTCGAACATCATGCACTCTCACAGCCCACACTCGGGCAGTGGCAAGCAGTGCAGTCAGTGCAGTCGTAGCTGATTCACGCTGGTCAACAGCTCGAATAACTCCTTCAGCGGCTAGTAATTCACCGAGGAACTTCTTGCGCGAAGCACCAACTAGCAGCGGGTAGCCAAGTTCCTGCAAAGTCTCAAGCTCGGCCAGTAGTGACCAATTTTGTTCTGAAGTTTTTGCAAAACCAATGCCTGGATCCAGCACGATGCGATTGCTTGCGACGCCTGCATGGCAGACATCGAAAACTTGATTATCAAGTTCGGCACGAACCTCAGCAGCAACATTGCTGTAGTTGGCCAAGGAATCCATCTCAGTTGAATGCCCACGCCAATGCATCATGATGTAGGGCAACTCAATGGTTGACAGGTAGGTAAACATGCCAGCGTCAGCTTTGCCGCCACTTACGTCATTGACCATCACAGCACCAGCTTCAATGGCCGCTTGAGCAACTTGAGCGCGCATGGTGTCGATGCTCACTGCAATGCCGTAAGCACTCAAAGCTGTCACAACGGGAATGGTACGAGCAATCTCTTCATCAATCGTCACACGCTCGGCGCCTGGTCGTGTTGACTCACCACCCACATCCACAATGTCGGCACCATGCGCCACTAATTCAAGACCGCGCGCAATCGCAACGTCGGTCTGAGCATAGGTTCCGCCGTCGCTAAATGAATCGGGTGTGACATTAAGAACACCCATCACAGCCGTTCGGTTAAGCACTGCTAAGTGAGTTGGCAATCCTGCCGGGCGCAAGAATTCCTCGGCCTCTACTTGCACGTCACGCGAGCCAAACCATCGCATGGCATTACTTACCGTTGATCAGTGCCATGGCTTCACTACGTGTTGAACCATCACGCAGTTGACCGCGAACAGCCGAAGTCACAGTCTTCGAGCCTGGCTTACGAATTCCACGCATCGACATACACAAGTGTTCACATTCAATAACAACAATCACGCCACGAGCGTGCAAGATTCTGACCATTGCATCAGCAATCTGCGTCGTCAAGCGTTCTTGAACTTGTGGTCGTCTGGAGTAGACATCGACGAGTCGAGCTATCTTCGACAAGCCTGTGATGCGCCCATCTTCGCCCGGAATGTAGCCCACGTGTGCAACTCCGTGAAATGGCAAGAGGTGATGCTCACATGTTGAGTACAAGGCAATGTCACGCACAACAACAAGTTCTTCATGCCCCAGCGAGAAAGTCGTAGTGAGGACATCTTCAGCCGTGTTGTGCAGCCCTCCAAAGATTTCTTGGTAGGACTTTGCCACTCGAGATGGTGTACTTGCTAGGCCCTCGCGGTCGGGGTCTTCACCGATGCCAATGAGGAGCTCACGAATTGCTGCTTCTACCCGAGCGCCATCAAACGGATTGCGTGCTGGCGGTTCAGACAGTTGCTCAATTCGATCTATGCTCACACGTCACCTTCGACAGGTGACGCTGGAGTCACAACTACATCTTCATGAGCGGCTTCGATTTGTGCCTTTGGAGCCGAAGCAGGAACAACGACGGGCGGGCGATCGCTCGGCGTGCGTCGCTCAGAGCCAGTCCATGCTGCGCGGTGTGCGCGGCGGTTCAGCGGCTCAAAGATTCGAGCAACTTCTTCTCGACCCAGCGTTTCCTTATCGAGCAACTCAACAACTAGTGCATCTAGAACGTCGCGATTCATCTCAAGAATTTCGTAGGCCTCATGATGAGCTACTTCAATCAAGGAACGAACTTCCTGGTCAATGATGGCGGCTACTTCTTCCGAGTAATCACGTGAATGACCCATGTCTCGACCCATGAAGACTTCGCTTGAGTCTTGACCATAACGAATCGCACCCAAGCGTTCGGTCATACCGTATTGAGTGACCATCTTGCGTGCAACTGCAGTGGCTTTTTCAATGTCGTTACTCGCGCCAGTGGTCGGATCATGGAAAATCATTTCCTCAGCAGCACGTCCACCGAGCATGTAGGCCAGCTGATCAAGCATCTCGCTACGAGTTGTGGAGTACTTATCCGACTCAGGCAAAACCATGGTGTAGCCCAATGCGCGCCCGCGCGGCAAAATGGTGATCTTGTGTACCGGATCGGTATTCGGCAGTGCAGCAGCAACGAGTGCATGCCCACCTTCGTGATACGCGGTGATTAGACGTTCATGATCGTTCATCACACGAGTGCGCTTCTGAGGGCCAGCCATTACTCGATCAATAGACTCATCCAGAATCTCATTAGTGATGAGCTTCTGATTCGATCGTGCGGTCAACAAGGCCGCTTCATTCAACACATTCGCGAGGTCTGCACCAGTGAAGCCAGGAGTGCGACGTGCAACAGCGAGAAGGTCAACGCCCTCAGCAATCGGCTTGCCTTTGGCATGGACTTTAAGGACATCGTGACGACCTGTCAGATCCGGCACAGAGACAGAGATCTGTCGGTCAAAACGACCAGGACGCAGCAAAGCCGGGTCAAGAATGTCCGGACGGTTTGTAGCTGCAATCAAAATCACACCGGTATTGACGTCAAAGCCGTCCATTTCGACGAGCATCTGGTTGAGAGTCTGCTCGCGTTCATCATGACCGCCGCCGAGACCCGCGCCACGATGACGACCAACAGCATCAATCTCGTCGATGAAAATGATGGCTGGGGCATTCTGCTTTGCTTGGTCAAACAAGTCACGAACGCGACTAGCACCAACACCCACAAACATCTCGACAAAGTCAGAACCTGAAATCGAGAAGAATGGGACGCCCGCTTCACCAGCAACTGCACGAGCCAACAAGGTCTTGCCTGTTCCAGGAGGGCCATAAAGCAGCACACCCTTAGGGATCTTCGCTCCGAGCGCCTGGAACTTAGCAGGCTCTTTCAGGAATGCCTTGAGTTCCTCGAGCTCTTCTACCGCCTCGTCCGCTCCAGCAACATCCGCAAAAGTAGTGGTCGGCATGTCCTTGCTCAACATTTTGGCTTTTGACTTACCAAACTGCATGACACGACCGCCCTGCATCTGCCCCATAAAGAAGAACAGCAGGAACATCAAGAGGACCACAGGTAGGAATGAAATCAGCAGGTTCATCAAAAGTGACTCATGCGGCACAACAACGTTGTAACCACCGGGGAGGCCGCCAGCCTCTTTCTGCTTGCTGAGCAACTGGGCTAAGTCAGGTCCTTGACCGGCGATAAAGGCAGCAGATTCCTTGTCACCATTAGTCAGAACCACCTGAATGGTCTGGTCTTTGTCAACAAGAGTGACGGACTTCGCACGACCTTGTGAAATGTCATTCACAATCTTCCAGGTGTCGACAGTTTTACCCTTGTTATTGCCAGATAGCGCACTACTACCAACGAGCAAAGCGACTACCGCTAGGGCAATCCAGAGAGCTGGTGAACGAAGAATCTTTTTAATTCCCATGATGGAAGGAATGACACCCCTAGACATAGATGAATACTTACCGTACTACCCAAAAGGCAGTTGCGCTAAATGATTGAATACAAATCTCAACCAGCAAAACGCCAAAACCATTCCACACTGGGAAATCACGTATTTACCTAGATTAGTTGCGTATTGTGACATTGTGATCTTCAAGGCTGTCTTGGACCAACGTCCTTACCCTGCAGTGGACCTAACTGCCGATCAGTGGGGCGAACTTGCGCCCCGCCAGGTGCGGCTCTCAGACCTGTCCACCATCCGTAGCACCCTTGATCTGAATGCCCTTTTGGCCACAGATTCCACATTTTTCGGTGACCTTTTCGCACACGTCGTGCGTTTTAGGGGCGATCTTTACCTGGAAAATGGGCTGCACCGCGCAGTTCGGGCCGCTCTTCAGGGACGCACCTCGCTCCACGCCCGCATCTACGCGCTGGACTAAGTCGACGCTAAAGTCGTCCGGCTTGGTGCACCCGCGCCAGGAACTCTTGCGTGCGCTCATTCTGCGGATTCTTGAGAACCTGCTCTGGAGTGCCGCGCTCGACTATTCGACCAGACTCAAGGAAGCACACCTGGTCGGCAACCTGTGTTGCAAATCCCATTTCGTGAGTTGCGAGGACCATGGTCATTCCATCACTCTTCAAGTCGCGGACTAGGGACAGCACTTCGTTCACTAGTACCGGATCAAGTGCGGACGTGACTTCATCCAGCATGAGCAAGCGCGGTCGGACCGCAAGAGAGCGAATGATGGCAACTCGTTGTTGCTGACCACCGCTGAGTCGGTCGGGGTATTGATCGGCTTTCTCAGCCAAACCAAACCGCTGCAGAAGCTCGAGAGCTTCACCCCGAGCTTGCTCGGCCGCAATGCCGTGCACGCGCTCGGGAGCAAGCGTGATGTTCTGCAGAACCGTCATGTGTGGAAAGAGGTTGAAGGATTGGAACACCAAGCCAAGTTGCCGGCGAACTGCATCGGCATTCACGAGCGGATCAGTGATTTCTTGACCGTCTAAATAAATGGAGCCGTCGTCGATTGTCTCAAGCAGATTGATGCAACGCAGGAGTGTTGACTTGCCAGAACCTGATGCGCCAATAAGCACTGTTGCGGTGTGCTCAGGGACAGTCAGTGACACATCAATGAGAACCTGCTCATGACCGAAACTCTTTTGCACACCTGAGATCTCTAGAACGTTCACACTGAACCCTGCGCATTCTGTCGCGTGATAGAACGAGCAAGCACATGGTCGGTGTAGCGAGTCAACGGCACCGTAATGAGCAAGAACAAGATGGCCGCAACGACGTATGGGGTGTAGTTAAAGGTCTGCGATCCCTCAATTTGGGCTGCTCTAATTGCATCGGTCACGCCCAGAATCGACACGAGTCCAGTGTCCTTCAGCAGTGCGACGAGATCGTTGAGCAATGGTGGAACAACTCGCTTCAGCGCTTGAGGTAGAACTACGAAACGCAAGGTCTGCCCCTGACTCAATCCCAGAGACCTTGCGGCTGCTCGTTGACTTGGGTGCACCGAAAGAATGCCACTACGCAGCACCTCAGCCACATAAGCTGAATAAGTCATCACGACAGCTATCGTGCCAAGCACTGTCACATTGGAAGTAACTCCAGCGATGCGCAGGGCTGGAACACCAAAGCCGATCAGAAAGATGACGAGCAAGAGCGGTACGCCACGGAACACATCTACATAAATTGTTGCGAGAATTCGAAAAGGTGTCATGGCCGCCGACTGCGATGTGCGTGCAAGGGCCAGACACATGGCGCAGGTTGCGATGGCAATGCTCGCAATGACGGTCAATTGAAGATTGGTCAACAACCCATGAACCACCAGGTGCAGCACTTGACGCCCGTAAGACACATCAAAGAATGTTGCCCTAACCACTTTCCAACCAGGCGAAGCAACTACGCAAATGAGCAAAGTACCAAGGACTGCTACTGATGAAAGTGTTGCAATAAAGACTCGTCGCTGCGCTTGGCGCTTCCGGATGGCGACTCGTTCTCGTTCACGATCGCTTATGACAAACGACAGCGCCTGGCCCGAATCTTCACGGGTCAGGCGCTGTCTAATTTTCATGAATGAATGTATTACTTAAGGACTGGTGCGCCAGCATCAGTGCCGAGCCACTGGCCAGCAATCTTGTCGAGTGTGCCGTTTGCCTTCAACGCATCGACTGCACCGGAAACACACTTGGTAAGCGGGCTGTTCTTAGCAAGGAGAAGACCGAACTCGTCGCCCTTACCGGTCGATGGCAACTGGCCAACGATGAGACCATTTTCGACTTCAACACCTGACAAGTAGAACGCTGTCGGTAGATCAACCACAAGACCATCAATCTGGCCATTCTTAAGTGCAGTTACTCCGGCCGCGTTGTCATTGAAGACTGCAGGTGTTCCACCAATTTGAGTCTTGATGGCATCAAGTGATGTCGTACCAACGGCCGCGCCAAGCTTTGCGGTCTTCAAGCCTGCAAGAGTCTTAACACCGGCAATCGGACTGCCCTTGTAGGACACAATTGCCTGAGGGGCGGTGTAGTAAGGGCTAGAGAAGTCAACGGCTTTCTTGCGCTCAGCAGTGATGGAGAACTGTTGCAGGTTGAAATCAAACTTCTTGTCACCCGGTGCAATGGCACCGTCGAAAGTCGTTCTCGTCCAGTCCACATTTTCCTTGGTGTAGCCCAACTGAGCGGCAACTGCATAAGCAATTGCTGATTCGAAACCGTTGCCGGATTCTGGCTTGTTGTCGATAACCCACGGGTAGTAGGCAGGTTCTCCAGTGGCAATAGTGAGCTTGCCCTTAGTCATGGTGTCGCTGCAGGACGCAGATGCCTTTGAGGACGAGGAGCAAGCAGTTAGCGATGCTGCAATGAGCACAGCAGCTGAGCTAACCATCAAACGTCGAGTCGTCTTAGTCTTCACTTTTGTCTCCTTAGGACTTGCACATGTAGGGACTGGACCTGCCAATTCCCTGGGCCCACTCGGACCCGCGCTTGCCACTCATGTGGCCAGGTCTTCCTCCGGGGCACCCCATCGCGGTCTGCAAGGGTTGTCGGATAGCAAGCCGGACCTGTGCGCTATCGCTCTTAACCTGTTGGACAGCCTAGCAATTCTGGCCAGAGCGTGCGAAACCCAATGGCTCTATGTCGACAGTGGCCCCCTTCTGCCAGAATCAACTTATGGTGGCGAGCCCTTTTGAGTCAGTAATGCGGGAAGCATTGGCACTAGCCGAGCAGGCTGCGACTGCAGGCGACATACCAGTGGGTGCTCTTGTGGTCGATGCAGATGGTCACGTAATTGGCCGCGGCCACAACACTAGAGAACATGACCATGACCCGCTCGGCCATGCTGAGATAGTTGCGCTGCGCGAAGCTGCTGCGCATCTGGGCAGCTGGCGGCTAGATGATTGCACCTTGGTCGTCACGCTGGAGCCTTGCACGATGTGTGCTGGAGCGATTGTGCAGAGCCGGATTGCAAGACTGGTGTTTGGCACTTTCGATGCCAAAGCGGGAGCCGTTGGTTCGCTGTGGGATGTAGTCCGAGATCGTCGACTCCCACATCGACCTGAAGTCGCTTCGGGAGTGCTTGCAGATGAGTGCGCGCAGATTTTGCGTGAGTTTTTTCAAGGGCACAGGCACTAGAAGATTTTCAAATGGCGGTGCCGGTGGGAACCGTCGCTTGCTTTCGCAAGCTCCTCCCAAA
>Ga0304729_1000364_pt1 | contig 33942 bp, 69 predicted proteins | sample C_131016_MF_Meta_FD_190475 | JGI IMG/M metagenome (GOLD analysis project Ga0304729, IMG submission 190475) | Freshwater microbial communities from Lake Croche, Canada to study carbon cycling - C_131016_MF_MetaG (v2) (version 2) | ecosystem: Environmental > Aquatic > Freshwater > Lake | place... | reverse complement strand
ACATAATGGTTTTTTGCCATATTAGTTATATTCAGTTTAGCTGTCTCCCCTTATAGTGTAAAAAAAAGGGAGCAGATTTCTCTACTCCCTATAGGTTAGCCTAATATTACTATTAAGGCATAATGATAGAAGGCTTAGGAGCCTCAACAACAGCACCAATAAAGTGCTGCATATAATCAACTTTATCTGCATTTACTGCAAAAAACTGTACAAAAGCAATGATTTCTGCTTGATCTAAGATGAAATATTTCTGAAGTTGTTCAGCAAGTTTTCTTTCTTGCTTGATAACAGTTTTTTCACCAGTCTCAGGATCTTCTTTAGGAGATTTTCTTAATTCTGGATCACCATTTTCATTAACTTTAGCAAACATAGCATACTCATTTCTCTTATATGTAGAAGTAATTTCTAAAGCTTTTTTGTCTTTATTATACACTACATCTAAGTAAGGAGAGTCATTACTTGCTGGAATCATTCTGAAAGTATTTTCATCAGGTGACCAGGGAGCTGTTACTAACAGCATTGTTTTTAAGTTTGTCATTTTCTAGTTGGTTTTAATTTTCACAAATTAAGTCAATTTTGAGTTAAATTCCAAATTTTTTATACAAGTTTTAAGAGTTTCTTTATTAAAGTCCACATGAGAACATAATTCTCCTACTTCCATTAACAAGGATTCTTTTACTCCCATCATCTCTGAATACATTTTGTAATACTTTTCAGGATTCATATAACTTTCAATATAAGCAAAGTTTGAGTCCTTTTTACCATAAAAATTTTCTATCTTTTTCTTATAGTTAGGACTAAGCTTTGAATATTTACCAGCTCTTATGTTATCCCAGTCTTCTGCATGAGGATTAAAGTCAAATACATACACTCCTTTATTATCTTCAACTTGTTTGAAGTCATAAAAGAGCTTGTTGCCTAACAATTTTTCTTTTTCAAAAACTGTAAACTCTGAATCATCTCTAAGATGATAATGACAGATTAATTTTCTGTCACATAAACTATACTGGTTTTCCCAGCTCAGATAAGTTTCAATAGGGGTAACACTTGCTCCCCTCTTTATTTCCAGGATAGGATACATAAATATCCTACTCTTCTGAAAATAGTCTTTATACAATGATGTTATGGCCATATAATTATAAATTTACAAAATTACTTGACTTGATGCAAATTTGTAAGGTAAACTATAATTATTATTCTTGTAGTGCCAGTTAGCTTCAATTAATTTATCAACTAATACATCTTGCCATACAGCTAATGTTACAGGAGATACTTCAAAACAATACACTTGATTGTATTTATCAATAACAATAAAGTTAAAGATAACTTTCCAATCAGAAGTAATAATATGTTTATATACATCTTTGACAAGTCGGGTGTAAATAGCTGCTTGGACATTGTAGTTGTAGAACTGTATTGTTTCTGGGAAGTCTGTGATAGTCTTACCAGTTGTCTTTAAGTCATTGATGTAAATAATTTTCTTATCATTATTGATTTGAATACTATCTGCAATTCCCTTTAGACCAATATTTCCTATTCCTGCATTATCTGAAGACAAAGCTATTTCATTAAACATGTCTATGTTTTCCATCTCTGTGTTATATAACCCTAGTAATTGACAAACCTTTTTGTCTGCTCTCAGTAAAGTTACTGCCTCATTGCATCTTTGTAATGTTTCACTATCTATTAGGTCCCTATTCCCTTTAGATTTTAAAAATTCAAAGTAGCTGATTGTTTCCTCTGTGATGATTTTTGATAACCTCTGGTCATCAGTCTTTAAGGATTGGTGTAAGTTGATCTCTTTGAGTATTTCTAAAATTTCTGCACCTAAATTAGCTAGTGTAAATTCTGTAGCTGGCTGTGGATCCATAGATTTTAAAATGCTATGTACTTTATCTATAACTATTCTTGAGTTGCCTGTTGGAAGATTTGATGGTAAAAGTACAAAATTATTTTCAAACTCATGGTTATTTAACATTAAACAGTGAATAACTTTTCCATCAATAAGATGTGAGTCAATTCTATCTTCTCTTTGATTGAGAACATAGTGATTATAATACATCTTTGGAGAGAATAAAAGCTTATTCAAGCTTGAATAACTTAATATAAAAGGCTTTTCATAAAACTCTTTCTCTAACTCAGCAATTGTTTTTTTAGATTTAGTATCTATCATAGGTCTGTTATTGGTTTTTCTTCAATTAATTCTGGTACAACAACTTGAGCTTGCTTATTAAGCTCCATTAATTTCTTAATCTCATCTGCAGGTTCTACATTAGTCATTTTAAAGTATGTGCTATTACCATGATCATTAACATATTCTATAGCTTCAGGTAAAATTAAAGCCATATTTTCATATGTCATTATATTTTTATCTACAAGTTTATATACAATATCATCATAAGATACTTCACTATAATTTATATTAACATCAAAAAACTTTAATAAACTTTTAAAGTTTATATGATTTTTCATATCTGAGTTAGCCATATGTCTTCTATGCTCTTTCATTAGTAGTAATAAATAAACAGCTGATTTTAAATAATTACAATTGGCCATTGATTCCATATCTACTTTATTATTATCCTTATCAGAACTTTCAAATAAGTTTTTTACACCTTCATAGATTTCTTGATCCATTATAAGTTCAGCATTTAATAAAGATGCTAAAGCAGATTCATCATATACATTACCATGAGTCAGTAAGTTATTATAAAGAACCTCTTTTTCAGGACTTTCAAACTCATAAAGAGTCATATCAAAAGCTTCAACTAATTCTTGTTGATCATCAGTAAGAGGTAAGTCATTACCATTAGCATCTTCTCTAACAAGATCTTGTTTGTCCATAAAATCATATACAGGGCCATTAAAAGCACCAGCTGACTTTATAGCATTTTTTATAGTATAAGTTGTTATAACAAAATCAGCTTCTGTACTTTCAATATCTTCAATTAATTTAATAATTTGCTGTAAATGCTCACTAGAACATCTTACTTTAGTTGCCGCAAGATACTTTAACATTGCTTTTTTTGTAATACAGTCTGTATTATAAAGTTTTTCAATAAGCTCTGTATCTATATTTTCTTTATTAGTAAACCAGATATTAGCTTTTTCTTTAAATTTCACTACAGCTGTATCAGTAGATTCACAAAAAGATTTTACTTTAAATCTTGGAATATTACAATTAGGAAATATAAAAAGCTTATCCTTAGCTGCAGGAACATAAAGTCCTTTAAGAATACTTAAAGGTGAATAAGTACTAGATACTCCTCTAATATCATATTTTAACTCTGAATTATAACTACTATTTTTTATTGGCATTCTATCTATATAGACTGCTGTTTGTTTATTTACCATAGGTTTCTACATTAATTGGTTCAACATTTAAAGCTAAGTGCTTGTATTCTTCTTTTATTGTCAATGTTACATTATAGTATTTATTTCTACATTGACCAATAGTTCCAGAAATTATATCTTCTTCTAGTTTTTGAAAGATTTCAGGAGTATTCCACCCTTGAGTAGTTAAGAATTCAGAAAAAGTTCTTGATCCTTTTTGACTAATAAAGAATAATCTTGATTGATCTCTAAAGTTTCTACTAGCTTTTGTTCTTAAATTTACCATTAAACTTGGATATACAGATCTAGCTAATTGCCAGATATAATAAATTGATTTTTCTACATCACAAGTGTTTAATATTAACTGACCCATCTTATGATCAGCTGTATCATTACTTTTAAACATTTTGTATAGTACTTTTGTAGATTCTTCATCTAATATAACAGCCTCTCCATTTACAGGAGAAGCTATTATTGTTTGTGTGTTGTCCATATATTTTTATTTGAATTACTTCATTGCCATCTTGACAACTTCTGCATTAAGCATTAACTTTTGAAATTTAGCTTTATTGCTATTGATTACTTTCTTTACAATGATATATTTCAAGTCATTAGTAAATACTTCACCAGTACAGAACTTAGTTAATCTTTCTGTAACTGCCGGGGTAATTGTATTACCTTCTGCATAGTTACAAGTAAAGTTAATTAACCTTGTTACTAATACACTTGCAATATCAGCTCTATAGTCATTACCTACACCAATACAACTGTTTAATTCACCAATGATATAAGTTTCATTTTGGTGTAATAACATGTCTTTAGGAGTTACTAACTTATCTAATTTATTATTAATAAATGTAGTAAAGAAAGTACTAAAAGTTGGATTAGTAGTAGCCTCACCTAATTGTTGAATCAATGGTAATTGATCAGCAAAATTATCAATAGACATTAAAGAGTTAAAGAACATAGTTACAGTTCTTGCATTGATATCTTCAGCATCCATTAACTCTGGGTGTAATAACAAGAAGTTGATACATCTTGAATCAATACCAGTTTTCTCTGCATATCTAGCCCATACATTAACATCAAACTTATAGTTTACATTAATTACACGAGTCTTTTGAGCACCATCCATTGCTGATACAGAATAGTTTCCATTATCAGGATTAGAAGTTAAGATGATCATAGATCCTACAGGTAAACACCAGTTATTATAACATTGTGTTTCCAATAAAGTCATAGTAGCTTGAATAAACTTCTCACTTGCTCTAGAATAATCATCTAATAATAAGATCATTGGTTGTTCTCTACCATTAATCCATTCTGGAGAAGCATGAGTCATTCTAATTTTTCCTGATGGTTTAAGACCTGCAGTAATATATTGAGGAATTGCTCCTTCAACTACCCAGCGGTTAGTACCATCTTTAGCTATCATTTCATGTTCTTTACATGGATATCCTACTAGATCAGATACATCTTCTAACTCTGCTAAATTCTTTCTAACTAATTCCATTCCTAGTTCATTAGCTAATTGTAAAATAGTAGAAGTCTTACCACCACCAGCTTCACCTTCAATGTTTACTGCTTGTACAGCTAAACCTTTTTCAGATAATACTTTGTTATTGTTATAAATATAAGTTAAGAATGACTTTAATTCTTCTGAGTTTAAGCTAATTTTATTACTTGTTGTTGACATATATTTTTATTTTGAATATTAATTTAATTTAATTTGTAGACCTTTTAAGTCTGTATTAAGCTCAGACTGAGATGATATAACCCATAATACAGGACCTCTACACTTATCTGGTGCAGGTGCTTCTCCATCAGTAAGATAGATCAAGCAGTTATATTTCTTTTTGTTTGCATCATAGTAATCTGTTACTGGATGAAAATTAGTACCACCTCTGCCATGAATTTCAAAATCCTTCTTAGGATCAAATTTACCAATATGGGAAATTGCTGTATCACATTGTACAAGAGTAACTTCTGTACCAGATCTACTAATGTGATGTATTTCATGCAAAAATTCTATAAGTTCATTTGTACTTACTGAACCTGATGTATCTACAGCTACTAGGATATGTCTTTTTTCTTTGTGCTTTAATCCTGGATTCTCAATAAATCTAAAATTAGGCTTTTGTCTTGACATCTTAGTAAATGTCTTAATGGATCCACCAACAAATCTTCTTACATAAGCTCTCCAATTAAACTTTGGAGGATTAAGTTTAGAAATTTTATCAATGATTTCAGCCATTTCACCAGGGATAGTTCCTCTGGATTTTGTTACTTGATCTACAACTTCTTTCAGTATGTGCTCTGTTTGTGTTTTAATCAACTTCTTAGTTGCTTCATCTAGATTGTCAAACTCTTCCCATGTTCCATGATCTGGTAATTTAACTTCAACTTCTCCTTGTCCATTAATAGATACAGTGATTCCACCTTCTCCTTTTTCATTACATTCAATCATTTTATCCAAATTAGGACATGTACCTGGATTCTCTTTAGCCTCCATCAACTTATCATAATAATACTTAGTACCTTTCTTAGGTTCTAAGTTTAATTCTGGATATACTTCAGGAAGTTGTGGCCCAGGTGGTAAGAAGATACTATCAATATATTGATTAATTTCAATATCCATAGCAATATTAGCTATCATTTTATCACTTAAGTGATCATAATCTGTGATATGAAAGAAAGCAATATGTAAAATCTCATGCTTTAATAATCCTATCCTTTGATCAGGAGTTAACTTATCCCAGAATTCTTCATTGAGATATAATTGATAGTTAATTCCTAGTCTGCTTACACCAGCTGTAGGTACTTTTGTACTCCATTGCTTATTAAGCATAATAAGAAAGAGGCCATAGAAGGCTTCTTTTAACATCAAATCTTTACTAGCCTTAGCTAGTTCTTCACTTTTGTTTTTCATCTTGTTTTTTTAAGGTTACTTCAATTTGTATATCATGAATAAAATCAAAATAAGTAGTAGACATGCTATCTTTAAGAAATCTAGCAAAGTCTTTCATAAAAACTTTTAGATTTTCTTCTTTATTGTTTTGCTCTTTCATGATTCTCATTATATCATTATATCTAATACTATTACTATCTTTAGAAATACCTAAAGATGCATGATATTTTAATACTTTAAAACAGTGTTCATGCCATAATCCAAAAGTTTTTAGATTATTTTTTCTTAAAAATAAAGTATAGATTAATGATTTTTTTTTGTCCATATTCTTGATACACTCTAGTGCAACTACTTGATCTTCTTCTGTACTCTGTAACATTTCTGTTAACCTATCATAAGTTTCAGAATCAATAACTAATTTTTCTTTTAGTCTTCTATTTTTAGTGTTTTGATCATCCATAAAGGTGTTGTTTTATTTGATATATTATCCAGCCATTCTTTAGCTGAAGGTATGTGATTGTTACAGTCTTCTTTGACATGTTGTTCTCCAATGTATCTTATGTATACTCTTTTTCCTATAGAGTTAATCATAAACTTTCCAAAGATTTCTTCTAATTGAAAGATGCCTTCTGAGTGATGTCTAAACATTCTGTGATAGGAGTGACCTACCCAGGCTTTAGTTTCATCAAACCATTCATGATATTGTAAATACTCTTCAGGTTCCCCTCCCCACTTTTTAGCAGATGAGCGGCTGTGGTCATATGGATGTGCCATTAATCTTCAATTATAGTACCTTCATGATTATAAGTAGTATACTCTCTATATTCAATATTAACTTCAATACTATATTCACCAGTTTTAGTATCTATACTTAAAGTACCATTTCCACCCTCATTATTATACCAATCTTCTATGTTTCCCTTATCAAGTAAAGTATAGCAATAATCATTTACATCACTATCAAGTTCTTCATTAGCTTTAGCAAAATCATTACTAATTGTAAAATCTGATAAATGGTAATTCATATCATCAATAGCTCCACTGTCACCACCACCAGAAAATTCTGCATATATACTTACTATACCAAGATCCCTTAATCTTAGCATTAATTCTAATCCTTTTGCCATTATTTTTTTTGTTTAATTAATAATTTCCAAGTACTTATTGTACTTTCTTGTTATATACATGTCTGCTATAGAATTATCATATATAACTTTTAATAAAGGAATATATATCTTGCCCACAAAGTTTATTGAATATATATCTATATCAGATTTAATCTTATAAGGGTTTACATTAACAGATTTATTTAATACAAACTCACAAAACTTTTTAAATGCATCAATAGTATGTTTTGTACCAACTAAAGATATTCCATAAATTGTATACTTTCTTGCATACTTAAAGATACATCCATCTCCATCAAGCATACCTCTCCAAAAGTGAGGATTATATAAATAAAAATCAGGGACTTTGTAATCAAGTGTTTTGTTTTTTATAATACCTCTTTCTTCAAAAAACTTTCTAAATAAACTATCAGAGATTGTTAATCTTACATTATGTTTTTTATTAGTCTTAGATTTATTCATTGTATATAAAGGGCCTGTATAATTAAAATAATTACTTATTTTTTCAAGTATTTCTTTGTCTTGGCTTTGTAAACCAAGTGAAATACCAGATTTTTCATTTGAACCATCTGCTGCATAAAGACCTGCTATATAAGCAGTTACTTCATTATCTACTAGTTTATTTACATCAACTGTATATTTCTTGTTTTTTACACCAGTATGTTTTACAGCTTCTTTTTGTAAACAACCACATGATTGTACTTTAAATTTATTTAAAGAAGAAAAATCTGTAGAAATAACATTACTACATTCACATTGACATTTAATGTAATAAGCTCCCCATTTGTTTTTATGTGATAATTCTACTACTTGAAGTCTACCAATCTTAGGTAAAGCAACTAACATATCTTTGTATGTTCTATAAGTTCCTACTTGTTTTCTCATAGAACAAATATACAAATAATATATTACATTCCTAGTATATTTTCATTTTAAACGGAAGAATCTACCTAATATGTTGCCATTCAAGTACATATCATTTTCTAATACACCTAGTTCAAACTGATGCTTAACTTCTTGATAAGTTAATTCAGTTTTACTAAAGCATATCTTAAGGATAGTTCTTTGAATAAGCATACCATCTTTATGTGCTTTTTTGAGTACATCATTACTACTATAGTAATTTTGGTAAGCAGATTTGGTTACTACTTTGTATTTTTTGAGTCTCTTGTCTGTAGAAATAGCTTTCTTAGCAAGTTTGGTTTTAGTATTAGAAAAGAAGTTCTTCTTACCTATGTAAGTATAAGATTTACCATCAAGTATAACAGACATTTGGTATATGAAACCTATTCCATTTTCTGGAATGTCATTATCTTCAAATACTCTTCCTTTATATATCCAACTCATGCTTTTAAGTTTTTTAACATTATTATTAGTTCTTTATTAATAAGTCCATCTAGCTTTGAAAGTATTTCCATTTTAAGTTCATTGGTTAAGTCTTGTTGTTCTAATGTCATTAACCAATCTTGAAACTCATCCATTTAACTTTTCTTTTAATAAAGGGGTTAACTGGTCTTTAACTTTATGAATGCCATGATCTCTTACAGAGTCAGATAAATCTTTTGACATATCAAGAATAACATATGGTATACCATACTTATCTTTATACTTCTTCATAGATTCCTTTCCTGCATTATCATTGTCAAATAAAGTACAGATACCTTTATATTTATGCTTATATGCTGTGATAGCATGTTCTGGTATCAAAACATTTTCACTATCAGGGGCTATTGCCTCAGCATTCTTATATCCAAGTTTAGTAAAAGCCATTATATCTTTCAATGAACTACAGATAACTAGATATGGTAATTCCATAGTTAATTGGTCTGAGCCTTGAGTATAATCTTTTATCTTAATAAATTTATGATCCTTTGTATAGGGATGATAAATTTTATACAACAAACCATCTTTTCTAAAGTAACCATATATATTACTACCTTTAATAGTAAGTTCCTTTATTTCACCTTCTTCTTCTTTTGAAAGTTTATATTCTGCTAGAGGCATTACATTATAAAACTCTAAAAGTTTAGAGCCTATGTGGAATTTACCCCAGAATTTACTATCTAAGTTAGTCCAGGTTCTTGTAGCAAAATTTGTTACTTTGAATTTAGTTTGTCTTTTAAATTCTCTTATACTATAATCTTCTTTATTAGTAAGAGTATAAGTATTGTAATCTTCAATTATCTTATAAGCAGTCTCTCCACGAGTGCTTAAGCTAAACATCTGCTGTATTAAATCTAAAGCATCTCCTGTTTTACCAGTAGAAAAGTCTTTATATCTATAAGTTGTGTTCTTTGAATAATATACATACATTGAAGGAGTTTTGTCATTAGGATTAAATACTGATTTAATCTTTAAATCTTGGCCTGTCAACTTTTCTGGTAAATTTAAATAATGTTCATAGACCCATTCTCTAGGAACTTCACTTATACTTGTAATTAATGATTTTATTCTTAACATAATTTTAGTATAAAAGGGGAGTTATTAGCTCCCCTTGTTAATATTAAAGATCAAAGTCTGCTCCTGAATTTGTGATAAGACCACCTGGTAAATCTAAATCAGTAGCATCTCCAAACTCACTAACAGCTGTAACTGCTTTTCTTTTAATGTGAGTACCTTCTGCAAACTTTATAAGTTTACTTGGTTCAGCAGTTAAAGATTCAACAGGTACACCATCTTTACTATATTTTGGTAAATATAAATCATAGCTGTTATATCCAGCTTTGTTTTGATATTCTTTACCTGCAATACAGAAATTAAATAAAGTATCTTTGTAAGGTTTGTCTTTACCAAAAGCAGCAAACAATGATTCAACTGTATCATGTTTATTGTCTTGCTTATCTAACCAAGAATCACAACCTAAGCTAATACACAATTGTTTAAGAGCTTTTAATAATTCTTTATCTCTGCTTACAGCAATACCAGATTTAGTTTCACCATCAGCAAAAGCCCATTCAGTTAATTTAACTGTACCTACTTTTCCAGCATGTCTACCTAATTCAGGCTTGTCTTTGTTAATAAAGAAGCCTTCAAATGCATCACCCATTGATTCACTTTCTAAACTTAATAAAACATTATATGCACCTTCCTTGTATTTAAAATCCTCAAGGGCTACATTGTTAATTTTACATTTTTGAGATCCTGGTTCTAATGTTTTAGCAACTCCTTCTCCACCAACTTTGATGTCTTTTGTACTTAATTTTCCGCTCATGTTATTTATTTTTTATGTTATTATGTTATTATTTAACTTCTGTATAATTTGTATCTACTACTTCTGAGATTGTACCATCATCATTTCTTTTAACTTGATTTTCTTTTAAGAAAGTATCAGCAAGTTCTTCTGCGGTATACAAACCTAGTAACATATCAGCACCAATTCTATTAGCACCTTTAGCAAGACATCTAGCATAAAGCATTTCTCTTGGCATTCTTGTCCAGTTATCTTTACTAGTTAAACCTTGAAGAGTAGCATCTTTCCATGTAAATGAACATACCTCATCCATACCTTCTCTAGTAAAAACAATTGTAGTTCTTCTATCAGCTGGTTTAGTACCATCAGGTTTTGGTGACATAATATCTGTAGATCCATCAGGATAAACATATACACCATCTTCTTTAGTATAGAACTTTATATTACCTCTTCTTAGTAATGCACCAATTGCTTTAGCACTTAAACTTAATCTACCTTGAATAGGTATGATATAGTGAAATGCTTGCATTGTTGGAAAGCCTAATTCTTTACCCATTTGAGCAATAGTAAAAGCTTCTTCTACAGTTTTAATATGAGAAGGTAACTTCTTTGAGTCAATTAGTGTTGTTAGAAACTTACTTAAGTCTGCTTCTGTTTTGATTACTTCATTATTTTCCATTATTTGTTTTTTATTATGTTATTAAGCCATTCTTTTTTACTAACTGGTTTGTTCAATAATATTGCTGCAAGATCTAGCATAGTCATCTCATTAATAGGAGGATCTAAGCTTAAATCTGGCAAGTCAAAGTCAGTTTCAATAGTCTTTGTCTCTATCTTTTTTGTCTTAACTGGAGGAGCAATATCTGCTTCTACAGTAGGTTCAGAAATACTATATTTCTTAATTAATTTTAATTCATCTACAGGTACAAGATATCTTATGTGTCCTGTTACTGCAGCTGGTTCTGTTTTCTCATACTCCTCATCAAAGTGAGGGTTGAATCTCCATAAATATAAAGCTCTCTCTATATCTTCTGGAACATTGTCTCTATTTGTGAACTCAATAAAAAGATCTTGTCCTCTACTAATTTCACTGTGAAAAAAACTGATATGTACTTCAGTCTTTCCTGTAGGCCTATAGGCCATTTTTGGTATAATGATACTATCAGCATCACCATTTTCCAACATTGCTTTACTATGAAAATCTTTAATTAACTTAAGATTCTCTTTTTTGTCTACTCCATAGGTTGTTATCATATTCTTACTTTTCTTACTTGTTGTGGTGGTGTATCTATTTCTACAATATTCATTCTTTCAAACTCAGTTCTAAAAAAAGCTACGCCTGTTTCACCATTTCTTGACTTAAGAAAATGCATAGCCATTATGGTTTTATCTCCATTTATAATATATCTTTCTACACCATAGTAAATAATTTTTTGTTTACCTGGTCTATTAAGTCCTATTAATGTATCTGCATGTTGAAGCAAAGCATCTGCTCCAAATAAATCAGATTCTAAAATAAAGTTACCATACTTTCCATCTTCATTTCTCTCAGGGCTGTCAATATTTCTATTAAGTTGACTAACTATTATAAAAGCAATTGGGTATCTCTTCTTAAGAGTTGTTACCATTTCTCCTAATGAATATAGAGTGTCATAGACATCTTTCTCAAAAGGAGCTCTCTTTAATAAAATAGAGTGATCTAATGTGACAATAGTATTTTTATAGATTCTTTTACCATCTGCATTTAAACTAGAATGTTCAATCATGTATTCTTCAATGATTTCTTTAAACTCTAAGATATTACAGGGTTCATCTACTATGTCAATAGGATACTTTATTTGTTCTTTAGCAAAGGCTCTACAAGCTTCAAAGTCTGCATCACTTAATTTTGCATCACCACTACAAAGTTGTTTATAGGTTTTTCCTGTATGACCTGAATACTTTCTAATTGCAGATACTCTACCTACCATCTCAAACTGAAATTCTAAAACTCTAAAAGACATTGAAGGATTACATTTAAATGCCCCAGCTACTAATAAATCTTTAATAATAGTTTTACCTGTGGCTGGTCTAGCTCCAATAACAGTAGTAGAATGCCATTCTATACCATTAACTGTTGCTTCATTAAAAGAATTCCAAGGAGTTTTGATACTAGTTATTGTACCATGCATTCTGCCTTGTAGATAAGCCAAGGATTCCACAAAGCCCTCTTTCTGAGTCTTCCATCTAATTTTTGCCATGTATTTTGATTATTTGTTGGTTTTTTTTCTTTAAGCAAACTTACTTAAAAACTTTAATATTTCAAATACTTTTTTACAAGTACTTGATAATCAATTGCATTATTTACCAAATACTTTTTCAGTAAAGATTGGTTCTTTGAACTCTTCACCATTAAGTACTAAATCACAATAAGCAGCTAAATCAGATGACCATGACTTATCAGATTCTTGCTTTCTAATGAAATATTTAGAAGTTCTGGTATATTTATACCCTTTAGCTTCTTCAGCCTCAAGATATAACTCAGTTGCATCTAATATTACATCCCAAGTATAATCATGCTCTGTAAAGAACCATCTAAAAGAAGTAATAATCTCTTTGATTGGGGCTCTAGCAGGCTTGTTACTACCTAGTTTCATTCTAGGAAATAAAGTATTATACTTTTCTGCATTAGCATCAAAGTCATCACCCATAATTGAGTTATCAGACTTCTTAAGCTGTACTGCAAAATAAGATTCTATTTTACTGATTAAACTCATACTTTTAGGTTCTAAAAGATAAAGTTTATCATTTTGTGTAAGCCAAGCATCCTGTATTAATAATCTTAGTTCTTGATGAACATTGATATTAGGAGGAGCTATACTATAATGAATGCAATAAAGTAGGTAAAATTGGTTAGGAGTTAGTTTCTCCTCTGTTATGTTGTTGAATAATATCAACAAGTTCATCTGTTTCTTTAAAGCCATCTTCTATTTCTTTTAGTATTGTTAAGGTTGTTTCTTCTTTAATTTCAATAAAACTTTTTATTTTGTTTATACCATGTAAAACATTTGAATGATTAAATCCAAAATATTTACTAATACCTACTAAAGTATAACCCATATTGTGAAGATGATAAAACATAGCTTGTCTGTAACATATTAAATCTCTATCTCTAACTCTTTGTTTTACTGTATAAACATCACCAAACTTCTTATACATTACAAAATTAACAATTTTCTCAACATCTGATAGAGATAAAGGTCTGAGTTTATTATTTCTATTTAAATAAAGCACTTTAGGTTGTGTTCCATACTTTGAATAAAAGTTATCACAAAAAATTTTTACATCTTCCTCTTGTTCTTTTTCAAGCTTTTTCATTTCATTTGTTACCATATTATTTCTTGGTTAAATTGTTTTTTTGTAAGCATATTTACTTTATTAAATACATCATTACAGTCCCAAGATAGTAATTCCTTGTAAGCTGCTGATGCTGGGTGACTTGTAAAGATCTTCTCTGAATACTCCGGTGTTAGTTCCGCCCATTCCTGAGCTTTCTTACCCATAAATACATAGATTAAGTTAGGGTTATTAACACTAAGAAAGTCTAGTAAGAATACTAAGAAAGGTCTCCAAAGTTCATAGTGAGTTCCTGTTTTATGAATTGTAGTTGTTAAAGCACAATTTAACATAAGTACTCCTTGATTAGACCATCTAGCCAAATCAGCATCTCCTGTATAAGTTTCATGATATACTGTTTCTTCTAAAGCTTTAAACATATATCTCAATGATGCTTCAGGTTTACCAATATTACTACATGAAAATGCTATACCATCAGCTACATATATTTGAGGATAAGGATCTTGACCTATTACTACAACTTTTAGTTTGTCTAATGGACATTCCTCAAATGCTCTAAACATCTGTTTTACTGGTGGTGTGAATCTTTTGCCGGCTCTTGCCTCTGCTAGTAATGTATTAAGAATATAATCATATTCACTACTAAGAATAAAAGTTTTTAACTTATCTCCCCAGCCTGAGCTTTTTAATTTCTCATACAATTTTGTTTTTACTTCTTCTAAATTTACTGAATCTAGTGTGCTCATATTATTTTTTTTGTATATTTGCTGTATGGAAGAAACTATTAAATATAAAACTATTGATCATAAATCAATAGTAGATATTCAAGTATCAGGTGCATACTATGAAAGTCTTGTACAATTGTTATTAGCTTTAGCTGAATCTGTCCCTAAAGAAGAGTATGTTGAAGCTCTTAAAAAGTATAAGGAAGAAAAAGATTCTACAACTTTATTTGAGTTAAACATACATATTCTAATAACTCTTGTATTTGAGATTGAAAGAATGGCTATAGCTCAAAATAAAATAAAAGAAGTTGAGATTGATGCAACAACAGGTAAGCCTGTTACCGAAAGTTAATATTAACAAAATCTCCTCTTTCTATTAAAGTCTGAATTGTAAGGCTTAGCTCATCTTTAGAGCAATCTGCAAATGATTTATATTCTATTTCACCATTTACTTCTGATGATAAGCCACTAGCTGTTTTTATATTTCTTTCTACATTTTCAAATGTATCACCTATTTCTTTAGCTAATTCTCTAATACATACTTTAATTTTAGAAATTTGTGTATATGTACCATCAGTTAAATTAGCCTCAAAGAATACTTGAACTAAATGATCTTCAGACAAACTATTTACAAATAATTTATATAAGCCTTCATCATTAGGATTTTTATAAATAAGTTTGTTTCCAGACTTTTTTAATATTACACTATGGATAGCTTCTTGACTCATTTTGTATTAGGATTTGCTTTTTTCCATGCTGACTTTGCTGCTTTTAAAGCTGCTTTTTCTTCTTTAGTTTTCTTAAATAACTCTCCACCTTTTATTGCTTTTACTTCTGACATTTTATTTGTTTTAATTGTTAATATTACATACCCCAATAACCTCTTGGAGCTTCTTCAATTAAGGTGTCTTTGGTTGCATAGTCCCAACCCCAAGCTCCCTCATCATTTTCATAAGAATTTTTAATCCACTTTTCTAAAGATTCCATATCTTGAAATGATGTATTGTTAGCAGAACTACAGCCATCACAATCAGTAGACCAATAGTTAATATAAATTATACCATTTTTTAGTAATTGTTTTAAGCCTTCATTTTCTGCTTCTAAACTTAAATGTTTCATATTAATAATCTTCTTGTTTACTTGTGAATACTAACATTTTATTTTTTTCCTTGATGGCTTCTAATCTTGGTTTATCAAGTTCTAAGATGCATTCTCCACCTAGTTCTAAGTCTGTTTCTATTATATCTCTTTCAATAATTAGGCTTCTTATTGTCCTAGACAAGCCTTTTGTTTCTGACTGATTAGTCAAAATTGTTTCTATATGCTTTAAGAATAATGTATCCTTAGCATAATCTTTTAAATTAATTTTCATTCTGAGTAGTATTGATTAAGTTCATGTACTTCATTTTTAGCTTCTTCTAGAATCTTTTCTAAAGCTGCTTCTATGTCCCAGTCTTGAGTCACTGGTAAGCCAAATCTATTGGCTGCAAAAAATTGATAAGGAAAATATGAGTCAATATTAAGTTCTTCTAACTTAAAACCTACCATACCACCTTGAATCAATAATTTTGCTATTTTAGTTACTGTGTAAGTCTCACCTTCTACTAACCATTTAGAGTTAGGGATATCATTAGGCTTGCTCTTGTTGTCCAAGCATATCACTTGGAAGGGTGTCTTCATTTCCATCTTCTTCTGGTTCTATGTAGTTAGGGTTCCATTGTGGGTCTGTTGACTCTTCAGGTACATAATGACCTTTTTCAGTTGCTTGTAATCTTAAGTTTCTATGATATGTTTCTTCATCATCTTCATGCATACTATGAGAAGATGGTCCTGTAGGGATAAACTCTTCATCACATTGATATAAAGTAATATCTAAGAATTGTTTTACACCCTCATCATTAGTTAAGTGTGCAGGTAGAGTCATAAACTTCATTTTTATGTCACCTATTTGTATTGCTGTTGTTGCCATGTTGCAAATATATTAAAATCTTTTAATTGTTACCTTATAAAATTTAATATTTGCTACTGGGTTTAAATCAACTTCAGTAGACTCAATTAATTTATGAGGATAAGGTTGTTTTGTTAATGTTTTAAATGTAGTTTCATTAAGATTACTCTTGTAATCCCATGATCCATGCCACTTAATAGTTGTACCCCGGTTGATGGGAGTTTCTATTGTTCTTAGTTCTGAGTTTTGCATTAATATATGCTCATCAAGTTTAGGTAAATCCATGTTATTCTATTTTTACTGATAAATGATTCTCTTGTAATGCTTCATAAATAGGTTTAAGCTTTTTCTGACTACCATGTTTTATATCACATTTACCATTATTGTGTACAATAGATGCTATTTGTTCAGCTTGTTCAATAGAATGATTGCAGTATAATATTAAACATTCAATAACATGTTCAAATGAATTTACATCATCATTATAAAGAATTATAGCCTTACTAGGTTCAGTCATCTCTTTAATTTCAGCTTCAAGCTGTTTCTCCACTATTGGGTCCAGGGTTGTTGTTTCCATTATTTCTATTTTTAATTACTTGATCTCTTACATCATAAGTTAAGTCCATTAACAAATCATATATTTCTTGTTGTTCTTTTGAATCTTTAGTACCTTCTTGATAATTAGTAAGCTTATTTAAAGCTTCTTCATAATCTTTAACAGTAGTAAATAGTTTCTTAAAGTAAGATTTAAACTGATACCTGTGCTCTGGCAAGGTATGAATTAGTTCTGATAAACATCTAACATGTGCAAGCATTAATGTGATGTTAAGTGCATCTCCTTCTTTTAGATTTTGGTGGCTCATATCCAGGTTATTTTTGTTTGATCATAATCTTCTAAAGCTTTGATTACCCAATCTTCATCTATAGTATTTATATAACATAATACATGTATTGTAGATTTATCATTTGGGTTTAATCTTAAAAGCCTACCTATTCTTTGACTAGCTTTTCTTTCATTACCATAAGCATGCATAATTATACCTATTTTAAGATTAGGAATATTAATACCTTCTGATAACTGTAATACACAGCTTAACTCATCAATCTTTCCATCTTTAAAGTCTTCTAGATTGTATTCAGAATTAGGATTACCACTATGATAACTATTATCACAAAGTCTATCAGCTTGTTCTTGAGTATTAGCAAACAGTAAAGTTTTCTCAGTAGTAGACATCAACAAATTTTTAGCATAAGCTTCCTTAGTAGGAAAGTTCATTATGGCTTTCATTCTCATGATTCTCATCATATGAATTTCCTTATCACTACTAGCTCTATGACATCTACCAGTCCAATATTTATAGTTGGCTGATTCTGATGTATAAAAGAACTTTGGTGCTTTGCCTGCTTTCATGTTTTGTTTTGTGTCTAGTTCTAAGGTGTGCACTATAATTTTATAATCATTAAGAATGTTGTCTTCTATTGCAGTATCTGTTTCATATTTGTATACTACTGGAATAAATTGCTTAAACATCTTTCCTTTTTCTGATTGTTCAATTTTTGGTGGTGTACCTGTTAATCCTATTAAGATGCCTTGATAATCATTTAACCACAATGAATGTGATTTTAACAAAGAATGAGCCTCATCTAAATATACTGCTTGATAATCTATATCTTGATTTATAAGTGATAAATAAGTACTAAAAGTAATATGAGATATTAAATACTCCATATCAAACTTTTTAGCATCATCTTTCCATGACTGAAATATAGAAACTTTTGGAGCAACTACAAGAAAGAAAGCATTATCATGATACAAAGAAGCCATATGTTTTAATCCTACTAATGTTTTACCAGTTCCTACTGACATAGCCACAGTTCCTCTTTTTACTTTACTTAAAGCATCTAGTGCTTCTGCTTGTATTTGATCTTTAGTTTTTTTCATTAATATTCATTTTTATTGTATGATTTTTACATAAGGTTACATCATTACTGTTGTAATGTTTAATAACACCAGTTTTTTCAAGAGCTACAACAAATATTGTATTTTCATGTACACCATAGTCCATAAGAAATAGAACTTGCCCATCTCCATGAGGTGTTCTAACCCACATTATTTGCTGTAATTCATGAATAACTGTCATAATATTTAGTCTGTTGTAAAGTTAGGAATAATCTCTGTAAAACCAATAGGAGGCTCTTTCATAACACTTATTCTGTCTCTTGCCCAAGTTCCTACTAATTTTTCATTATCTCCATGATAGTCTCCACCACCTCTTCCATTTCCTTCTGCTGTTAACAAAGGTAAAGGATGAACTTTTAAATCATGAGAATGTGTAGAATTACATTTAGTTTTATCTACAAACTCTTGTCTGTCCCAATTAACTAAATAATGATAATTTGGTGGTATAGCTTCAATAAGCATTCCAAGTTTATCTTTATCTTCAGATAAATCATAAAGATTTCTAGAAAGATCTTTTGTATCTTCACCATCAGCATAATCTCCAGCCCATACTATTCTTTGGCCAGCCCATCTTGATTTATCTTGACTATCATCCAATAATAAAAACTCTACAGCTTCTACAAAGTTGTTAGTTAGGTAAGAATGTTCCATAAGTTTAGCTCCATTATCAAAATCATGAGGTGGAATCCATTCCATTGTATCAGTATTTATTGCTATATAATATTGTCCCATAATTTAAGATTTAATGTATTTCTTTTTTATTAAATCAATAACTTCTAATACCATCATCCTTGTAGTAAAACTAGGTTTTTCTATCTTTAATGAATGTTCTGCTGCTTTTAAAGTAGTTAGTATTTTTTCTAAATCTTTTTTTTCTATACTAAGCATCATAATTAATATTAGGTAAGTCTAACTCTTTAGCAACATTAATGTCAATAAAAGATACACCTGATGGTGGTGCAGGATTAGGAGCAAATAAAGTATCTGCTACTGATTGATCTACACACCATACATCTCCTGATCTATAAGGATTTGTTACATCTACTGTTTTCTGTTCAACAGCTCCTATTAATACAAAGCCTTTAGACATGAGTTCTGTACAGTCATCACAAGGCTTCTTAGCCCATTCAACTGATTTAGAACTGTCTGCATTCTTTGCACATATTGGACATATTTTATTTTCCATATTATTTATATAAGTTTTATCTTTAAATAAGCCATAATAATTAGGATGTTTATTATGTTTTAATTGTTTTTCTTCTTCTGTCAATTTAAAAACATTATTAAGTATATCCTTATTACTATTTACATAATTTTCTACAGGTTTAGGACAAAAATCTTGACTAAATAACCATTTTAAATAGTCCATAGGAATATTTAGTAATTTTTTACCTTTATGTTTTCCAAATTTTAATTTGTATTTTTCACTCATGTTATTCTTTTTATACTAAATCCTTTTTCCATAGCAAATTCTCTATGATTTTCTACATACTCATGACAGTTATGGCATAGGGCTAACCAATTAGTCTCATCAAGTAGATCATTTCCAATCCTACCTTTCTTATGATGAACTTCTGTAGCCTGACCTTTACATACTCCTTGAATATTAGCTTGACACATAGGGAATTCTAGTAAAAACAATACTCTCTTAGCAGAGTATAGTCTTTCTTCTTTAGATCTTTTCTGGGACCGGGGAGCAATAGGCTTTGCTTTAGTTGTTGGTTTTTTCATGTCAACTCCAGTAGTTGAACACTTTTTGCAAAGCTTCTTGCCCCCAGTTCCAGATGTTTTCCAAATAAAAGAAAGATTATTACATACATCACAAAGTTTCTTTTTTACTTGCATTATTTATTATTTTTACATTATTTTCACTTTTCCATATATACCCATAAGCTTGTTTTTGAACTATTCCTTTTATAGCACAATCAATTGAATTAATACTAGTTACATTTAAAGCTTTAGCTGCTTCTGATAATATTGTATATTGAGCAATTAATTTATTATTTAAATCATATTGAGAAATTATTCTTTTTACTATGCAATAATCAGGAGAAAAACTCCAAACATAATTTTTACATTTTCTATTTTTTTTAGCACAATCACTTAATTTTTCTGGTTTAATTTTTATTGATAAAGCTGCTTCTTTAATAGAATTATACTCTTTTATATAAACTCCTAAAAGAGTATATTGATAAATTTTTTTTAATTTACTATCTACATATGGTTCAATTTTATCTTTCTTAAAAGATCTAAATTGATAATTACCAGCTCTAAAAAATAATCTACAACTTGCATAAATACCATCATATCTAATATTAAGAACAGAACTTGCTATTTTAGGTGATATCCATTCAGCAATATAGTTACCATTAAGATCATACTGATAAACTTTTATACAATCTTTCCATTTATGACCTCCTGGTGATTTATTTACTAAAAGACCTTCTTTTAAATGTTTTCTTCCATATAATGATATAAGATATAACTCTTTATTGCAACAATCTAAATGATTATCAAAAGTATTTATTATATCAACTTTATAATTAAAGTTACATTCTTCTAAAACAGAAAACCATTCTGATGATCTTCCTGCTTTAGTATAAGCTCTAAAATAATTTTTAGAATTAGGAGTTCTACCTATTCCTACATAAAATACTTCATTAGTATCTAGTCTTGTATGAGTATAAACATAATAAATTAACATCTGGAAATTTTTAAAAATATATTGTAAATATACTAAAATTTCCAGATAGTTAAAAATTTATTTCTCACCACCCCGGCTTGTCCAGATAAAAGATTCAAGATTGCATTTACTACAAATCTTTTTCTTCTGTATCATTTTCAGGTGTTTTAGTCTCAAGTACTTCTCTTGTTGCTGATTTCTTACAAATAAGAACACCATTTCTAAAAGTTTTACTAAGAACTGTTACAGCTGATCTAATTTCATTAAGGTCATTGTCTTGCTTCATCATTTGCTTTAATAAAGCTTCTTCAGCTTCATTCTCAGGAGCAAAAAGCAAGGATACTCCACCATTTACTATAAATTCTACTTGCATAATTCTGTTGGGGTTAGTTGGTTAAAATTCTTAGGTAATACTTTTCTTTCAATAAGTCTTGCTATTACTAATGGTTTGTTAATCTTAAGCATCTTGAATGACATGTTGTTTACATGATCAGGATGACCTTCAGTACCAAAATAATTTACTAAACTGTTTGTTATCTCCATTCCAGGAAATATTCTTACAAAAAATTCATTAGCAAGTTGGTTAGTTACTTCTTGTTTAAGTAAATTTACAACAATTTGACATTTTTTATAAGACTTGTTAATTCTTTTTTTCTTTTCTATACTCATCTTTGAGATCTCATCCTGTGAATATATACTCAAGCCAAATAAAGCTCTATTGTATAAGAAATTCTGATAAGAATTGTAGGGATCTTTTTCAAATCTACTTGTTTTTGTTTGCATGTTACTGGAGTTTAAATGGTTAAAAAAAAAGGGGTAGAATTATTATCCTACCCCTATTATTTATTTATTTGTTTGTTTACAATTATAGATCTGTTAAATCTGATACTACATTTTCAGATACTTGAGCATAAGCTGCTTTAATATCTTCTGTGTTGTTGTGTGCAATTACTACATCTTCAGTTGAAGAGCTTAATGTATAGAAAGTCTTTCTATAAACTGGTTGTCCATCTACACAACATACTACACCTGTTTTACCAGCAATTTTGTAGTCACGCTCAGGGTTATTCATGTTGAATGGCTCTAAACTTTCTTTGAATGCAATCTTGCCTGGTAATTCTTTACCTGCAGACCAGTTGAATGATTTTAAATCTTCTACTGTGCCATGTACTAATGCACTGATTGCTTTTTTTCTAGTAAAACCATTCTCATCAAATGATGATTTTACTTGTTGTAATCTGATGTGTCCCCACTCTGTGTTGTTTTTAGAGATGATTACTACTGCTCCTGTTGATTCATCTGCTGTTACTGTTACTTTTGAGTTCATGATTTTTGGTTTTTAATTGTTAATTGTTAATTGATTTTTGAGTCAGGGTTTATTATAAATGCAAAAAACCAGGAGACTCATCCTGGTTTAAACATATTAATACTATTGTGCACATAGTATTTAATCTGGGTCTTCTGATACATCTTCTATATTAACTATAGTTTCTATATCATCTACTGTTAGAGTGTTAATTGATATATCTAATGAGGAGATCATCTCTTCACTATCTAGATCATAGTCTAAAGTAATTTCTTTTTCTTTGATAACTTTGGTTTCTTTCTTAATTGATGAATCATGCCAATGAGAAGTGGGGTAACTCCCTATATTCATACCATTCAAATCTTGTAGATCTGTATCTGACAAGCTTAGGTATTCTTCTATTGATAAATGGACTACCTTTCCATTTGGCATTTGAATTATCATTGTCTATAAGAAACTAATAGTTAATGCTAAAATAATTGTTACAACTACAATAGACCAAGCTAACATAGTAGTAATTTTCTTTAAAGAAACTAGATCTTTTCTTAAAGTATCAACTGTTTCTTCATATTTTTCTAAATATACATACTTTCTCTTCTTCTTAAAAGAGCTTTTTTCTTCATTAAAAGCTAAGTCTATATTTTTCCAGCTAGCTTCTTCTTTTTTATTTAAGTCCATAATAATTTTTTTAACAAATATACAAATTATTTTTAAGATGTTACATCTTCACTATTTATTTGTAATTCTTCCAGCTCATCTAATACATCTACTAGATTTTCTACTTTTTTAACTATATGTTTTTCTTCTACATAATAAGTTTCATCTAAAACTTCTTCTGTATCTTTTTTTACATATTTAAAACTGATATTATAAGGAGCTGCATTATATGCATCAACACTAGTTATTTCACATGGTATACACTGAGCTAAAGCACCTGGTAATTTTAAAGTAGATTCTTTATTCATTCTCCAAGATGTTAAATTAGAAATATCTATGTATACCCAGTTACCTTCTTTGTAGTTAAATTCAGGATACATTCCTAGTAAACCTTTATAGGTTTGTTCTAAAGCTATATTACTCTTAGAAAGATGACCTACTATTAGTTCAGCAAACTTTTGTTTATCTTTTATAACTAAATGTTTTTCTAGTAATTGCTGTATGTCTTCTATTGTTATTTCTACACTTATTGATTTTATTGCCATTATTCTAGTATTGATCCTTCAAATTTATTTATATAAGCTTTTACTTCCTCTAAAAACTTATAAGTGCTTGTCTCTTCTATAGAAGATTTGGTTACACCACTGGCCACTAATTTTTTATGAGATATAATTAACTGTTTATACAAGAACTTAGTTGTAATTAAAGCATGCTGCTTAGCATTGCTCATATCATAATCAGCATAAGTCTTATAGTTCTCAATATAATGTTGTCTCATCAACTCCTTAGCTGTTTCTTCAGCTGTTAGTACCTTATTTAGTTCTATCATACTAGTATTATTTTTAGTTAATCCTCAATTCGCGAATTGCAAATTAGTTCTGTGGTAAGTAAATAAAGTGTTCTTTGTACTTTCTTTGGTCTTCTAGATATGTCTCAAATGTAATAAAGTAATCATTTTCACTACCTTTAGTGTTTCTTTCAAGTTTTACTATTACATAAGTATCTTTATCTAAACTATATTCCCAAAGTTCATCTTTTCTAGTGACTTTATATTGTTCATTATATGTCATTATTAAAGAAGGTAGTCTAAACTTGTGATACTTAAACATACAGGTTGTAATTGTTTCTAAGGAATCAGTTAGATAATAATATTCTTGAAATCCAAAGTCTGCTGTAAAATACCTGATGTTTGGTTCTGAAGGGTCTTCCCAGTCATATATTCTATAAAATGTAACATCTGGATATTTCTCACTTAATGTAGCCATTTTAATACCTAAATCTGTTTGAGAAAATATGCTTAAGTTACTGATTATCAGTACTATAGTTAATAATTGTTTCATGATATGTCTCCTATTGTAAGATCATTAACCTCTTCATCTTTTAGGGTTTTCCTATTAGACAATAGTTCATATGTTTTATTTAACATTAATAAATATTCATATGTATATCTACCATCTTTGGTAGTAGTCCCTACTTTATTCTCTATAAAGTAATCTTCCATATTCTGTATTTTCCTTAAGAAGTCTTCTTTAACTTCCTTACTCTTATAACCTTCAATGTCTTTCATAATGTATAGTTTAGTTTGTGATCTTGCTTGGATTCGAACCAAGGGCCCACAGCTTAGAAGGCTGTTGCTCTATCCAGCTGAGCTACAAAATCAATAAGGTGTGGGTGTGTGAATACTAAAAACTACCACATTAAAAATACCCACCTTTTTCACCCACAATATTTTCAATTAGTTTTTGACCAAAATAAGATTTTGCAAATATAGCATTATTTCTTAAATAGTGTAATTGTACTTTTTTATAAGAAGAAGTTGCTGTTGTTTTCTTTAATACTTGAAATATCATACTGAAAAATATTTAAAGGCTAGATAAGCTAACAATACAGCAGATACTACTGATTTTGTAGTAATTAGACCTATAGTAGTATAATAACTTTTATTTCTTTTAAATAATTCAGTAATTAAGTTAACTAAAATTATTGCTATAAATATTCTGTCATGATTTGTAAAAAAGATTCCAATATATAACCAAACAATATACATGATACCAATAAGATTAAAGTATCTAATGTTAATATGGATTTCTGTGTCATCTTTGGTTATCATCTTTGAATTATAAAGCTTATAAGGCTTAGCAATGTTATACAGTTCATACATAAGAAATACTAAGGTCAATAGGTAATATATTTTTATCATAAGGTTAGTTGTATAAGAATGTGTACAACCAGGCTTCATTAGCTAGCTGTAATTGGATTAAGGACATATAAAAGTTTTCTTCTATTGTTTTCATAATGTATAGTTTTTAGTTAGTTATTTAAAAAATACTAGTCTTTCCTAGCAGCCAGTCTTTGATATCCATGATCTTATGAATTTAAAGGTCTGATATTCTATATTAAAGATAACTAATTTTAGGAATATTCAACCTACTGGGTTATACCTATTAATACGATGGATAACCTTCTCACCCTCTGACAAGAGAGTGTATATATGACCTACCCCAGAAAAGTTTGCCCCAGCTGAGATTACACTGAGGACTAGATGTTAAAGCGGTTTTTCCTTTTAAAAACTTACTTAGATCTTACTCATGATAAAAAGGTCAGCACTAACCTCATGCTCCGTGCCAGGGCTTTAGAGAGGTCCTCCTTTAGTATAAGTGAGTTCAAAAATTACTTTCTTGGGGTCTCACTAATAGGATTGTTCAAAGGGGTCCTATTATCCCCTTAAGGTATCTCTTACCTAGTATCTACACTTTTTACAGTTCAATTTATGATACTGAGCTTGAATCCAAACACCTAGTAATACTAATAGTACTATTGGAGTACCTATAATAATTCCTAGTGCTACCCAAGTATAAAATAATATTTTTCTCATTTTCCTGCTAATACTAATGTTTCATCAATAGGAGTAATAAAGGTTTCTTCACCATCATATACTAAATTAATGCTTTTGTCTGATTTAAAGTCTACATCCATAATAAGATCTACACTATCATAAGCTATAAAGATCATATACTTAATTTTACCATTTTTGTCTTCAAATTTTAGTACATATTCTTTATTAAGACTAAAACCTAATCTATAGTTTCTTCTACTAACGGCAGAAGTTACTATTTTGTACTCATTGTTATCTAATACTTCATATAATGTATATGAAACAGAAGCTTGATTTAAGAATATACCTTCTATGAAGGCTTTTGGCTCTTTTGGAGCAGCATTTGCATTTAATGTGATAAAGCATATAAGCAATATCATGATTGATTTGATTGTTGTTTTCATGTTTGGTTGGTTTTTGGTTAATATATTAGTTATTTTGTTTAAAATTGTTATTTTTGACTAACATATTAGTCTTGTTTTTTATCATTAAGTCTTTTAAGTTCTAACGCTATAGAAAATAATGGAATTGTTATTATAAATGCTGCTATTATTATCATATTAGTCTTGTTTGTTTAGTGAGTTGATAAAATCTTTTAATTGTGCTTGTGGATTCCTACTCCAATCATGTTCATTAAGTAAAATGTGCATTTCAAGTTCCTTAGCCATATCTTCTTGGCATTGGTTATATCCGCTTAAATAACCGCTAACATATTCTATTTCTTCTTTAGTTTCCATATTAGTTTTGTTTGTTTAGTGATAAAATTAAACTTTCATAATCTACTTTAATATCCTCATATCCTTGTTTGTTTTTTTCTTCTACACCTTTTATCAATTCATTAGCAAAAAACCTTAACTGCAATTCTGTGTATTTCTTATCAGCCATATCTGTTTTACACTGCTCATAACCATCCACAAAATGACCTAAAATTTTTTCATATTTATTAAATGTAGCTTGACTTTTAATTCTACATTTAGTAGAAGCATATCTATGACCCTTAATCAATATATCATTTCTTATTTCTTCAGGTGTTTTCATATTATTTAGTTTTGTTTAATATTATCCACAAATCATTACAATCTGTGGATAATACTCATGATTAATACTCTTGTACTTCTCCACCATCATATGTATCTTGAGGCAAAGGCTGTTGTTCATACTCACTGATTAAATAATTTAAGTAATCATCTAGAATTTGCTTCATGTCTATCATATGTTTATAATTTTAAGGTTAGTAATAAGAACTATTTTATAACAATTGTATCATAATATGCAGTATATTGCATAAAACTGTGTCATTTTTGTAATTCTTCAATTCTCTTTGCCATTAGTTATATCTTTTAGTTGGTTAAGTATACTTTCTGATTTTTTACCCCAAAACATCTCACACTTATCTTGGTCTCTAGGAGAATCAATAAAATATGATTGCATTTCTGGGTCTGCTTCACAGGTGAATCTGTAACAAAGTTCCTTTAAAGGACATGTGTCATCTTTACATTTAGTTATATCCATCTTATTTGTTTTAAGTTATTAATTAGATAATCTACTACTTAACCCACAAACAAACAGATAACTATTTGATTAACAGTGGAATTAAGTAATAGATGTTTAAAGATTTAAGGAAAGAGGTATGCTACATCAGGTATCTGCACGTTTCCTGTGTATTTAAAGATATGTGGGGCAGACTTATCTACATACTTATCCTTTTAATCTAAGCACAAGTTATAACTAATATTCGAAGCCCTTTAGTCGGATAGTATTAGCATAACTCATGCATTAGATATGTTGTTTACTTGAATTATCTCTCATAATGTTGTATTCTAAGTTTTTTTATTAAGTTATTTAAATGTTTTTCTTTTTCTTCTTCATCTAAGTCCATTGTACCTCTTTGTATTTCAAGTTGTTGTTGTAACCATTTGAATGCTTGTTGATATAGTGGTAATTGAACAAGTCCTTCACCATTATCCATATCTTTAGATGCCATACAAGGGTCAGTAAAACCTAATTTTTTTAAATGTAAAGCCTGTTCATAAGAGATGAACTCTTTTTCAAAATTGTGTTCCATGTTTTTTTGTTAAATTGTTGATTACTAATAAGTTAAAGTTGCTTAGTAAAAAGGTTGAATAGTCTAAATCAAAAACTAAAATTAAGCCAAAGACCTCTCTCTGTGTTCAAAGTCAAAGATAAAAACTAAGTCTTGTTGTGTATCCTCACAGAGTTCTTCACTCTGCTTTTTTGTGAGGTGCTGCCAGTTTTCCCCATAGGGTAACCTGTCAAGCTATTGGTATCTTTTGTGAAAAGACCCTACAAAACTAGTATTTAAGTTTACAGAGAAAGCGGTTGGTGTACCATAAGGTACTTTTAGTATATTAATAAATAATATGATTTTTTTTAGAGTTTTTAGGAACCTTTTTACTAAGTTTAAAGAGTAAGAGAATCAGCTTATGCCTATCTCTTACTCACCTTCAATGTGGTTAGGATTCAGGATCCAAGTTCTTTAAGAAAAGATCTATGGTACCCTGAAAACGAGGATCAATGGAGATCCTTAGTGCAGAAGCCTGCTGAATCTTAGTCTGTCTATCAGACTCAAAATTCCCAAAAGCTACAGTAGCAGCCTCATTATGAGTGCTCATTAAGTCAGAGTAATCCTGTCTCAACTTTTGGTTGATTAGATTAATCTCTGATGCATTAACAGCATTCTCTTTAGAGATGCGAGCATTCTCCTCAGTAACCAAGTTTTTAACCTTGGCCTTGAAGTAATTTACTCTCTGCTCATAGCTTCTGTGTAAAGCAGCTAACTTCTCATGGAAGCTCAATAGCTCCTCTGAGGTGTGGTGAGCTTCCACCTTCACAGGTGTTTTTATACCACTCTGGAGCTCAATGAAGTCTAAGACTTTCACATTAGGCAAGTCCTTTCTAAGAACATCCAAAGGACAATTCTTATGAATAAACTGACCAATATGAGAAGCATAGGCTTCTTGCTCCAAATACTCAGAGTACTCAGCTTTTGAGAGACTATCCCATCCCCAGTCTTCACCTACCATGTCTTGAATTACAAAAGTATGGTACTCAGGTTGCTCTGGGGCCACTAAGCTATTAATGAACCTTTCTTTCTTAAGGTCATTAATTAAGGCATCCTTAGCCTTGATGTTGCTCATCAAGAATGCCTGGGTTGCATGCAGTTGGCCTTTTTCTACCAACAGTTCTACTATATTAGTAGGAACCGGCTTACCTACTTGCAGCATGTAGGTTTCTCCATTGGTTTTGAAAACCTTTGAAGAGTTATTAATACCACTAATGGTATTACTAATCTCAGATGCTCTTTGATTACAAAGATTTGAGATACTTGCTGCTTGTGATAAGCTTAATCCTGCTTTTTCTAAATTATTTCTCATAATACTGTCTAAAGGGTTGACCTACACACCCAAGGTTTTAGTTTTTTTGTTTGATTTGATTGTTGAATTGTTTGTTTTGTTAGATTAACCCATAGTTTTCAGGGTTATCTAACATATCCATGCCCATATGATAAGCAATATCATGGTCAACTTGGCTTATTGCTTCTTTCTGTAAAGCAATTAACTCTTCTCTTAATCTATTATTAAGTTTAAAGTCACCTATTGTCATGAATCCTTTTCTAAGGATTGTACCTACTGGAGGTATATCAGCTACATATAGTTCTATAGTACTTTCTATACCTAAGCATTTAAGAGCTGTAATAGCTCTAACTGTTGCATCTTTAAAATCTTCCATGTCTGAGTTGGGGTTTAAGTTGTTGATTACTAATTGATTACATTCTTCAGGTAGACTAGTTCTAAACTAATCTACCACAGTTGAATGTTACTGGTGGGTTCTTACGAATGAAGTATACCCACTAACCTTATGCATTGCCTACACATATTTCTATGTGTTTCATCCCTTGAGGAATCATCAGGGCAATTATTATTCATATCCTTGATTATCAGGGATATTTTCTCCATTAAAGTCATCATATTCTTTTAACTTTTCAGGAGATATAGTAGCTCTGTGCTCTTTAATCTTTTCTTCTAAAGAACAGATAAGAGCTCTTTGCTCAGATACCCACCATTGATATTCAAGATTTTCTTGATAATCATCAGATATATCTTCATAATCTTCTGAAGATAATTGAGGACTTCTTGTCATTATTAACTCTGATATAGCTGTGCTTAATTCAGAGTTTAATCCATCTAACCAAGTTAGTGGGTGTGATTCAGCTGTAATTTCTAATTCCATTTTCTTTGAGTTGGGGTTTAGGGTTAATTAATTATTTATCTCCTATATTAGGCATAAAGATTGATTCATCATCTTGCCATATATACTCTTCATATTCTTCATCCATTGTTTTAAAGTTTAATGTTTTGGGTTAACTATATGATGACTCTCAGAAGCTAAGTGTAGTATAAGACCATACTTACTTGAAGGACTTAACATCATCTTATCAGTAAACTTATACATATCATTAAGAATTTGCTTAGCTGCTTGATAGGATATATGTCCTCTATCATTTCCACCACCATCTACTAGTGTGTCAGGAAAATCAGAATCTTTGCTTCCAATATAGTCTAAGTCATTAAAATGTGTGGTATCTTTTATCTTATACCAATTCATGGAGTGTTCTAGTTTAAATATATCATCTGACATAGTTATGTTGTTTAAAGGGTTTAAATTGTTTATTTAAAAATTGATAGTACAATATCTTTGGTATGAAGTAAGCTGAGTTACCAAACTTATTAAAGTCTGCTAAGCTTGCATGTTCATCAAACCAAAGTTCATCCATAAGTTCCTGAGTTTCAGGCCATTGAACTAATACATATTCAAAATGTGTTGGGTCATCTACTTGCATAGTTTATAAGTTTTAAGGGTTTGGGTTTCTTACTATTGACAATTATACATATTGTACAAAGTATTCCATATTAGCAGAAGAAACATCAAATTGTTTATGTGTGATTATATACACTCCTAAACAAGGCATATAAACTTTATCATTTTCTTGAATAATAAAATCTTTATCTGTAGTTATGTACAACTGACCTGTTTCTTCATCATACATATAACCACAAGGTTTATAATACTTTTCATATTGTTCTTTGTATTCTTCTTTTTTAAGATTGTCTTCTTTACATAGATCTATAATGTCTATTATAAATTTTGATGTCATATTATTTAAGGTTAAAGGGTTAATAATTTTAAAGGCCTGGGTTACTCTCATCTTCCTATAAGAGATAACATTACTATAAGTAATAAGAGAGATATTATATGTATAGAGATATAGCAAAAACATATTCATTGAGCTGTAGAGAATCACTACTACATATTGCATATAGTTTTAAGCTATCTAGTTAGTACTTAGCTATATGACCCACCTAAAACAAATGAGCATAATTTAAGTAAAAGCTAAGGATGTAGATATATTAGAGTGGTTGGATGTGTATTTCACACCTTAATCTATTATAATTCTAATTTTTCTCACAGTAATCACTACTAACACTAATTTATAACTACATGATTACTAGCAAGTTATATATTATTGGTCTACTTCTCTCACCGTGTGGAGACAAAGTTTCACACACACAATAGACCTGGACCAAATCCCCACAGCTTAACTACAAAGTACACAAAGCCACAGTTACAGAATACATAAAGACATAGACCTGAGACCACAACACAGGCTTAACTAATTAATATACAATCAGTTAAGTCTATGTCTACAGTCTAAGTAAAAAAAAACAGTAGAGGTATTACCCCCTACTGTTTTATATGTCTTAACTAAAATGCTTTAGTCAAGTCTACCTTTGCTGCAGGTGCTGACACTGCAGATTTAGGTCCTAATGTAGATACTACATTAGCTTTACCTTGCGGATGTATCATCCATGAAGGTTCACCTGTTTCAGGTGTAAACCAAGACACTGCTAAGTCTTCTGCTAACACAGTAACCTTATCAGATAATCTGTAAGTTCTACCATTGGTATCCTTACCAAATAGTTTTCCTGTGTTCTCATTCAGGATGATGTCAAAGCTGATGTTTTCAGAGTTGATAATTGACATGATGTTGCGGGTCTGTTCAAATGTTGCCATTGTGAGTTGTGAGTATATGGGTTAGTCTGTACACATTTTGTGTAAAGAACATATAATCACTCTCAAAAATGGGTTAAAAAAAGAAAGCAAGTCAAAAAAAGAAAGCAAATATACATATATAGTCTATGTCCATGTCCATGTCTATAAGAGAAAAACAAACAGTAGATTGCTCTACTGTCTAAGTCTTTGTTCATACCATTTAGATAAACCTAATAACATTTCTTTATAATAGAAATTTTCTAATCTAGATAGTCTAAACCATTGTTCTTGGGTATAAGGTGTTCTTTGTCTTGTCTGTACTAAATACAAAAGTCTTTTCTTAAGTAATTTAATTCTAGTACATTTATCATCTATATATATATGATAAGGTGTTCTGTTTAATAATTTATTTGCCATGTTATATAATTTAAGTTAGTTAATTAGTTAAGTACAATAATGGGATACAAAAAGAAAGCAAAAACAAACAGTAGATTACTCTACTGTATTGTTCTCTTCTGCATTAAGCTGACCTTCAATGAATGATTGAAGATGTCTTTGAAGTTCATTTAGTGCACTGATTGCACCATAACATTCTTCTTGAAACATATCATCATCATTGATTAACACATTTCTTTGTGTTTCAATCATCTCAATGATTGCTAGTACTGTAGTTGTGTCCATGTTATATATATTAATTGATTAGTAATCAATGAGTTAAATTTAATACTGGGTTAAAAAAAGAAAGCAAAAAGGTTTAGAAGAGAGTCCATATAGGACTCAATCTTCTACCAGCAGCATAGTACTACTATACCAATGTCCATAAAGACCATTTGCATAATAGCAATTGTTTTCTTTAGTGTTGTCCAGTCTTTAGCATCTGATTGTGCTACTGCCATTCCTAGTGTAAGTGTTAACATTATAGTTTGTATCTAAGGTTAAACTGTTCTTGAGTTACCTTAGTAGAAGGTATACTTAAGTTGAATGCACACTCTTCCACAAACTCCTGATTATCAGGGTTATGGATGTTGTCTACCCAATTTGGGCAAGCATCTACACTAATGTTTTTTCCTACTGAACAGCTAGCTAGTGTAAAGGCTACTGCAAGGATTGTAATAATCTTTGTCATATTATATAGTTTAAGTTAATTAATGGGTTATAAAAGAAAGCAAAATAAGAGGAAGGAAAAAACAAGAGGAGATTTCTCTCCCCTTATTATTATTGGTCTTCAAATAATGGTTTACTGTTCCAATACTCTGAGCCACAAGTAGTTTCTACCTTTCTTTGTGTAGATAGTTTTACACTGTAACTTACACTATTCTCTGAGTCATATGATACCTTAAAGGTTTCATAATTTTCTTCAGTGATTTGAGTCTTATCAGTATCTTTAGAGATATAGATATGCTTAGTTTCTTGTTGCATATACCAATACGTTACAGCATCAGTCCATTTATCATATCTGATAAAGTGACACTTTACACCACCTATATCAGCTTGGGTTTGCATCCCAGGTGCTTGGTAGATACCTAATAATATTTGAGTTGCTACATCAGGATTAGGTGTTGCACCAATTACTTCCATAATAGAGTCAATGTTTTCTTTAGGGAAGATAGTCCCTAATGCTACTGTTAAAATAGTTTGCATAGTTTTAAGTTTTAAGATTAATAATTGAGTTAATTGATGGGATATAAAAGAAAGCAAAAAGTAAAAAGATAAAGGGCCTAAGCCCAATATCTTATTTATAACTAATTGGTTCAGATAGCATAAATCCATCTTTACCAATTGCATATGTTCCTATGCATTTATATACATAAGGAATGTATTC
>Ga0304729_1000362_pt1 | contig 33948 bp, 54 predicted proteins | sample C_131016_MF_Meta_FD_190475 | JGI IMG/M metagenome (GOLD analysis project Ga0304729, IMG submission 190475) | Freshwater microbial communities from Lake Croche, Canada to study carbon cycling - C_131016_MF_MetaG (v2) (version 2) | ecosystem: Environmental > Aquatic > Freshwater > Lake | place... | reverse complement strand
ATGGTGGTATCTGCTATATCTGCCTTCATAGGCTTTCTAAGCCATTACATTACTGGCAAATGATTAAAAGTAGGACAATGTGGTTTTCTTTTGCATTAGTCGTATTTGGCGCATTATTTGATAATTTTTCCTATGTTCAAAATATTATTGACCCTCGATACTATGGTGTTAGCCTTGTTGTTATTGGCATTATTGTGGCTGTACTGCGCTTTTTAACTACGCAGCCTTTGGAAGATAAATGATAGATTATGCAAAACTGGCAATTATTGGTGCTATTTTTTCTGTGGCTTTTGGTAGCGGCTGGTGGATGGGTTATTCACGATATGTTGAATATAAAAAGTCAGTTGAAATTGCCGCCAAAGTACAAGAAGCCCATGTCGAATCAATCCAAAAACAACACGAATTAGTTAAGAAAGGCATAGAAAGTGAATATACCGCTAAATTGGATTTGCTTCGTCAGTATTATGCTAACGGGGTGCGCTCACCCAGTTCCAGCAGCCTGTCCAGCGTTCCCGATCCCGCCAAGCCAACTTCTTTTATCCCCACCAACAACTTACTTGCTGACTGCGCCCAAACAACTTTAATGCTGACAGAATTGCAAAAATGGTATTTAGAAATAGCAGGCATTAAATGACGCTAGAGCAGTTAGACAAGCTAGGACTAGACCATAAGTGGTTAGAGCCTTTAAACGAAACCTTTGAGAAGTACGAGATCAACACTCCAAAGCGTCAAGCCTGTTTTATTGGTCAATGTATGCACGAATCAGGCGGGTTCAAGATTCTTCAAGAAAACCTTAATTACTCTGCCCTAGCCCTAATGCGGACTTGGCCCTCACGCTTTCCTGATCTAGATACCGCAGATAAATACGCCCACAACCCTGAATTGATAGCTAGTAAGGTCTATGCAGGTCGGATGGGAAACACCACACCTGAAGAAGCTGGTAAATATATTGGGCGAGGTCTTATCCAATTAACAGGCAAGGAAAACTATGAAAACTGCGGACTTGGTCTTGGTGTGGATTTGCTTGGGCATCCTGATTGGCTGGCTACTCCTAAATATGCGGCTTTAAGTGCAGGCTGGTACTGGCACAAGAAAAACCTTAATGCGCTGGTCGATGATATTGAAACCATGACCAAACGCATTAACGGGGGAACTATCGGTTTAGATGACCGCAAAGCTAAAATAAATATGGCCCTAAACGCTTTAGCCTAGAGTTCTCCAAAAGCTGTATGCAAACACAGCTAGAAACACCATACCCCCGCAGAACGCCCCAAAACCGCTGAAATCAGACTGTTCGGGTCTTTGTATGGCACTAGCATAGTCAGCGTCTTTAAACGCCTCTGAAGCTGTTTTATAGGTTTTACCCATCATTCCATGTGATCTTGTACTCATAGTAGATACCACTCCCTTTCTTGACGATTAGTGTCGCTTTTAACAGTCTTGCCAGTTAAACCAATAATTCCTTGTTTTTCTAATTCATTTAATCTTCTAGATACTTGGTTGTGATCTAGCCCAGCCCTTTTGCCAATCAAAGTCTTACCTGCTGCTGATACCTTTAAAGCCTCAATGATTAAAGCGTAGTGAGCCGATGGGTTAATTGAGTTAGCTGCAAGGTGCGATGTGTACGGATCGTTTTTTCTAGCTTGGGTATGCGGATCATAACTAATAATGTAATCACCGTTCTTCATCATTTCGTAATCGGTCATTTGTTTCATTGCAGCACCCGTGGGCTAGGTGGTGTTGGTGGGGACATAGGCACGGTGTAACCTGTGTTGCCTATAACGCTTTGGGTATATCCGCTAGGGCTAGTGATAACGACCTGATTAGGGTAGAGCGTGGCAGTTTGGGTAGTTACCCCTGCTGGGTTTACAAACTGCGCTGTATTGCCCTGTATTTGAACCGTACCTACATTGTAGCCACGGGCATCGGTCATAGGATAAGACTGCGCTTTAGCTGGTACACCGTATGCAAACATACAACCCAGCAAAGCCCCTAGTAAACAACTTCCGATAAAGTCTTTCATTTTGATTCCTTTGCTTTAAGTTCACACCATTTACGGGCAGATTGCCAATTATCAAAATACTCTATGTCGTTTCCACTTTCTTGTTCCAAACAATAATCACCATGTTTAGAAAACCCTGCATACCAATCTCCAGCTACAGTAGGTACTACCGCATAAAATCCATTTTCTAACTCAAGCTGGTGTTCGCCAGTCGCTTGATCTTTAGTCCATTTCATTTTGATTCCTTAATAGGGTGGCAGGCCATAGACTTCTTAGAACTGAAATCTCTGCGAGCCATAGAACTGAATAATGCCTATGGCCTACCGTTGATTAATTATCTGTCGTATTTGTTGGTAAAGTCAAAACGATCAACATTTTCTCGCTTGTTGCGTTCTTCACGAATAACCAACTCAACTGCACCTGACCACTCGCCTAAAGTGCAAGCATCAACAGCTTTTAAACCAACCCAGCCACTCATGCGGCCATCTGCCAGTTCGTTGTAAAGGGCATCAATGTCTAAAGCTGGTGTGCCGTCATCATGCCTGCCAATATGCCAAGCTGAATTTTTTACCATAGCGTTTTTGATGGCTTTAGCGGCATTAATAATTACTTGATTGCGATCCATTTGAAACTCCTTTTTCTATCTCACTCGTTATTGAGTAACACCAGTTTAGTTAAGCCAACTTAACAATGCAAGGGTTATTTGTCTAAGGAAAACCCTAAGTTGCAAAAAAGAGACAGGGCTGTATTTGGCAGTTACTAGCTGTTAGGTGGAAAGCCGCAAAAACCCTAACTTACTGCATCCTACTATGGCGGCTTAACGCCCTAAAAAAGGTGGGGTACTCGCTCCGTGATGCTTTCCCCCGATGCTACAAGTTGTTCTTGATCTGATAGACCCTTAACAAATGCTGGAAGCAATCCCAACTCTTTTGGAGATTGGATTCTTCTATTTCTACTAATTTTACTTGGTTAGTCGTGCCATTGACAAACACGATGGCGCACCTTGCGTTGGGCAAGTTTAGTCCTTCGCGATAGCTCGCTAACTGTAACTCATGCTCAAAATATACATCAACCTTATCTAAATCGGTGTCCTTTGTCTTGAAATCTACAACAAATCCCGTACCCTGACCGTTGATTGGTTTGGCCATAAGGTCTACGCGCCCACCGTAGCCTAGGTGATGAGCAAACGACTTTTCACATAACCACGCCTGTTCACCATAAGTATCTTTCAATACTTTATCAATGGCATCTAGGTAAGGCGGTTTTTCGGGCATATAGACTTGCTCAAACCATGCCTCGATAATGCCGTGAATTGCCGTGCCTCGATTAGCGGCTTGGTAACCCGTTTCCCGACTATCCTTCATAACCCTAGCCAACCACTCCTGTTCAGGCTCGTCAGGCCCTCTAGGTAGCGTTAAAGCGGACAATAAGACCTGTTGTTGTTTCCAAGTATCCAACCCTGCTTTGGACATAATGTTGATGATGGTGGTAGTGCTGGGCAAAAGCCCTTCTTTCCTTGCATCACGCAAAGTCGTAGGTCTTTCGCCAGTTTTACCGATGGTGGTATAAGCAGGTGTTCCCTGCTTTGTATACCAATGGCCTGATTCGGCTATCTTTTCTTTAACTATCATCAGAAGGGAATATCGCTTAAGTCGCTATCTTCAATAGTTACTTTGTTTTCATCTTTAGCCTTTTGACCACGCCATTCGCTTGATTCTGTAATCTTTTCGCGGTAATACTTAGGCAGCGCATCGTACTTAGCTTGATCGAACTCAGCTAACCAAAAGTGAACTACTGGATTAATTGCTTCAGGCTGGTGGGCGCGAAGTGCTGACGGTACGGGGCTAATGCCTGAAATATTGGCGTATTTGCCATCTTCTGAATGAGTAATATTGACCATACAGAACTTGCCTAATAAATTCTTGAGGTCAAAGTTCTTACGATCTTCCGCAGTCATCTTCTTGTTAGACCATGCTTCTAAGTCTTGACGCAATCGTGCCTGCTCTCCAAGGCTAACGGTATAACGCTTAGACACGATCAAAGGTTTACCTTCATCCGTAGTCAATGGCATTTCGTTATCGTCTTTACCATGCAATTCCCAAGTCAATACGACTTTGTGCATGATCTTGGTTTCGCCAGCCCATTCAGTAGCTTGATGCCCTAGGTCAATGACCGAATACAAACGGGCCATGTGATTGCCTGCTGGGGCTATTTTAAATTCTTTTGAGTTATCGCTGATTATCATTTGTTGTCCTTAGTTAATAGTTTTCTTACTACATTACGGCAATACGCTGTGGCTGCTGACGCATCTGAATCGCTTACTGTAAGCCTTGTTGTGTCCTTGATAGACGAATCAAACACCTTTAATACTCTTGCCATAAGGTCATAACGATTACCTACCGTAGCCCTTTTATCGCTTACTTGACGAATAAAGGATTGGGCAATGTTTGGCAGTTCGTTAAACTTTTGATGACATAAGTTTGAATACACGCTTTTGATGTACTGCTGGTTGTGACCGTCAAGAATCATGCAAGTAGCTACAGTCCTAATTGGCGCAGAAGATAGTACGGCTATACCTTTGCCGCAATACTCGACCAAGTTATCGTGAACTTCTCCAACACCCGTGTTATAGATGTCAATGATTTGGTCTGCGCTGGTAACTGTATCGCCACCGTAAGCCAATCTAGCCAATACACGACATACTTCTGCTGTTCTTTGGCTAATACCAGTTAAATCAGCTAATGTACGCTTGATGCCATTGTCTAAAACTTTATACGCATCATCGCTAACCCCAGTAGTAACTAGCATCTGTACTGGAATATTAGCTTCAATGATGGCTTCAAGACGATGTTGGCCGTCAATCAACCTACCTGACTTGGTAATTCCTACGCCTTGATGGGTAGGTATCCATTCACCTCGTTTAATCATATTGGCTAGGCCATTGACCCACCAACCACGCTTATTACGGTTGTCGGTATTCTTTAATAAATAATTCTTTGCCATTTCAGGCGTTACCATCTGAACTTGTGGGTTCATTGTTTGCTCCTAAAGATATTTGAAAAGTCATCAAAAATTGCTTTGAGTACGGGGTTTACATGAGTATTGCGTACAGGGTTTGGTTTAACAGGCGAAGGCAAGCCACACGCATAGCGTAGATCACCAATTTCGTCTGCTGTAATAAACACCCCATCTTCGAGGTCTTTAAAGATGCGTTCCAAATGTTCTTGGAAGCTGTTGAAGTCATGCTCTTGCTCACTCATTTGAGTTTCTCCTAATTTACACGGCTTATGCCGTATTTAGATATTAAGCCAACTTAATTAGGATTGCAATACTTTATTTGCAAAGTGTTGTAAAAATGTTAAGATAGCTGAATGGATAATACTTCAACACGCACAATGATTAAACTTTTGGGTGGGCCTACAAAAGTAGCAAACCTAGTAGGTGTAAGCGTTCCAGCGGTATCAATGTGGCAAAACGGGGTGATCCCTTATGACAAGCTGGTGATCCTAGCTGCTACGCTGGAAAAGGAAAGTCACGGTTTATGGTCAAGAAAAGTGCTTTTTCCGTTTTCTTATAAAATGATATGGCCTGAACTCGATTGAAAAATATTACCCTGTGCTGTATTGATTCGGTGCAGCCTGACAAAGCTAAAAAAGCAATAAACAGGTGCAAGGAATACTTTGATTTTGGCGGGGAAGTTTTTATAGATCAAGGCATCCATTCGCGGCAAGCTTACAGCAAATTTATCCTTCAGGAATTGCATAAACACATCCATACGGACTTTGTTTTGATTGTGCAATGGGATGGGTTTATTATTAACCCTGACGCTTGGAGCGACCAGTTTTTAAAGTATGACTACATTGGAGCAGTATGGCCTTGGCATCCTATGGGCAGACGGGTAGGCAATGGTGGTTTTAGCCTACGCTCAAGGCAGCTTTGTGAACTGACTGCCAGCCCTGACTTTGTATATACAAATCACAATGAAGATGACCAAATTTGCCATTTAAACAGGGTTTTTCTTGAAAATCAGGGTATTAAGTTTGCACCTGAAGAAGTAGCTAGGTACTTTAGTTTTGAACGCGAATTGTCAAATATTAAGACTTTTGGCTTTCATGGGGATTTTAATTTTGAAAGACTTGAGTTATACTAGACAGGCAGAGTGAAGTCTGTTTAGCACCACCCATAGTCTAAGACCCTTTCGGACTGATCTGAGTGTTTACTAAATGGAATTATGGGCATTTATTAAGCAACTTCACCTTAGATCAGCCCCAAAGGGTTTTTCTATTCTGTCTAGCCCGTTCACAAGCGTGATGCAACGGTAAAGGCTGTAGACCCCCTAGAAACTACTAGCGCAATTGCGCCTTTCCTATCTGTTATTGCTTAGATAGAGAAAAGAACCGTACTGTACGGATAGACCGATGATGTGATAAAGACAGACCTAGGCACGACAAAGACATCGAAGCAATATTTGAACCACGAACTCAGCTAAGACTGACAAGCTATTCCTCATAGTAGGGATAGCTTTGCCCTGAATCTAGCAATCCTGACGAAAAAACAACAGTAATAAAAAATATTTACTATTAAGTTTACTTAACATATACTTCACCTAGATTAACCTTTGGAGTCTGTTATGACTTGGAATCTACGATTAGTGAACATGAGCAATGCTTATGAGGATTACTTTGAAATTCGAGAAGTCTTTTACGACACTATGGGTAAGCCTATTGGACACAGTAAAGCAGCGATTGGTGGGGAAGATAGGCTAGAAGTAGATCGCTATATCGAATTAGCTAAACTTGCCCTTGATAAACCTATTATAAAGTTTGCAGATCATGAAAATACAAGTAAAGATACTGAAGGAAAATAAAGATGGATCGGCCAATGCTGAAGTTATCTTTGACAAAGCTGGACTTGAAGTCCTTGTCCAATGGGGCATTGTTGGTTTGCTTACCAAAGCAGTTGATGAATACGCAATTAGACAAGACGAAGTTCCTTTCCCTGTTCCAAAAAAGAAAAGAAAATGATTGAAGCTTTAGTTAAACCCCAAGCACTAGACAACGATACTGCTGTCATCAAGATATTGCAGTTGATGGGTCAATTAACCCCTAATGACATTGCTTATGTCACCAACATTGCTTTACGGGTTCACCAAGTTATTTCGCCAAAGTAAACAGCATGACCTTTGCCGTGTTTTATGGCTTGTACCCTCGTAAGATGGCCCGTAAGGATGCTGAAAAAGCATGGAATAAACTTACCCCTGACCAAAAGCTTGAATGTATCGAGGCGATGCCTAACTATTTGAAGTATTGGAGGATTAAAGAAACGGCTAAAGATTTCATCCCATACCCCGCTACTTTTTTAAACCAAGAACGCTGGACTGACGAAATAGATATTGAACCATTAAAGAAACCTGAATTGCCTTTTTACGCTACAGAGGAACTGACCATTAAAAAAGCCCAAGAAGTAGGTATAACTCCCTATGCTGGCGAAGGCTGGCAGGCGTTAAGATCAAGGATCAGTCAAAAGATTAAACAAGTTGAATCCTGACCCGTTTGCAGGAATGATTCACGGGATCATACATAGGCCCAAAGCGGTTAAACAAGCGTACTTAGTAGATTGGTATATTGGTGTAGCAAAGAAGCGTGGCTGGGAATCGGTGGTAAAAATGTTGGCAGAAAAACCCGAAACCGAAGCGGAATTAAAAATGTTAATTAAAAAGAGATTAGGAAAATGACAAGAGAGATAGACCCCAATAAGTGTATAGACTTTATACTAGAGAACGCAGGTAAATATGCACAAGCAAAGGGTGAATTGGCGCAACTTGAAGCATATAAAAGTTCCCTCAAAGCTATTAAAATGGCAGAAACTTCGGAACAGTCTTTGGGGGCGCAGGAGCGTGAGGCGTATCGAAGCCAAGATTATCAGAATCTTTGTAAAGCCATTGGTGCGGCAACAGAAAATGTTGAAAAGCTTAAATGGGAACTTGAAGCAGCGCGATTAAGACACGCTACTTGGCAAACTTTAGAAGTATCAAATAGAACACACGACAGGATATTGAAATGACCACATTAAAAGTAACAGAAGAATTTTTAATCCTTAGATTGTTGTGCAAGATGTATGACGAATCACTAAAAGGCGCAAACGCTACACAAATGCTAGAGTTAAGCGTAGACATTGCGGAATCTGCGGAAAAACTGGAGCAATTGACAGTCGATTATATTAATGGCAAGTAAGGCACAAAGGGATCACTATGCAAAGCTGGCACGACAGGGCTGCGTTTTATGCAGGCATTTGGGATACATCGACAATGACACCCCAGTCGAAATCCATCACATTAGACGCTTTGGGGGAAAGCGTGATAACGCTCCAGCAGTCGCGCTTTGCGCCTTTCACCATAGACATGATCCGCATACCAGTATTCATGGACTTGGAGCTAAAGCATTTAGAGCCTACTGGGGCTTCGACCTCGAAGATAAACTCTTGGAGATGGAAGCTTGAGTAGTTGGCTTATCATTGTTACAGGGCTGATCTATTTTTATATAGGCATAGAGCAAGTAATTAAAGGCAATACGCCTATGGGCATAACCTATGTATCGTATGCCACAGCCAACATCGGGCTTTACTTTATGGCCAAATGAGCCGTATTTTGACTATTTACGGCTCACGCTTTCCTAAGTTATAATTGTTGCATTGCAACATAACCTATGGAGAGAACCATGTTTACATTTGATGAGCAGTACAAACAGTTTGAAGAAGTCGCTAACCGCACCAAGCAAGCGTATGAGTTTTGGTACAACTGCGTGATAGAAACTTTAAAAGACTTATATAAGACTAAAAAGTAATTAAATCAGGGGGTTACGCCCCCTGTGTTTCTCAAAGTTTACAATTCTAGGCTATCCCAGCCAAACTCCCTAGCTATCTGACGGGTGCGAATCTTAAAAGCTTTACCGTGTTTATCCCAATAATCTGTTTTCCAAAAACTCATGTGGCATATTTCGTGGGCCAATGAGCGTTGAATAGTATCAAAGTGCTCGTTACGCAAACGGCTAATGGTGATGATATGAGGCTTATCTAGCGTTTCATCATAGCGGTAGGTAGCCATAGCATCTGATTCTCTAGTCACTTTAAACTGGATAAGTTCAGGCGCAGGCAAGTCCCAATTACGCATTGGATGACAAGATGCCATACAAAGGTATAGATTCTCTAGAATAAATGGGGTTAATTTCATACTGAATGAATTTTGCCACGAAACTCAACTTCATCTTCACCCCAAACCCTAATCATTTCAGGTTGCAAAAGACGGCTTCTTTCAAAGGAAAGCATCACAAAACCGCTATTCCAATCCTTTGGAGTATCTTCTGTGTAAGCAAATTGCTGACCGTGAATGTCGGCTAATGTTCCAGTTTGAACCCCCCAGCGTGTACCGTTGTAATCGTTAAAAGGTATGGTACTAAGCACATGAGTATGCCCCGTTACCATATTCACCCCCGATTGAACGGAATTGTTCCTGCCCCCACTCCAACCACCTTTCCAACGGTGCTTGATACAAGTATCTTCATTAACCCAAAATGACCAGCAAGGAAGCCACGCAGGGAAGTATTCTTTCAAAGTTGTACCCCTCATACCCTCAAAGGCTGGTAAGTTCTCTATGATCCGCATTTCAAGCCTAGCATCGTGATTACCTAAAGGCCAAAACAATTTAGCACCTTTAGCCACGCTTTCAATTTCACCTAAAAAATGCTGACAAGCTTCAAGTTCTTCTTTAACGGTAGGTAACGCCCCCCAATCTTGACGGGGAAATCTGCTAATTGAAGCCCCGTCTAGCGCATCCCCATTACACACAATGGCAGTAGGCTTATATTCTTTAATCATTTCAAGTAACGCTTTAAACGCTGTAGTAGTTTGGTCAGGCCAAAAGTGGGCATCTGAAAACACGATGACACGACCTTTTTCTAATTCCATACCCCTACGGGTATTACCAACAGTCTGTTCTGTCTTTTTATAATCGTTTACTCGTTGATCTTTAAAGCTGGGAAGGGATATTTGAAGTCTTGTTTCTATTGATCGTCTGCGGTTATATACTGCTCTTTCAGACATGGCATGGATTTTGGCAAAAGATAGTGGTGAACCTATTTTTTTCCACTCATCTATAAACTGTTCATCCGTCAGATAAAATCCAGCCATATATAACCTTTATAATGGTAAAGTTAGCCAATACTAATCTATTTTAATGGAAAATCAATGACATACGCTAGGATTGATACTAACCATAAAGAAATCGTCAAAGCATTGCGTGAAGCAGGGGCTACTGTTGTTTCTTTAGCGGCAATGAAGCATGGATGCCCTGACCTTTTGGTGGGTTATGCAAATGAAACAGTCTTAATGGAAATTAAGCGAGATGCCAAAGCAAAATTTACACCTGACCAATTAGACTTTTTAGGCAAGTGGAAAGGTGGCGCAATTAGCCGTGTAGATAGTGTTGAAGCAGCAATAAGAGCATTAGGAATTACAAGAAAAGTGTTATAAAATAACGCAAAAGGAGCGTTTTATGGAAAAATCAATGGCTTTATTTCTAGCAACATTGCTACATTCAGGCACAAATACACATTTTTTTCATTGGGCTACCAAATCTTACGCAAAACACAAAACCCTTGGAAAATTTTATTCCAATATTATTGATTTGACAGACCAGTTGGCCGAGTGCTACTTTGGTATATACGGTCAAATCACCCAGTTTCCTGCTACTTATCACCAACCTAAAGAACCGCTGGCATACCTACAATCCTTACAATCTTTTGTAAAAGACGCTAGAGCCGATCTGCCGATGGATTCAGAGATCGTTCAGCTAATCGATAACATCGCCCAAGAGATCGATACCACCATCTACCTACTTAAATTCAAAGGTTAATATGCCACTCGATAAATCAGGATCAGCCGAATCAGTCGGTAAAAACATCAAAGCCGAAGAAAAAGCTGGCCGCCCTAAAAAGCAAGCAGTTGCTATTGCCCTCAATACTGAGCGTGAATACGCTAAAGGCAGCCGTAAAGCCAAGCTTGAATCTCAATATGACAAGTACATTGGCGAAAAAGAATGAAACACATGGATCGTAAATACCCAAAAGAAAATGCTATGTTGCGTGAGCATAAAGAAACTACCTTTGAAAAACAACAAGCTGACCGCATAGCCCGTAGGAAGATGATTGCTAACAAGTTGAAAGACTTGGATAAAGAAGTTAAGTAAATGTCTTGGACTGATAAGCTTGCTGATTTTCTTCGTCTAAATGATGGGGAACAAGCTTATACAGGTTATCCACAAATGCAAATTGGCTTAACAAAGCCACGCCAAGCAGGTTACGCTACTGGATTCCTTGAGGGTGCTACGGGTGCAGATTCCATGCAACCCAAAAACCCAATTACAGACCCTAATTATGATGCTTATGCACAAGGTAAGAATACAGGTGAAGCTGTAGGTATTGGTGCTATGGCAGTTCCAGCTTATGCGATGGCATTAAGGGCTGGCGCACCAAAAGCAGCGCAAATGGTTGAAAATTACATGGCTAAAACTGGTGGACTACATTACGCCACCGATCCAAATGAATATCGTGGTTCTCATGTAGCCCCAAATGCTAAAGAATATGGTGGAACTTTAGATAATCTTGGAACAATAATGCCTGAAGATGTTTATGGTTCAAAAGGTATTCGTTTATATGGTATTGGCGATCCAAAAATTGATTCAGAATGGTTTTCTGCTGCATATAGAGCCAAGGGAAATCCTGATCGCATGGTAGAAATATATAGAGCAGTACCTAAAGGTGTAAAAGACTTAAATCAAGGAGATTGGGTTACTACAAGTAGAACTTATGCCAAAAATCATGGCGAAAATACTTTGAACGGTGATTACGAGCTTATATCTAAAAAAGTTAAAGCAAGTGCATTATCTTCTGAAGGCTATCCATACGAATTTGGTTACAACGAATAAATCAGCTACAATTAAGTTATCTTAATCAACCACTTGGATAAGGTATGGAATCTAAAGTAGATAAAACTAGAAGTAAGACAGGGGGTCGCTCTGTAGGTACGCCTAATAAGTCCACAGCCCTCGCTAGAGAGGCGATCGCTAAGTTCGTGGATGGTAACGCAGACAAACTCCAACAATGGCTTGACGAGATCGCTATGAATGAAAAGCTTGGCCCTAAAGTCGCTTTTGATTGCTTTATGCAAGTAGCTGAGTACCATGTGCCTAAGTTAGCTAGAACAGAACACGCTGGTGATGCTACCGCACCTATAACTCACATCTACAAATGGCAAGATGAGTGAAGTAGTACATGAGTTTGAATACAAGGTCAGGGATGCATTTAAAGATTTCCATAAGCGTAAACAACGCTGGGCAGTCCTAGTCTGTCACCGCAGGGCAGGAAAGACTGTAGCCAGTATCAATGACCTAATCAAACGGGCAATCAGAGAAGGTAAGCCTGATGGCAGGTACTTTTACCTTTGCCCACTTTACTCACAGGCTAAATCAGTAGCTTGGGATTACCTTTTACGCTTTGCTGCACCTGCACTAGAAAAAGTTAATCAATCAGAATTATGGGTGCAACTGCACAATGGGGCTAAGATTCGCTTATTTGGGGCTGATGCTCCTGATACGCTTCGTGGAAACTATATTGACGGTATCGTCCTTGACGAATTTGCTGATATGAAACCCCGTGTATGGGGAGAAATAATTCGTCCCGCTTTGGCCGATCGGAACGGGTATGCCGTTTTTATAGGGACTCCCCGTGGGCACAATGTATTCTATGACATCTATAAAAGTGCTCAAAACAATCCTGATTGGTATTCCAAGACACTAAGGGCAGATCAGTCAGGGTTATTGCTTGAATCTGAATTACTAGATGCCCAGCGGTCTATGTCCGATAATCAGTACGAGCAAGAGTTCTTATGCTCATTTGAGGCAGCCATTATTGGAGCGTACTATGGACAAGAGATGCGTAGGATCACGGATATGGAGCGTATTACTACCGTTGATTACGATCCTATGTTCCCTTGCCATACTGCTTGGGATTTGGGATTTAATGATTCCACATCTATTTGGTGGTTTCAGGTGGTGTACGGGGAAATACGGGTGCTAGATCACCATTCATCTAACGGTCAGGCTGTACCATTCTATACAGGATTGATTGCCCAAAAAGAAGATGAGTTTGGGTATAAATATGGCTACCATTACCTACCCCATGACGCTAGAGCAAAAACTATGGCTAGTGGTGGCAAGAGCATAATCGAACAATTTGCGACAAAAATTGACATAAAACATCTTAAAATTGTTCCAAACCTATCACTTCAGGATGGAATACAAGCATCAAGGCTTGCATTAACTCGCACTTGGTTTGATAATAGATGCGAAGAAGGTATCGAATGTTTACGTCAATATCAAAGGGAATGGGATGATGATAAGAAAGTATTTCGGGATCGCCCCAAACACGATTGGACAAGTCACTCTGCTGATGCTTTCCGTTATCTATCAATCGTATGGAAAGATGAGGATAGCCCTATCCTTAAAGATGACCGCATCAAAGGACTTCATGTCGGTCAAACCGATGTCAGCCTAAACGAATTATGGAAACAAACCCCCAAATCAACTTTTAAAAGGATTTAATCATGTCAGGCGTAAATCAACCATTTGGCACATTCTACGAAACCGTAGCGGCATCACAGACTGCTCAAGTTTTAGGCGTTACTGGTGGTGTAGGAGATACATTACAGCGTTTAATCATTACCGTAAGCGTTTCTCTTACAGGCACAGTATCACTTTTAGATGGTGCAACATCTTATCCATTAGTTGCTGCAAGCACTCCAATTGGCGTATATAACATTGATATTGGTGCTGTATCAGTAAGCGGGGCTTGGAAAATTACTACTGGCGCAGGCGCAACAGTATTTGCTGTAGGCAATTTCACTTAAGGATTTACTATGGATCATACATATACCGATTGGTACACTTGTATAGCAAGTTATGAGCGTAGCTACAAAGAGTGGGAAGGCCGTACAGATAGAATCATTAAACGATTTAGGGATGACAGCCGCACTAGGAACAACCCTAATGCTAAGTTCAATATCCTATGGAGCAATGTACAAACCATTACCCCAGCTATCTTTGCAAGACTTCCACGCCCTGATGTCAGCCGCAGGTTTCGTGACAATGATCCAATAGCCCGTGTAGCGTCAATGATGCTTGAAAGAGCATTGGACTACGAGATTACCCATTACGGTGATTACAAGTCCGCTATGAACCAATCGGTACAAGATCGCTTACTTGGTGGGCGTGGTACTAGCTGGGTTCGTTATGAGCCACACATCGTTGGTAAAGCTAAAGAAGATGAGATGGAAGGTGCTGATGTACCTGAAGATGGTTTTGAAGTTACTAGCAATATAGATGAAGCAGAAACCGAAGGTGGCATCCATCAAGAAGATCAAGAGCGTATTGAGTATGAGTGCGCCCCTGTTGATTATGTTTACTGGCGTGACTTTGGTCATACTATTGGTCGTACATGGGAAGAAGTAACCGCAGTATGGCGTAAAGTCTATATGGGTAGACCTGCCCTTGTTGAACGCTTTGGCGAAGAATTAGGTGGGCGTATTCCATTAGATACAAAGCCTGACAATTCAAAGACTTACAACGAGAAGATGGGCGAAGGCGCATCCGAAGCTTGTGTATACGAGATATGGTGTAAGACTAGCGGTGATGTCATTTGGCTATCTAAATCAATGGGTGAAATCCTTGATGTCAGACCTGACCCACTAGAGTTAGAAAACTTTTGGCCATGCCCTAAACCTTTATATGCCACATTGACTAGCGATAAGCTTGAGCCTATCCCTGACTTTGTGCTTTACCAAGACCAAGCAAGACAACTAGATACATTGGCTGACCGCATCGATGGATTTATTCAAGCCCTGAAAGTTCGGGGAGTTTATGACGCTGCTGAACCAAGCCTTGCAAGACTATTTTCTGAAGGAGAGAACAACACCCTTATTCCAGTTAAGAACTGGGGTGCATTTGCTGAAAAACAGGGTATGCAAGGGGCTATTAACCTTGTAGATATTGCCCCAATCGCAGCAGCTTTGCAGATGGCTTATCAGGCTATGGAGCAAGTTAAAGGTCAAATCTACGAGATTATGGGTATCGCTGATATTCAGCGTGGACAGACTGACCCTAACGAAACTTTAGGCGCACAGATCATTAAATCTAACAATGCTGCTGGTCGTTTAAAAACTATGCAACACGCAGTTGTAGACTTTGCCACAGAAATACTATCGATCAAAGCGCAGATCATTTGTAACCATTTTACTGATGACACCATCATTAAGATTAGTGGTGCAATGCAACTAAGCGATACGGATAAACAATATATCCCACAAGCTTTAGCCTTATTGCGTGACGAATGTGCCAAGAATTTCCGTGTTGAGGTTACTAGCGATTCAATGATCTTCCAAGACGAGCAGGCTGAAAAGCAAAATCGTATGGAGTTCTTACAAGCTATGGGTGGATTCTTCCAGCAAGCCGTACCATTGGCTACGCAAGTACCTGAGATGACACCAATGCTCATGGAGATGCTTAAATTTGCCGTAACAGCATTTAAAGCAGGCAAAGGACTTGAGGGAATCATTGACGAAACTGCTGATAAATTCCGTCAGCAAGCCAAAGCTAATGAGGGTCAGCCTAAACCGCCTACACCTGAGATGCAAAAAATGCAGATGACTATGCAATTGGAGCAGGCTAAGATGCAGGCTGCACAAGCGCAAGCACAACAAGATATGCAGTTTGAGCAACAAAAGATGCAGATGCAGATGGAACTTGAGAAAGCCAAGCAAGAGTATCAGGCCCAAGAGAACCAGCTTAAATTCCAATTAGAAGATCAGCGTAACCGTCAGCAAGCCGAAATGGATATGAAAGTAGCACAGATGAAGATGAATACAGAGCGCAATACTCAGGTCTTGTTAGCTCACATCAACAACGGTGCGAAGATCGAAGTTGCCCGTATTGGCTCTGATGAATCTAGTGGTGAGCAAGCTTATTTATCTGAAGAAGCTATGGCACAATCCATGCAACACCCTATGCAACCTATCGCAGACGCTATTGGACAAGGCAATGCCCAAATGACATTAGCCTTAACTGACTTGGTAAATACCATCAACGAAAACCACAATAGACCTAAACAGGTAGTACGGGGACAAGACGGTAAAATAATCGGAGTTCAATAATATGGCTATTACAGTCAAGCATAAGTTTGTAAGTGCCATTCCTGACGCTGGCGATCCTACGATTGTCCAGCCGTCTAACTGGAACGATTCGCATGATTTAGTAGGAACTGTCCCTGTAGCCAATGGTGGTACTGGTCAGGCTACAGCAACAGACGCTTTTAATGCCCTTGCTCCTAGTCAAACAGGCAATACAGGTAAATACCTGACAACGGATGGCACTAATTCTTCTTGGGCAGCAAACCCATTAGGAACGGTTACCTCTGTGGCGGCAACTGCTGGAACGGGTATTTCTGTAACTGGCAGCCCTATTACTACCAGCGGCACTTTAAATATTACCAATACTGCTCCTGACCAAACCGTAGTTTTGACAGCGGGTACTGGGATTTTAACCAGCGGTACTTACCCTAACTTTACAATCACAAACACTAGCCCATCTAGCGGTGGTACTGTTACTAGCGTTACAGGAACAAGTCCAGTAGTTTCAAGTGGTGGCAATACTCCTGCTATATCTATGCCAGCGGCAACTACTTCTGTAAGTGGTTATTTGACTTCTACGGATTGGACTACATTTAATAACAAAGGTAACGGTTCAGTAACTAGCGTTGCAGCAACAGTACCTTCTGTTTTTTCTATTGCTGGTAGCCCAATTACTACAAGTGGTACTTTAGCCATTACTTATTCGGGGACTGCTTTGCCCGTGCTCAATGGTGGTACGGGAGTAACAACCTCTACAGGCACTACAAATGTAGTATTGAGTGGCAGCCCTACTATTGTTACCCCAGTAATAGCACAAATTAACGATGCCAATGGAAACGCTGAATTAAAGTTTTCAGCTATTGCAAGTGCAGTTAATCAAGTAACCATAGAAAACGCTGCAACTGGCAATCCTGTTCATATATCAGCAACAGGTACAGATACAAGCATTGGTATTCATTTAGCCCCTAAAGGTGCTAGTGGTTATGTCAATGTTCAAGGCGGTGTAGATAGCACTAAACGGTTTATGTTTAACCCTGATGGCGGTACTACTAACACTAGAACCATGCTTTCAACAAGTCAAACCGTAGATAGGACTTTGACATTACCTGATGCTACAGATACTTTGGTTGGAAAAGCAACAACAGATACTTTTACCAATAAGTCTATTTCAGGGTCTACAAATACTTTAAGCAATATTGGCAATGCAAGCCTTACAAATTCAGCTATTACTATTAACGGTACAAGCACAAGTCTTGGTGGTTCAATTTCAGTAGGAACTGTAACAAGCGTAACTGGCACAAGCCCTGTCGTATCTTCAGGCGGTAATACCCCCGCTATTTCTATGCCTGCTGCTACAACTTCTGTCAGCGGTTACCTTACAAGCACAGACTGGACTACATTTAACGGTAAAGGTTCAGGAACAGTAACTTCAGCTTCAGTAGTGTCAGCCAATGGTTTTGCTGGAACTGTAGCTACAGCCACAACAACCCCAGCAATTACTATCAGCACAAGCATTACAGGCGTATTAAAAGGTAACGCAACGGCTATTTCTGCTGCAACTGCTGGTACAGATTACTCAGCAGGAACTTCAGCATTAGGTACAGGAATATTAAAAAGCACAACTACAACTGGTGCTTTGACTATTGCTGTTGCTGCTGATTTTCCTACTCTTAATCAAAATACAACTGGTACAGCATCAAATATTACTGGTAATTTATCGGTTAATAACCTTAATAGTGGAACTTCTGCTTCATCCTCTACTTATTGGCGTGGTGATGGTACTTGGGCTTCTGTATCAGCTTCTACTGCCACAAATTTGTCTGGCGGTGCATTAGGTTCTGTTCCCTATCAATTGCTTTCAGGTTCAACAACATTTTTAGCTGGTAATACCACAACTACTCCGCAATTTTTAACTTCTACTGGTGTAGCTGGCGTAGCAACTGCTCCAACTTATACAAGTTCTACTGGTAGCGGAAGCGTAGTTTTAGCTACAAGTCCTACTTTAGTAACTCCAGCTTTAGGCACACCTTCTGCAATAGTTCTTACAAATGCAACTTCTGTTCCTGTTAATCAAGCAACTGGAGCTTTGCCAGTAGCAAACGGTGGTACTGGAGCAACTGCAACAACAGGTTCTGGTAATAATGTTTTAAGCACTTCACCAACTTTGGTTACTCCTGTATTAGGAACACCGACTTCTGGAAACCTAGCTAACTGTACATTTCCAACATTAAATCAGAATACAACAGGTAGTTCAGGCTCTTGTACAGGCAATGCAAATACAGTTTCTCATGCTCTTGGTATTGGACAAACATGGACAGATGTAACTGCCAGCAGAGCAGTAGGAACAACTTATACTAATTCTACTGGTTATCCAATATTTGTGATGATAACAATGGCTGGCGGTAGTTCAACATTTAATATTAATATTGCTGGCACAACTTTTGCACAACCACAAGTATCAAATGCTTCATACAGCAACGAATTACTTTCATTCGTTGTTCAAAATAGTCAAACCTATGCTATAGCTACTACTGGTGGTAGTCCTTCTATTGTTTACTGGTCTGAATTAAGGTAGAAAATGAAACTATATAAAGACTCTGAAAATACTGTTTTTGCTTACGAATTAGATGGTTCACAAGACCATTTAATAGAAAATAAAACTTCTATTACACAGGAAGAAGCAGACGCTTTAGTTAAAATTAAAAGCCAACAAGAATTTAATTTATTAACTTATGCTGAAAAACGACAGTCAGAATACCCTAACTTTTTAGATTATTTAGATGGTGTTGTAAAAGGTGATCAAGACCAAATAAATTCTTATATTAATGCTTGTAAGGCAGTTAAAGAAAAATATCCGAAAGTTAATAATAACAAATGACTGATAACCAAAAAGGTGATTTTATTGGTAAATGGGAACATCCTACCTTAACTAGACCTACAGCAGAGGAGTTAGCTGAGTAATGTTTTCAACGGCTTTTCAATCCAATGCGTTTCAAGTAAATGCGTTCCAAATCTATATACCACCACCTACCCCAACGGGGCAAATTGGTGGCGATGGATTTACTAGGGAAGAATGGCTACGAGCACAAAGACTCACTAAAAAGATCGAGGCTCGCCAACGCTTATTAGAAAAAGCAATTAAAGATGACAACGCTGCCCGTAAGCAAGGCATCCGTGATCTAGTATCACCTGTTGCAAAAGTTAAGCAAACTAAAGTACAATCAAAACAAGAGGTTAAAGCTGATATACCGTTAGCTGCAACAGAAGATTTACAACGGTCTATAAGCTACCTTGAAAGACAAAAGGACAACATCCTTGCGGCAGTAGCTTACAGAAAACAGCAAACTCTTATACAAGAGCAACTGATATATATGGAAGCCAAACGCCTAGAGGAACTAGACGATGAGGAATCCGTATTAATACTTCTACATTAAGCGCAGACGCACAGTACAAACTAGCCTACGAGCATTTACACGCTGGCAGATACGAGGCTGGCTTTAGATTGTTTGAGTATCGATGGCATCCTGAAATTGTTGCCAAGCAAGCCGTTCCTTATGCACCAGCTTTAAAAATGCCTGTATGGAGAGGTGAACCTTTGATGGGCAAATCGATCACCGTACAGATGGAACAAGGCTTTGGTGACATCTTGATGTTTGCTAGATTCTTACCTGCTTTAAAGGCTTTAGGGGCATCTAGAGTTGTTGTTTTGCAAGAAGGTACATTGCACCACTTATTAGGTCAAATTCACGCTGTAGATGTGTTTAGCAACGGATTAGAGGGTATTTCCAATGAATCTGATTATTGGATCGGCTCTATGTCGCTTCCGTACTATATTTCACTAGCCCATCCCCTTGTTAAATCTCTGTTCCCAGTAACTAAAAACAAAATAGTTGGTTCAGAAGGTTATTTACACGCTATTCCTAGCAATATTCCACCAAAAATCGGGGTAAATTGGGAAGCATCCAAGCAAACTTTGTATTACATCAAGTCTATTGACTACCGCCACATGGCAGAACTGGTCGGGGATGACGCTTATAGCTTAAATCCTAGTTCTGACGGCTTATTTCACCCACTTCCTAATGACGGATGGAAACAAAATTGGGTACAAACCGCTGCCCACATGAAGGCTATGAAGGGCATTGTTACCGTAGACACGGGAACGGCTCATCTTGCTGGTGCTTTGGGCGTTAAAACCATTGTTTTGCTACCCAAAGAAGAATTTGTCTGCTGGCGGTGGAAAAACGCTAAATGGTATGACAGCGTAGTGTGTTTGCGACCTAATGAATATGACCAAATCCCTGACCTTATAAGGAGAATGTAATGGCCTGCCCTAATTGCGGATGGAGTGAAAGCAACCACGTCAAATCTAAACAATCAGATGAGGAGTTTTTTCTTGAGTGGTGGACACCGACAATTGGCGAGGAAGCAGCCAAAGCATCTTGGTTAGATAAGGTCGCTATGAAGTCTAGGGTAGCACCCACGATTATTTCTGACATTGAAGGCCATATATCTATGGCTGATGGCTCATGGATTGATAGCCGTTCTAAGCATCGGGAAAACCTCAAGCGCAATGGCTGTGTCGAAATAGGCAACGATGTCCCTACCGAACATAAGAAAGTCGAATTTAGCACTAGAGATAACGAAGCTAGAAAGCGTCAAATAGCCGAAATTGCGTACCAAAAACTTAATTACAGATAGGAGCATTAAATGAGCGATGACCGTAGAGAAGTGTTAGAAGCAGCTTTAGAACAAGCCGAAGAAGGTACTTTAGAAGCCCCTATTGAAAAGGAAATTGAAGTAAATGATGACCCTATCCAAGCCGAAAATTCAAGAGAAGAAGAAGAAAGCAATGATCGTGACGAAAAGGGTCGTTTCAAGTCTAAGTCCGATGAAACCAGTAGCCAAGACGATCCCGTTGAGGAATCCGAGCCTGTGGCAGAAGTTAGTAATGAGCCTGAAGAAGAAGTTAAAGCTCAAAGACCTACTACATGGAAAAAAGAGTATGTAGAAGTTTGGAACAAAATGGAAAAGGGTGAACCTTTAAAGAAAGAAGAATTTACCAAGTTTGCTGAATATGCCAACCAGCGTGAAGCCGAATACAAGCGTGGCGTATCCGCTTATAAGGCAGAAGCTGACAATGCAAGGCAATTAACACAGGCTATTGGGCCATTCGTTCCTGAATTGCAGCAACAAGGAATCCATCCCGTAGCTTGGATTAATAATCTTGGCCGTGCTCACATGATGCTGACAAAAGCACCGTATGACCAAAAAGTGCAGATGTTTCATAGACTTGCAGCGGATTATGGAATACAATTAAATCAAGATTCACTACAAGCACCTGAACAGGCGTATGTAGACCCTTATCAACAACAGTTAATGCAACAACTTCAAGCTACCCAGCAACAAGTTCAGCAACTGTCAGCGATACGGGATCAAGAAGAAAATGCACGATTGACCTCAGAAATCAGTCGGGTAAGTAGCAACAAAGAGCGGTTTCCGCACTTTGAGATGGTTCGGGAAGATATGGCTCAATTACTTGAGCGAGGTTTAGCCAACGATCTAGAAACGGCTTATGCAAAAGCTGTGCGTATGAACGATGAAGCTTACAAGCTTGAACAGGACAAACTCCTGAGATCAGCGGGTAATCAAGCATCTAAGGCACAACAAGTAGCTAAAGCTAAAGCAACTGCTGTTAGTCCAAAGTCCTCTACTCCTAGCGGGCAAGTGTCTAAGACAGATGCAAAGGATAGACGCTCTGTGTTACTGGCTCAATTGTCGGAAGCAGAGAGTGGTCGGGTTTAACTTAACTTAATAAAGGAAATATCATGGCATTTGCTAACTCAGCAATCACCGATATTATCGCTACCACCATTCAAAGTCGTAGCGGAGTATTGGCTGATAACTTAACACAAAACAATGCGATCCTACAGCGTTTACAAGCTAAAGGAAATGTTCAACCGTTCTCAGGCGGAAATGTAATCCTTAACTAACAATGGGGTCACTCTACAGTCGAATGTAGATGTGAGAACCTTCTCTGATTGACTTGGAACTCCCGAAGGGGACAACAGGGGGCAAGCGAAAGCAGCCTGAACGACTAAGTGAGAAGGCATCCGAAACGGATGGAGCGATAGTCTGAACTTGGATATAACTTGATGTTAATTAAGTCCAAGAGTGTGGCAGAAATGACCACACCGAACTAGATCGGTTCGTAACAATCTTGCCAAGAAATTATGTACAACGATCCAAATACAAATAACGCTAACTCGTATAGCGGTTATGAAGTATTGAATATCACCCCTGATAGCCCTATCTCTGCGGCTCAATTCTCTATTACTCAGTACGCTGATAGCGTAACAATGAGTGGTTTAGAAATGTTGCAGAACAGCAGCAAAGAAGCAATCATCGATTTGTTAGATGGTCGTATGCAAGTATCAGAAGCCCGTTTGTTAAACCGTATCTCTACTGACATCTATGGTGACGGTACAGGTAATGGCGGTAAAAACATTACTGGTTTGGCAGCAGCAGTTTCTACTTCTCCAACTAGCGGTACATACGGGGGAATTTCGAGAGCTAACTGGACTTTTTGGCAGAACCAAGCAACTACTGGTGTAACTGGTTACGCTAACATCCAAGCTAAGATGACTGATGCTGCAATCAAATCGGTTCGTGGTACTGATAAAGTAGACACAATCGTTGCTGGTAACACTTTCTACTCTTACTATGTTCAGTCTTTACAGGCTATTCAGCGTATTGCAGGTGTAGAAGAAGGTGCTGCTGGTTTTGCATCATTGAAATTCTACGGTGGCGGTATGTCTGCTGATGTTATCTTGGGTGGCGGTTATGGCGCACAAGAAACAGCAACATATATGTATTTGCTAAACACAAACTACATTTTCTTCCGCCCACACAAAGAGCGTAATTTCGTTCCTATCGGTGGTGAGCGTCAATCTATTAACCAAGATGCAATCGTCAAATTGTATGGCTGGGCTGGCAACTTAACTTGCTCCAACTCATTCCTACAAGGCGTATTGACATCTTAATCCATTGATTAGAAAGGAAATATATCATGGCATATACCATTACCCCTTTAGCTGGTATTGATCTTTACAATACAGCTAATACAAACCCTAACTCTGCTGGTACAGCAATTGCAACTTTTGGCCCTACTGGTGCTGAAGTGTTCGGTTCTGACGGCTTTCGTTATGTGTTTGCTCAAGCAGCAGTAGCAATTGGCGTTTCAACCGCTACCTGCGTAATCAACGCATCTACATTCCAAGCAACTTTGGGTGCAGGTACATACTTGTCAGGTGCGTCTATGGCATCAGGCGATTATGGCTGGTTTAGCAAGGCTAGTGTTTAATAGTAATTTGTAGTAAAAACGAAGGGTTACCTCACAAGGGTAGCCCTTTTTTTGTTTAACTTTTTTACCTTAATACCTTGAGGAGATTTAAAAATGGCACTTCCATCAGATGAGCAGGGCGCAGATGCACGGTTACAAGTACGCTTTTATAAAAAAGCCGTAAAACAAGAAGATGCTTCAAATGAAGCTGGCAGACCAATCTTTAAAGAGTTTGATTTTGTCCATATTTGTGTAGCTGGCGATACCCTTACTGAAATTGACACTTATGTCCTAGAACAGCATAAAAACCGCTTTCCGCTACATTGGGCTAAATACCAAAACCAATTAGGTTCAGAAGATCAAGGCTACGAAGGCACTCCCCTATCGGAATGGCCATTAGTATCTAAATCCCAAGCGGAAGAACTGCGGGGCATGAAATTCCATACTGTAGACGCAATTGCTAATGCTTCAGATCAGCAACTTCAGCGTATGGGAATGTCAGCAGGAATGTCCCCTTATGCGTTTAGAGATAAAGCAAAGGCATTTTTAAATCTAGCCACAGCATCAGCAGAATCTGACAAGCGAGAGCAAGAAATTAACGAATTAAAACAAGAACTTGCCAAAAAGGAACTAGAAACTGCTAAAATGAAACAAGATACAGATGCGAAGATGGCCCTGATGCAAGAGCAGATGGCCACTATACTTGCCGCTGTTGGTGAAAAGAAACCCCGTAAAGCAAAAACGGTAGCCACAGAGGAAGCCTAAATATGTCATACAATCTACTCCAATTAGTCCAGCAAACAACCGCTGAACTGAATTTACCCATTCCTTCCTATGTAATTGGTAACCCTAGTCAAGATGTGCAACAAATCTTGGCTTTGATGAACCGTGCTGGGTATGATTTGGTAAAGGAGTACGATTGGCAGGCTTTAGAACTGGAATATCGGTTTTATACACAAGCAATAACCACAACCTGCGATACGACCATTGGCACTCAAAGCTTAACGAATGTTGGTACGACTGCGGGTTTGGACAATACTTACTCAATCGTGGGGACAAGTATTCCCCAAGATACTTACATTGATTCTGTAACCAATGCAACAACTGTAGCTACAACTCAACAATCTTCTGCTACTTCTATAGGCGGTTCTGTCACATTTAGTAAGACTATTTATGACCTGCCGACTGATTACGAAACCATTACTGATAACACCCATTGGGACAAGACAAAACATTGGCAGATGCTTGGCCCAGTAGATGCACAGCAATGGCAATGGCTTAAATCAGGTTATATTTCAACTGGCCCAAGAGTGCGCTGGCGTATTCTAGGCGGTGAGTTTCAGATTTGGCCACCTTACAATACCCAAGAATATTTAGGCTTTGAGTATCGCTCTAAAGGCTTTGTTAGAAGCTCTAGCGGTGCAGTATTAAATAGCTTTCAAGCCGATACAGATACGACTGTCCTAGACAATACCGTTATCGTATTAGCAACAAAGCTTAAATACTTTCAAGTGAAGTCTTTTGATACAACTTCCTTAAATCAGGACTATATGCGCTATCTAAGCATTGCCAAAGCTAACGACAAGGGTTCTGCTAACCTGTCCTTTGCTCCGCAACCTAGTGCAGTCCTTATTGGATACGCAAACATTCCCGATACTGGCTACGGTAGTTAATTATGGCTGCTCAACAACGCAGAGCTAGTACCTCATCGATGGCTGCCCCTATTGGCGGCTGGAACGCTAGGGATTCAATTGCACAGATGTCACCCTTAGATGCGGTGACCTTAACCAATATGTTCCCTACCCCTTCTGATGTTCAATTAAGGTACGGATACAGCCAATATTCCACAGGAATTACAGGGCAAGTTTATTCGCTGATGAACTATAGCGCACCTACTACTGAGCAATTATTTGCCGTAGCCAATGGTGTTATTTATGATTCAACCAATTCAGGTGCAGCAACTTCTGTATTTACAGGACTTACTAATTCTAAGTTTCAGCACATTAATATTTCTAATACTGGTGGTCATTTTTTAGTAGCTTGTAATGGTTCTGATCCGACTATGATTTATGACGGTAGCGCATGGTTTAAGGTCGCTACAACCACAACTGCCCAAACTATTAGTAGCATTACTAGGGGCGGTACAGGTAATTTAACGGCTACGCTTGTTACTGCATCGGCTCATGGGCTTGTAACAGGCAATAGAGTAACAATTACAGGTGCTACGCCTACTCAATTTAATGGCACTTATGTCATTACCGTTGTTAATACCACGACCTTTACTTATACGATGGCATCCGCGCCCAGCGGAAATGCAACCGTTATGGGTACATACACAACCATTGGTATTACTGGAGTAGATTCCTCAACCTTTATTAATGTCAATTTATTTAAAAACCGCTTATGGTTTACTCAAAAAGACACGCTAAAGGTATGGTACTTAGATGTTAATTCTATTGGCGGTGCAGCAAACGCATTTGATTTAAGCGGAATTGCCCGTAATGGCGGTTTCTTGCAAGCGATGGGAACATGGACTATTGACGCTGGTCAAGGTGTAGATGACTACGCTGTCTTTGTTACTAATATGGGCGAGGCAATCGTTTATAACGGCACAGACCCTACTTCTGCGACTACATTTGCATTAAAAGGCGTATATCAATTAGGTCAAACCTTTAACAGACGCTGCTTTTTTAAGTATGCAGGCGATTTACTGTTATTAACGCAAGATGGCCTTGTACCCCTTGCTTCTGCCTTGCAATCTTCCCGTCTTGACCCCCGTGTCAATATTACAGACAAGATTTATCAAGCGGTATCTAACGCTGCAACTAGCTACTATGACAACTTTGGCTGGCAAGTAAATTACTACGCTAGTCAGAATATGTTAATTCTAAATATCCCTGCTACTGATGGCATCCAGCAGTATGTAATGCACACAATTACTAAGTCTTGGGCTAATTTCACAGGTATTTCAGCTAATTGTTGGGAAGTACACGGAAAAGCCGACATTTTCTTTGGTGGAAATGGTTTTGTAGGGCGTTTTTGGGATTCCACAAGCGATGCTGGCTCGAACATTAACGCCACAATCCAACAGGCATACAGCTATTTTGACACTAGAGCGACTTTAAAACGCTTTACGATGGCAAGACCAATCTTTATTACCGATAATTCACTTCCAGCAGTCTTGGTAGGGATTAGTACCGACTTTAACCCTGTACCCCCAACGGGATCAGCAAGCTTTAACCCTGCAAGCGTACCTGTAGGTCGTTGGGATGCAGGAATTTGGGACTATAACCTGTGGGGCGGTGGTAGTAATGTGCAAAAACAATGGCAGGGCGTTACTGGCATAGGCTATTCAGGCGGTGTTTCTATGTCTATTGCCTCACAAGGCGTGGATTTACATTGGGCATCTACTGATATTGTGTTTGAAACAGGTGGTGTACTGTAATGCGTTGCGTTACAACTGAGAATCAATCTTATTTAAGAGAATGGCTTTCAGAAGCAGGGCAGTTTGAATATCCGCAGAATACAGCGTGTATTGGACAAGAAAAAGACGGGCAATTAGTAGCCGTTGTTGGGTATAACAGCTTTTTACCAAATTCTTGTCAAATCCATGTTGCTTCCACGGATGTGTATTGGTTAAATAAAGACTTATTATTTGCTATATTTGATTACCCCTTTAACAAACTTAAAGTTAAAGTTATAATTGCACCAATGTCTAAGGACAATGTTAAGTCCTTGAATTTGTGCCGAAAACTTGGCTTTGAGCAGGTAGCTGACATACCGTATGGTCACCCTAATGGTGATCTTATAGTAGTCGCAATGAAGCGTAATCAATGCAAATGGTTACAACAAGGAGAAAGCAATGGGCGGGATAGTTGATTCAATATTTGGTGGCGGTAGCAGCGCACCAGCAGTTCCTGATTATCAATCGTTAGCCAATACAACTGCGGCTAATAACCTAAAAGCGGCTCAAGTCGCTACTGCGGCTAATCGTGTAAACCAATACACTCCCTATGGTTCATTGAACTATTCTGAAACTGGTACGGATTCAAATGGCAACCCGATGTGGAGTGCCACCCAAACGCCTACAGAGCCTCTTGGAAGTGCGATCAATGCCAACATAGGGCAGATAGCTAACCAATACGGAACTCCATTTACAGGTGGTAATTTACCTTCTTATGGCATCAATCCAAATGAAACATATTCTGACGCAATCATGCGTAGGTTGCAGCCACAACAAGAAGCACAACAAAAGCAGTTTGATGCACAGATGGCTAATCAGGGTATACCTGTAGGTTCAGAAGCTTATACCAACGCTAAACGAACATTTGATGCAACACAAAACGATCAACGCACAAGCGCAATTGTTGGTGGCATGGATACGGGTTTAAGAGCCAATCAGCAGCAGTATGGTCAAAATCTTGGTAATTATCAACTTCCATTAACTGTTGGCAGTCAATTAAAAGCATTAGGAACTCCTAGTTATATTAATCCAGCCGCACAGCAAACAACTGCTGGTGCAGACGCTTTAAGCGCAGGCATTGGTGGATATAACGCACAAATGGGTCAATACAATGCAGGACAAGCTAGAAACCAAAACATTACTAGCGGTTTGTTTGGTCTTGGTGGTGCTGGATTAATGTCCCCAACTGGGACTTTTACTGGTGCTAATGGAATAGGTAGCACTATTGGTGGATGGTTTGCTTAATGGTTAATCAACAATATCCTTACATGACCGATGTATCAGGCATGGGTAGCGGAATGCAAGATACCCGTAGCCAAGATGCTTTGCATCAAGCTTTGTTATTGCGTACATCGCAAATGAATCCACAAACACAACCTAGTCAGCAAAGCAATAATATGCTTGCTCAAGCCCTTAGACAAAATAGACAAAATTCTTCAATTCCTACAAATACTACAGGCGAAAACCCTGCAACTGGTGAAGATTGGCTTTCTACAGGTAGCGGTTACGCTGGTAACGGTGGCTACTATCCTAATGGTCAATACGGTGGAATTGATAGCTGGTTAAGTGGAAGTAGCGGTATTGATAACAGTGCATTAGGCGGTTACGACACTAGCGGTTTAGACCTTTCTTCCTTAACTGGCGGTACTGGTGGAATGGCTGATTGGTTGGGCGGACTTGGCGATTGGTTTGGTGGATTATTTAGCGGTGGTGGCGCACTTGCTGGTGCAGGTGAAGTTGCCGCAGAAGTTGCACCAGCGGCCGCAGCCGCATAAGGAAAAGACATGGCAGATTATTTAAACCCCGAAGATATAGCAGCGCAATCAGGAATTGCTCGCCAACAAAAGTTGGCAGAAATGCTATTTGCTCAAGGCGCACAACAACCACAAGGTCAAGTTGTATCAGGACAATATGTAAAAGCTAGTCCTTTGCAATTTATGGCTAATTTGGCTAATCAATACGCTGGAATGAAAACTAATGAAGCTGCCGACAAAGCGCAAATTAATCTTGCTCAAAAAATACGCCAACAAGAATTTAATGAATTACAAAATTATCAAAAAATAAAAAATGGTATTCCTGCACAACCAGCTACTCCTGAAAAATATACAGAATTGGCTGGGCCATACGATAAACAAAATAAAATGCCATTGGCTTACATGGAAGCTAAACCAGCCATTCCTGCTGTTGCAGGCAATCCTGCTGATGCTAATATGTATGCCGCCAATGCTTATGGAGCAGCTTTAAGAGCGCATGGCATGAAAAAGCTTACCGAAGGCCCTAAATGGGAAAAAGCAGAAATGCCACAACCTGATGGTAGCGTTAAACATGGATGGGTTGATTACAATTCACCTGATGTCAAAGGTTCATTTGTTGAAGGTGGAACTAAACCTGCGTACACACCAATAGAAGGTGCAAGATTTCAATATGACACAGGTATGTCACCACCTAGCGGTGTTCCTATGCAAGTTGCCCCTGTTAGACAAATGCAATCTTCTTCTATGCAAAATGCACCAGTACAAAATATGTCACCGCAAGGTCAGGCAGTAGCCAATAGACCCGCAGTTGCGCCAATGTCTTATCAAGCTGTCAATCAAGTAAATCCTGCTACTGGTAACGCTGTTCCTGTAAGTGCTATGAACCGCCCTGCAATGTCACCAAAACAAGCAGGTGAAGCAAATCAAGCTATTTATACAGAACAAGAAAAAGATCGTCAAAAGTCTTTAAAACAACTTCCTACTGACATTAATCAAGCAGAACAAGCAATTATTACAGTTCAACAAATGATTGGCGATGCTCGTATTGATGACAAAGGCGATGTTGTTTACAAAAAATATGATCCTACTTCTAAAAAATGGGTAGAAGGTGTTGAACCCCATGCTGGATTTGGTCAATATGTTGGCCTTGGAGTTCCATATTTAAGCAATATTCATGGTACTGACACAGCTAGTTTTAGGACTTTATATGAATCACTTAAAGGACAAGCTTTTTTGGAAGCCTTTGCTCGTATTCGTGGGGCTGGTGCTATTACTGAAGTTGAAGGTACAAAAGCTACTCAAGCGTTGCTTAAACTTAATAATGCTCAAACAGAAACAGAATTTATTAAATATGCCCGTGAATTTCAAGAAAATGCTCAAAAAGGCATGGAACTTGCTAAAAACAAAGCTGGAGTTAATCAAAACTATCGTAGTCCTGTAAATCAACCTGCATTGCGTTGGAATCCACAAACTAATAGCTGGGTACAGTAATGCCAATAACCGTTGATATTGTCGGAGTAGGCCCTGTAGAGTTTCCTGACGGAATGTCAAAGGAAGCTATGGAATCGGCTTTAAAAAAGCTTCCTGCGCCTAATAAAGTGCCACCAACGGCTGTAGTTCCATCTAATCAATCTACTTATGTAACTGGCGATGTTCCTTCTGTCGCTGGTCAATATGTAAGACCGCAAATAAATCAACCTGAACCTAAAACATCAATGAGTGACAAGGTTCAAGCTTTAGGTGAAGTTCCTTTAGCGATTGGCAGTGCTGCTCTTGCTCAGCCTATTGGGGCAGCTTATGGGATTGTTTCTAATGTTTTAAGTCCTGAATTTGGCACACAACAAGGCATGAAACAAGGTGAAAATGTTGGCGGTCAATTGGCTAACGCATTGACATACCGCCCAAGATCACAAACAGCTAACAACATAATTCAAAATGTTGCTGAAGCTGTAGATGTAGCTAAATTACCGCCTTATCTTGGAAAAATTGGTATTGGTGAAATTCCTTCTTTTTCACAAGCAGCACAAGTAATGAAACCTTTTGTAAAAGAAGCTGGTCGTGCTGTAGGTGAAACTGTATTACCAGTAGCTAACAAAATGGCTGAATCTTTGCGTTCTGCTCAATTTGCTCCAAAAGGCATTATTGGTTCTGCTCCTACTGCTGAAGCTTTAGCTTTAGAAGCGTCTGATTTATACGGTAAAACTAAAAAAGGTAATATTTCTTTTAAACCTGAAGCATTTGGCGCAGAAATGGCACAAGTTGGCAAAGATTTGCGTGAACTTGGTTACCATCCAAAACTTCATCCTGATGTCAAAGTTGCTTTAGATGAACTCAAAAACACCAAAGCACCTAAAGATATGCTGGAATTACAAGCTTTGCGTGAGTTTATTACTAATGCAGCAGGTAGCCAAAATCCTAAAGAAAAAATGATTGCAATGGCATTAAAGGATAGATTTGATCAATATATTCTTAATGCTCCAAAAGAAGTTATTGCAACTGGTAGCCCTGAAGCTATTAAAACTTGGGAAAAAGCTAGAGATGCTTACAGTCGTATGCGTAAATCTGAAGTTTTTACCGATATGCTTGAACGAGCAGAATTGGATAAAACCAAATTTAGTATGTCAGGTACAGAAAATTCATTAACTGCACAATTACGCACATTGGCTAAAAACGACAAAAAGATGAAGTTGTTTACGCCCACCGAACAAGAAGCTATTAAACAAGCGGCTAAAGGTGGTAATACACAAAACTTATTGCGTTATTTTGGTAAATTTGCCCCAACTGGCCCAGTTTCAGTTATTGCTCCATTAATGGCTACTGCCGCAAGCGCACCTTTAGGTCTTGCTTTAACTGCTGGTGCAATGGGGTCTAGGATTGCAGCAACAAAAATGAGAAAATCTGATGTAGAAAAGCTTGCCGCTATGATGCGGGCTGGAACACCTAAAAAGGTTAAAAAGGAACGAAAATGAGTAGAAATGGATCGGGAACATACTCCCTACCTGCTGGCAATCCAGTAGTACCAGCAACGGTTATTAGTACAACTTGGGCTAATACCACCCTAAATGACATTTCTACTGCCTTAACTGGTTCAGTAGCGTCAGATGGTCAGACCACGATGTCGGGCAATTTGGTCATGGGTAATAACAAGGTTACGGCTCTTGCTAACGGTACAAATCCTACTGATGCGGTAACTTATGGTCAGTTTATTAACCCTACCTTTACGACTTTAACGGTAACAGGGGTATCGACATTTAACAGTACCGCTAACTTTTTAAGCACCGATGACATCAAGATACCAGTAGGATCGACTGCCCAAAGACCTACTAGCCCTACCGTTGGAATGATTCGCTTTAATAGCGATACAAACCAGTACGAAGGCAATAAGATCGTTACAGGTCAAGGCATTACCTCGATTACCTTTGTCAGTTCAACAGCGACTTTAACGACTAATTCTCCTCATGGATTGTCTACAAACGACTACATAACCGTTGTTGGGGCATCCCCAGCGCAATATAACGGCACTTATTCCATTACCGTAACTGGTGCTAGTACCTTTACCTATGTAATGGCATCTACGCCTGCTACTAACGCTACGGTTGTCGGAACTTATTATGCTAACCTTTGGCTTGCTATTGGTGGTGGTGCTACAGGATCAGGCGGTAACCAAGTATTTGTCGAGAATGATCAAACAGTTACTTCAAGCTATACGATTACAAGCGGTAAGAACGCGATGAGTGCTGGCCCTATTACCGTCAATACAGGTGTAACCGTGACTGTGCCGACAGATTCGACATGGGTCATTGTTTAGACTAAAATACTGAAAACTAAGGATAAATTATGGCTGGTACATTAACCGTCACTACAATTAATAGCGTTTCTACTATAAACGCTGCTACTGGAGTTCTTGCCACGCAAAATGGCATGACTGGTATTGCTAAAGCATGGGTTCAATATAATGCTACAACGCAAGTAATTAATGGCTCTTTTAATGTTAGTTCAGTAACTTATACTGCTGCTGGAAATTTTACAATAAATTTTACAACGGCTATGGGAAATGTAAATTATGCCCCAGTAGTTTCTTGTAATAATATTGATGTAGAAACAAAAATACAGTTTGCAACTATTGCTTCAGGTTCATTGCAAATTCGTTCACAAGGCTCAGTAAATGTGAACTCAAGTTACAATCCAGTTTTTGGTTGTGCAGTATTTGGTTCATAAGGATAAATCATGGCTGGCACACTAACAATATCAACGCTATCAGACGGCACTAATAGCACTTCTTCTACTAACTGTATTCAAGGTTCTGCAAAGGCTTGGGTAAGATTTACTGGTTCAACAGCAGCTATAGCTGGCTCTTACAATATTAGTTCTGTAACAAGAAATTCTACTGGTTATTACACAGTAGCTTTTACTACTGCAATGGCTAATGCCAATTATTGTGCTACTACTGCTGTAAGTACAACTGCTGGAACTGGTGCTGCCGCCGCTTTTATGTTTACAAACGGTTCATATACTGCAACAGCCCCTACTACGGCAAGTTTTCTTATTTCGGCGGTAAATTTTAGTTCAACTTATGCTGACCCAGCTTATGTAAATGTATCAGTATTTGATTAATTTAAAGGAAACAAAATGACACAAATCATAATTCACACAAATGACAACGGTGGCGTAAGCGTTACTGTACCAACAGGGGAAATTAGCATTGAAGCAGTATTAGCTAAAGACTGCCCTAAAGGTGCATTAATCGTAGAAGATAACACCCTTCCACAAGGCGTTGGTGCTTCATTCTTCGATGCGTGGGAACTAGTAGATGGCAAGGTAGAAGTTAGCCTAGCTAAAGCTACAGAACTGACCAAGAAGCGTCTAAGAGCAGAGCGTGAGCCTTTGTTAGCTACACAAGATGTAGCCTTCCAAAGAGCACAGGAATCAGGTGCTGATACTACTGCTATCGTTGCTGAAAAACAGCGTTTGCGTGATATTACTAGCTTCTCTGCAACAACTTTAGAAGATTTGCGTAGCCTTAAAGCTGGAGTGTAATCATGGCTGTTACTATAAGTGGTAGTGGACAAGTACCTGTACAAGTGCAAAGCACAACCATTACAAGTCAATTTTCTACAACATCATCATCTCTTGTAGATGTAACAGGATTGTCTATTTC
>Ga0304729_1000359_pt1 | contig 34033 bp, 49 predicted proteins | sample C_131016_MF_Meta_FD_190475 | JGI IMG/M metagenome (GOLD analysis project Ga0304729, IMG submission 190475) | Freshwater microbial communities from Lake Croche, Canada to study carbon cycling - C_131016_MF_MetaG (v2) (version 2) | ecosystem: Environmental > Aquatic > Freshwater > Lake | place... | reverse complement strand
ATTTTACTTGGTGGAATAATGACCAGACTGGTATTTTTATACCATCTGCAAATACTATAGCTTTTACTAATAATGGAACTGAATCAGTTAGAATTGAGAGTAATGGTGTATTTAAATTGTCAAGTAATGGTTCACCCTTCCGACCAATTTTTTCATTTGTTTCATCACCAACAACTGGTATTTTTAGACCATCAGCTGATGCTATATCTTTTACTAATAATGGAACTGAATCAGTTAGAATTAAAAGCAATGGATATGTTGGTATTGGAAATTCAACAGCAACATATATATTAACAGTTAGTGGATTGGTTCAAGGATATTCAACTTTATCTAAAATAGTTGGTGGTTCAACTCTTAATGTTGGTAGTTCAACTTGGTATTCAGATGTTCATTTACTTACTGGTCAAGTTGATGGAACTAATAATGGATTTATACAAGTTACTAGTGGTGATACATCTTATGCTGGTTCTAATATAGGTTTAACTCCTTATAACTTACAATTACAACCGGGTGGTGGTCAAACTATATTACCAACTGGATCAACTTCTTCACCAGCTCTTATATTTCCTCTGTCTGGTAGTGCTGGTATTTATTCAACTTCAGCTAATAAAATTGGTATATCATCTGCTGGTGTTAACCAAATTACTATTTCTCAATATGATTTATACTCCAATATCCATAATAAAGGAACTAATGGTATAGGTGATTCTGGTAATGTTGCAGTTACGGGAACTTCTGGTTCTGAGTCAGGTCCTTGGAGTTATCCATCTATAGCATCTGGTCTGTTTGCAATTCCAAACGTACTTATATCTCCTATAAATGCTACGCACAGCGGAACCAAACCACTTACATGGATGAGAGTTGGTAATGTGGTTAGTGTTTCTAGTCAAGTTATGATTGGAATAACTACTGCAAATACATTAACTGAGTTTAAATTACCTCTTCCTCTTAAGAGTTACTTTAATGCAACAACTGGTAATTCTAATAACTGGCAACTAAATGGAGTTGGTAAAGTTGTTGGTAATTATGGATCATCAACTTCTTATTCTGGTGATGTTATTACTATTCAAGCTTCTGGATCACCTGGATATGCTTATTTCAAATTTAAACCAAGCTCTTCTGGATCTATAACAATTGTTTATCATTATCAATATCTTATGGGTTCATGGCCAACGAGTTCAATTGTAGACCCTCCTCCTCCTGAAGCATAAAAATAAGTCACATCTTCATTGAGGACATGAGCGGAAGTGACTCAATATAACTTAGAAACGAATTTTTTACAGGCAACATGCACCTTGAATAATTCCGATTTAATCTCCTATTTTTACAAAAAATTATTAAAACTAAAAAAGACAGAAATTAATTTCTGTCTTTTTTATTAATTTATTTTCTCAAACCACCAGTTAAAGTAGATATAATTATCTCCAACTAAATTATAGTAATCAGATTCATGTTTAACTATTATTTTATCATTGTGTGATCTAATAAGTTCAATCTCAATACCCTTTTCCATTTTTAATTGTTTACCAGTTTCTGTTGAATAACAAGTTATCTCATCATTTAGGAGTCTATACATTCCTGGTTCTGGTTTTAACCAAGATTTAATTGTTTTAATAATTAATCCTTTTGTTTTAATAACCCATTCTTTAGTTTGATATAAGTCAAAATCTTTGAAAACTTCCGACTTAAAATCTGGATTATTCATAATGTTTTTAATAACACCCCAGTATTCTTCTTCTCCTATTATAAAACTGACATAAACATCGTAATTAATATTATTAGACTTAGAAATTCTAATAATTTTCATGCCTTTTATATCTTGATTTTCAAGAGCTAATTTACTTCTTAAATTTCTATAAACACTAGTACCAGATAGCTGATGTAAAATGTCATTAACTCTAGACATCGCCGATCTAATACCATCTTGAAATTTATCAAAGGCATTTAATGATAACTTTGGATCATCAACATTCACGGAAGATTGAGCAGAATCAGGAGTCATATGTTGAATATTAAATTCGCTAAATTCTAAAATTAATTTATTCTTGCGTTTCATAATTAAATATATATATTAAAATCTATAACTATAAAATGAAAATTAGAAAATTTAATGAAAGTGATGAAGTAAATATCTCATCTGAAAGAGTTGATGAAATACTAAAAGAACTAAAACAATTCTCATCTCAATTAGGAGAGAATTCAAAAATGATAGAATCTCTTGTTAGTGAGCTTTCTAACTATAAATCAGAAGCAACTAAAGGTAATGATCAAATTGATGATTCTATTGCTTCTTCTCAATTTGTAAAATCAAATATTGATGATGCTGTTGATAAAGTAGATAATATAATAAATAACCTTATAGATTATAATGAAAAAGGTAGACAATATCTATATACCGAAAATAAATAATTAATATGAAATTAAAGGAATCAATAAGGGATTTAATAGTAAATGCCTTTTTATATAACAAGAATTTAGTTAGTAGTTTTTTTGGTAAAAGGGAAAAGAGTAATTCAAGTATTACTTCTAAAATGGAATTAATATTTGAAGACAACTTCCAATCATTTAATAAAGATGTTTGGAGAATTGGTCAACCTTGGGGTAAATTTCATCCAGGATCACCTTATCAATATTATGGAGATGAATCAGTTTTCATACAAAATGATTGCTTGATATTAAATCAAATTTATTCACCTAAACAATTAACTGCTTGGGAAGATCCTAAAGTATATGATATTCCTTATTCTGTTGGATTGGTAACATCTTATGAAAGTTATGGATATGGATTCTATGAATTTGAAGTAGAACTTCCATATGGTTCTGGATTATGGCCAGCAGTTTGGTTAAGTTGTGTTGATTCATGGCCACCAGAAATTGATATTATTGAGGCTTATTCAGATGGCAATGCTAATTATAAAAATAATTTACAATCTAATTTTCACTTCAATATGGGAGACAAAAAGGAGTCTTCTGGTGCTAGAAATCATCCAGTTAATGGTTCATATGATAAATTGAAATTGGGTTGCTGGTGGTCAAAGGATTTCATTAAAATCTACTATAATGGGTATCTAGTTAGACAAATTACATCTGATTATATTTTAAAATGGTTTAGAGATAAGAAAATGTTAATTATATTAAACAATGCTATTAGACCAGAATATACTAAGGGTATAGAATCTCAAATTTCAGAATTTAAGATTCATAGTGTAAAAGTATGGAAGTAATCATTGGTAGAAAATCAGATAGTTTAATTGAACAAGGATATGTTTATGCTCCTTATATTCCAGTTCAAACATCATCTGTTATATCTGGATATAGCTCTAAGAATATAAACAGAAAGAGAAAGATTAATAAGATATTTGATTTAGGGCTAGATATTAAAGATGAATTCTCACCAAATAAATCAATTACAAGTAGATATTCTACAAAGAATATAAATAGTAAATATTATGGAACTATAGAAATAAAAAACACCACTCAAATTTGAGTGGTGTTTTTTATTTATTTCATATTTTAATTATCTAATATACCCTGATTTATCTTCACCAGTTTTGAAGTTATAACAAGTTATTGAATCATGACCTGGTACAACAATAATATCTCCAAATACAAATGGATTCATTATTTCATATTCATAAATAGCAACTTCTATCATACCGTCTTTTACAATAAGTACAAACTCGCGACCTTCTTCATCAAATCCTTCTTTTAATTCGGAACCATCTGGTAGTTTATCCCAAGATTGTCCAATTTCAATTTCACCATCCAATTCATCTGGTTCCATATTGACCAATTTGAATCCTAATTCATCATTAGATTCCATGTCTTCGTTAAATTTTCTTAAGTGTTTCATATTTTATATTTTTTTTTATTAGAAATAAGTTTGTTCAAAGTAAATAACTTCAAATTTATTCCCATGATTTACTAACATTATCGCATTTAATAAGTCGGAATATTCAGCAACTGCATCATTTTGAATATTAACATATCCTTGCATAAAGTTAAATGTAGCTGGGTGAACATTAAGAGATGATTTTTGACCTTCTGAATATTTTCCAAAAAGACCATATTCCATTTCATAAGCTAAACCAACAATCTCAACTAAACCATTAAATGTTTTTGTAGTTGGTGCTTGTGGTATAACAGGAAGTAAATTCCATTGTGTTAAATAATCTTGAAGACCTTTAGCATGATCTAATTCTGAACTAGCCTCAGCTTCAAAGAAAGAAGCAGCTTTTTTGTAATTCATATTTTTACACCAGTTAGCAGCGTTTCTATAGAAATAATGAGCTGTATACTCATCACCAATTCTATCATTTATCATTTTTTCAATTACTTCAGGAAGAGTATTAGGTTTAACTATACCATCTTCCATTTTTGTTTCTTCTTCTTGTTGAACTTGAGCCTGAGCTTGGGTTCCAAATTTTTTAATTTCCATATTTGTGTTTTATTTATTATAAGTTAATTTATAGATAGTTCTATATAACAAGGCTACTACCTCGTCTACTAAATTATGTAAATGTGTGTCTTTTTCATCAAAACATTTTCTTTCTTCTCTTACCCATTCAACAACTTCTTTGAAGTATTCTAATTTATCAGTTGATCTAGTTTCTTTAGTATCAATTAAATCATATTCCTCAATAAGACCATATTGACCTTGATAAACCTCAACAATCTCATCAATACTTTCAATTATACCAGTGTAGTAAGCTTCTAATGCTAAATGTGCAGCATGTGAACCCATATCACCTTTAACAGTCCAGTGGTAAACTTGAGCCATTTCTCTACTTTCCAATAATTTAGAAAGAAACTTAGATACTGATCCAACTTCTTTACTTTCTTCCTTTTTATCTTCTGCTTTTTCTCCACTATTTTCTTCAGATCCTTCTGGTAGATTTGCTTTTGGCATACCATTCACTATATCTTGATCCTCATTTAATTTTTTTAGTGGTCTTTTAAAATCTGAAAATTTTTTCATATTATTTGTTATTTTTAATAGAGTATATATTATTTTATTTTTATAACTATTTTAATGAATTTAAAAACTCATTATAGTCAAATTTAATATTTTCCCTTTTGAATTGAGAAATCATATCTTCTGCTATTTCCATTCTATTTTCTTTATCTTTTACTTTTTTTAAAATATCAATAATACCAGAAACCATTTGATAATCATTTCCTTTTATTTCTGACTTTATTTTTGATTTTGACTCAAGTAAAGTCACTTCTTTTTCTTTTAGTATTTTAGTAAACTTTTTCATAATAAAAATCCTCATAAGTATATATTAAAAACTTATGAGGATTTTTCCAATTATTATAAAAATATTACATTTTTATTCCACTTAGCCACTTATTGACTTGTTTTTCAGCCATATCACATATTTGTTCTTTGGTGAAACCCATATGAGCCATTATATCAAATATCATTATTAAACAATCTGTAGATTCTAATAGAATATTATAATTAATTCTACCCTCATCTTCTGTTGTTCTCTTATATCCTTTTAATTTAAGAATTTCTGCTGATAATTCACCATACTCTTCTCCTAATTTAAGACCTCTTTCAATTAAACCATGTTTTTCATATTTAGAAGCGTTTATAACTAAGTCATAAACATAGTCAATTAATGTTTCAGTGATTATTTCTTCTTCTACTGGTTTTGATTTTCTTTCAAACTCTTCTATTAAAACTGTTAAAATAGAAATTTTATTAGACTCTTCCTTGGATAATTCTACTCCGTGAATAGACTCTAAGTATTTTTGAGCTTGTTGATAATCATATTGATTTGTTATTGGTTTTAGTTCCATAATTTAAAAATGTGAAAATTAAATTTAATATATACTATGTAAAAAATATAAGACTTATATATGAAATATGTAAAAAAGTTTGAGTCATTTGTTTCTGAGAAGTTAGTTATGAATCAACCAGCACCAACTAAGCGTGAGGTTTTACCTGGTATAACAGAGAAGCCGGGTACAATGCCAGCTCCTCCAACGCCAATTAAAAAGGATAGAACTTCTCCAGTTCCAGCTCCAGCAAAAGCTATGAAAAAAGCAACTGCAATGGATGTTGCTGAGAGATTTATAGAACTTATTAACCAATCAGGTGATGATATTAAAAAATATGCAGAGATAAAATGAAAAGCTTTGAACAATTTTTAAAAGAGGAAATTTCTATTAAAGGGAATAAAGGTGTGCCATCTGAAAAAATTACAGATATTGAAAGTAGAGGTGCTGAGAAAATAAGAGGAACTAATCCTCAACAGCTAATGGGTCAAATCATGGGTTTTCTTAGACAATCTCAATCATTTACGAGAGGTAAAGAAAAAGAATTGGAAAAACTTGCAAAAGAAGTTATTGAAGATGCTTTTGGATTAGTTCTTGCTAATGTTGATTTAGATATTAATATGGTTAAGGATGGTAATAAGATTGCTGAATTCATGGAAAAGGAAGAAGAAGAGAAAGAGGAAGAAGAGGAGGAAGAGGAAGAGGAAGAAGAGGAAGAATCTCCGGAAATAGACTTAGAAGCTCAACCATCAAGAGAAGAAATAAAATTAGCTGTAGATAAAAGAAAGATAATGAATAACATTATCCAAGGTGAAGCTAAAAACACAAAACATATTTTACACTCTGATAAATGTAAACAAGGATTAGAAAGAATATATGGTGCTAAATGGAGAGAGATTTTTGATATTTGGGACAATATGTCTAAGATAGCTGATAAATTAGATTGGATTATTCCTATTCAACATAAAGCTGATATGATGGAGAATGCTCCAGGTGGTATGGCTGGTTGTGTTAGTTGTAGATTTCCTAAAAAGAAGAAAAAGGAAAAATCTAAAAGTGATGAAGAACTCGCAAATGATGTTCTTAAATCATTAGAAGATGGTGAAGATATTATGAATAAACAAGAAGACATCAAAAAACTTTTAGGAGTAACTAAACCTACAATTAAAGCTAGAGGTATTGATTTTCCTATGTTATTACACGAAACAGTTAAAGGTATATATGAAATGATTGCTGATGTTGCAATGCCTAAGGGTAAGAAATTAGCAACTGAAGTTCATAAACAAACTTCTTCATTTGCTGATGAAGCTGAAGATTTCAGATATGGTCCTTACTTAGCAGAAGATTTAACAGATTTTATTACAAAGAATACTAAAGTAGATAAATATCCAAATGTTAAAGAATATGTATTTGGTAAATTAATTGATTCTGATAGATGGTCTGATGAAGAGTGTTTATTAAATCTTAAAAATATATTTTTAGAAAGTCCTGAAGGAAGACAATTAATTGATAGTTTAATTGATGAGACTATTGAAGAATTAGATGAATATAACAATCAAATGTCTGAATGGAAAGCTAAAACTAAAGATTATGAAGATTCTAAAAAGAATGAGCCAAGTCTTGAAGAACCAAGTCTTGAAGAAGTTCCAGAGTGGTGGAAAGAAGAAGGTGGTAAGTCTGAAGAATCAGAATCTGAAGAAGTAGATTATTCTAAAATGTCTAAAAGAGATGTTCAAAAGTTATTAGATGATAGATTAGAAGAACTTGAAACTGCTGAAACAGAAGAAGAGAAAAAGATAATATATGATGATTTGAATAAACTTTCATCATATCTAACAAAAGAAGGTAAAATAATATACTCTATGGAAATAGAAAGAATTAATGAGAGTCATAAATTTCATACAAGAATAAAATAAAAATATATGAAACTACATAAGTATAATCAATTTTTAGGTGAAAAGCCATTAAATGAAAATCTTGATAAGGCTAAAAAGTTCTTAAAAGATAGGTTTATTATATCTACAGCTGTAAATGATTTAGATTTATTAACAGGTGAATTAGCTGCTCAAATGGAACATGGTGAAAAAAGAACTTTATCTTTAAAAGACTTTACTCCTGAACAACAAGGGGAACTTAGAAAGAAAATCAGAGAGATTAAAATCACTGACGATCAAATAAGAAATATTGAAAGAGAACCTGATTTTATTAAGCTAAGAGAATTACTAAAAGATAATTTAGGCTATTTATATAACTTTACCTATTTGTATTTTGTAGAAATGGTTTCTTATGATGAAATTAAATCTATGTATGATAAAGTAATTAGTTATGGTAACCTTTTAGACAAACTTCCTAAGAAATTTGATGCTAACTTTATCGATCCAAATATTCCAAATAATGCTGAGAAATTAACTGATGGTTTAGATACATTAGAAGATTACAAAAAGATTAAAAAAGTAGTTGATAAACTAACTCCTGAACTTAAAAGAGATTATACGGCAGCTCCTGAAATGATTAAAGATGAATTTGCTCAAGTATCGAGAGCATTCAATGATTTAGGTAAGAAAAGTGATGGAACTATTGATGAGGTTGAAAGAGAAAAACTATGGAAAACTTTCTTTGGTGAAGCTAGAACTATTGATTCTGACCAAGTAATTCACGGTAAATCTTATAAGAAAGGTGATAAAAGATATTTTGGTCCACTTTTTAGATATAAAAATATTAGAGAATTTATTAAAGCCGCTCAAAATCACTTAAAAGCATCTGATAATAAAGATACCATAGCTTTCTATGATAAGATTAATAAATGTAATGAAAAGTTTGGATATTTAGGAGCTGATGTTATGTTTGATGAAGAAGGTATATTAATAATCGAAGTTAAATCATTCCCAGCTAATGTATTCTTAAACGGTCACACAAGACACTGTATTAAAGATTATATGAGTCAGTGGGATAGTTATGTAGGTAATCATAATAATAAACAGTATTATATTTATAACTTTAACATTCCTCAGTATGATAACTTATCTGTTATTGGTATTACTATTCAACCAGGACAATCAATTAGAGCGGCTCATGCTAAAGATGATAGTAATGTTGTAGGTTCAATTAAAAACACTCTAAAGAAGTGGGAAAACGAGTATAAAATAGATACTGATTTATTTACTGATACTCTTAAATCAATGAGTAAAGAAGAAATTGATAGAAGAGAAAAAGCTAAAGTAGCTGAAAGAGAAATTGTTAGAAAAGGATTAACAATTGAACAAATACTTAAATATGTAAAAGAAGATGGTGCTAATATCAATAAAGATAATGCTAAAGCACTTGAAAATGCTGTTGAAGAAAATAATATAGAAAAAGTAAAAGTTTGTTTAGAATTAGGAGCTTCTCCTAACTTAAAACCTAAAGGACCAGAGGCCATTATATCGAAAGCTAAAGGACTAGATATGATTAAATTATTGGTATCTCATGGTGCTGAATTAACTGGAGATGTATTTAATCAAGTTCTTGGTGATATGGAAGCTCTTGATTATTGTCTTAAGGCAGGACTCGATCCTAATTTTAGTGCATCACTTCCTTTTAGAAAAGTTTGTAAAGGTTCTTGGAAAAATAAAGATGATATCGGAGAAGGTTACTTTGATCCATTTAAAATGTTACTTAGATTTGGTGCTAAATTAACTGATGATAGAGGTAGAAATATGATTATTAAATGGGCTGCTGAATATGGTCGTATTAGCTTTCTTAAATATTTAGTAGAAGAAGGTTTAGATAAATCATTTACCGATAGCGACTGGAAAGAAGCTATTACTTGGATTAATCACGCAAGAAAAATGCCAGAGGCTGATAAGAATGAAACTATCAAATATTTAGAATCTAATATAAAAGAAAAATAAATAAAAAACCCACTTAATTAAGTGGGTTTTGTTTTTCTAATACTTTATAGATAAGATATGAATCATTAATATCTTCGTAGGGTTTCGGTATAACTGATATAGATAGAATATCTGTTTGAGATAACTTACAATGTTTTGCCCAAAAATCATTTAAATCATTATTATCTATAATTGATTTAAACATTTCGGTTTTGGTGAATTTTCCGCCAGAAATTCCTATTGCATTTCTCCAAATAAATTCTTGTCTCGGTTTCTTACCACCAACCTCTTTAATAATAGGAGGATAAGTTAATTTACAAGATTCTAATTTAAGTGTTGATGGTGAAAGAACTGTGATGTCCTCAGATACTTTATCAAATAACTTCTTCCTTAAAAGTGTAGAAAATGTAACTAAGTCTATTATATCACCAGCAGTTGATGAAAATGAAAATCCTTCAATTCCAATCTTAGTTGGTTTAGTTGAATCAATATTATCTAAAATATCTTTAATAATACCATCAGTTATTCTATCATAATCTTTTAACTTTATAAGTTCTCCCTCTGAATAATCTTCAAATTCTCTATATTCAATAAACCTATAAGTTACATATTGTTCAGCCATCTTAAACCACTTCTTTATTCCGGTCTTACCAAAAGCAGATGATTCTCTACAATAATTAAACATCTTGAAAGTATCACCAGAAGTGACAACAAGAGCAGTAGAGATAAGTGATGGGTCAATTGCTACAATATTCATAAAGTATATAGTAACAATTCATTTTTTCCATCTTTTTATTTGACCGTTGAAATATTTTCCTTATATTTGTATAAACAAAACCACTACTATGACAGGACATAAACTAAATAATTCAGAAGCTCTTAAATTTATCTTTGCTGGTAAATCAATTGTTACTTTACTTAATTCAAAAACAGATAACCGTTTTACTTTCAAAGTAAAACAAGCCAAAGATTCTAATCTTTACTTTGTTAGTGTCTTAACTAATCCTGAGACCTACTCATATATTGGAACTTGCACCGAAGGTTCTTTCAGACACGGTAAGAAATCAGTAATTTCTAAAGAAGCTCAGTCTGTTAAAGTATTTGAATATGTTCTTAATAAATTAAAAATAAATAACCTACCTGACTTTGTTGAAGCTTGGCATGAAGGAAAGTGTGGTAAATGTGGTAGAACACTTACAGTTCCTTCAAGTATCATCACTGGAATTGGACCAGAATGTGCTAAATCTTTGTCTAAATCAGATAAAAGAGATAACTTCCTTAAACTAATACTTGCATGATAAAATTCATATTCTTATTGACTCCTTTTATCTTTGTTATTTTTTTCCTATGTCTTAGAAAGAGGAGAAAATCCATAGCCTATGAAATTAATCAGGGTATAAAATGTTACTCTTGTAAAGAAGATTTAGAAGAAGAGTTTGTAATAGTAATAAAATATAGACCATCTATAAAAATATGTAAAGTTTGTAATAGAGAAGAAAAGTTTAATATTATAAATAATAAGTTAAATTTTAGTAAATTAAAAAGATTACTTCTTTCTAAAAAATCTGAAAAATTTCAAAATATTATTCTAATGTTATCAATTGTATTTATATTTATAGATGCTATTTTAAGCCGATATAATATTAAATGGTTTTGGGTATTTAATAGTACAGCTAACTTAATATTCTGGTCAATTTTCTTTTTAAGATATTATGTCACTACAATAAAAAAACCCTCTAATAATTAGAGGGTTTTTAGGGCCGACCAATTTTGTCGACGATCCACCACCTTATTTTTCTAAACAAGGAAACTTATCTTTATCAATATAACTGACAACTCCTCTTATGAATAACTCTTTTATGACTGATTCACAAGTGTATGTTTTGTCATAATAAAACTCAATGTTTTGTTTGACATTCTCCATACCTACTTTATATAAATCATCGACTGAAAAGTTTTTAACATTTCTCTGTCTTATTAGTTCTTGAATTAAATGTCTCATTGAATTAAATTATTTTTTAATTATTTTGAAGATTTACCCTCAGCAGTTGAAGCTGCTCTATATGGAGTAATTAACTTCTTAATCTCACCTAAAGCCTTACGAGCATCAGCATCAGATTTCTTAGTTGTTTTGTTATGATTCACTTCAAATGATTCCCATAACTTTTTTAATTCTACATAAAGTTCTTGTTTGTTCATATTATTTATTTTATTTTTGTAACCCATAAAGGGTTTGGTTTTTATTATTAACTAAAGATATCATCCGCATCTGCTGAATCAACAAATCCATTTGATTCATCTTCATCATCACCCATCACCTCATTGAATTTCTTTTCAACTTCTTCAATTTCATCTAATGACTTAAATCTAAAGTAATCATTTACAATCGGTGCCATTCTTTCTAAAACTGCTGGTGTAAATATCTCAGGTGAAAATAATTGCTTAGTTGGAACTGATTTGTTTAAGTGATTTACATACCATCTGTTACCACCTGGTACAAAAGTCATTTCTCCTGTCTTCTTATCAACATCCATTTTACCACAAGCAATTCCTACTTTGTCAAAATATTCTGGTCTACAGAATGCGTCTAATCCAGTGTATGGGTTCATACCATTAACAAAAGAGATATCAAATCTGATTTTCTTTGGTTTTGCTAATCTTGATTTTTGTGTTTTAAATAAAACTGAAATACCACTTGATCCTAAATCCATATCATCCTCTTGTCCAGTTTTTAGCTGAGATTTTGACATCATACCAATTACAGAAGCTGAGTATAATAGACCATTCCCGCCTTTCATGACACTTTTTGGAAAGAGGTCCATTGTTAAGTATGTGTGATTAGCTACCAAAAGTGGAATATTAAGATATCCAAGGTCAGTATTTATAGATCTAAATAAAGATCCTAATGCTTTAGCCTTAGTCATATCTTGTTTAATATCTCCTTTTAATAAGTCATTCTTTTCTTTGTTTGATGCCATTTGACCAAGTGAATCAATCACTATCATTAATTTAGGCATTTCATAACCATCTAACTTTTGTTGTTTTAAATCATCAACCAATTGAGTTAATAACATATTAACATCTTCTACTTTATTAGATCTGATTAATCTAAATTTATCTAATGAATTATCAACTCCATATTTTGGTAAATCTTCTAAGTCAATTGCTTGTTCTGTATCAATATAGATAACTGAATATCCTGCTTTTTGAGCATGTTTAGTACAAGAGTAACACATAAATGATTTTCCCGCGCCAGATTCACCAGCGAATACACTGATTCTATTGGTTGCTATACCACCACCTAATAATCTACCAGACATTGCTGCGTCAACTATATATACACCAGTTGTTATAAATACTTTTTCTTTTATTTCTTTCTCTATTAGAATAGGAACTGATTTAGCGATATTATCTAAAATCGTTCCAACCTTACTGAACTCAAACTTCTTGACTTCTTTACCTGCTTGTTTTGCCATTTTTAATTAATTATTTTTATACTTTATATATAAAAAAATAGTCCTCCCCTCCGGTATAAAATAATAATTTATCTCACATTTACTTGAGGGAGGACTTACTATTTTATATATATTATATGAGAAAAGAGATATTTTTAGAAAAAGCAAGATTAACTCACGGATATAGATATTCATATCCTAACCTAAATGATATAGTTATGCAAAAAGACATTATAAATGTTATGTATAATGATATTGTTTATGAACAGAGAGTTTTAAAACATCTTAAAGGTAGTAGACCTGAGCAAAAACAAATTAGAAAGACAACTGAGCAATTTATATCAGAGTCAAAGTTAGTTTGGTTTGATAAATATGATTATTCATTAACTGAATATGTTAGTGCTAAAACTAAAGTTAAAATAATATATGAGGATATTATATATGAACAATATCCGAATTCTCATTTAGTTGGATATCCAGTTGAAGGATTCTTAGATCAGAATATATTCCTACAAAAGGCTAAAAAGAAATGGGAAACAAAATATGATTACTCCTTAGTTGAATTTAAAAACTCAAATACAAAGATTAAAGTAATATTAGATGGTGTTATATATGAACAAACAGCTCATAACCATTTGAAATATGCTCCAGAAAGAGTTCTTAAAAGAAAAACAACTGAACAATTTATAAAGGAATCTAGCTTTATACATGATGGCAAATATTCATATTTGAATACTATTTACTTAACTGATAGAGATAAGGTTATTATTACTTGTCCGATACATGGTGATTTCTCACAAATAGCCAATTCACATATGCAAGGCAAAGGATGTAATTCTTGTAAAGAATCTAAAGGTGAGAAAGAAATTGCAAAGTTTCTTAGTAAGTATGATATAAATTATGATAGACAGCATAAATTTCCAGATTGTAAGAATATATATCAATTACCATTTGACTTCTATATTCCTTCTATGAGGACGTGTATTGAATTCGATGGAGAGCAACATTTTCTACCTTTATCTTTTTTTGGTGGTCAGGTTGCCCTTGATAGATTAAAGGTTAATGACAAGATTAAATCTGATTATTGTGAGGATAATTATATTAGTTTAATTAGGATTAGATATGACCAGATTGATGATATTTGGAGAATACTTTGGGATAATTTGAAAACACATATTAAAACAAAAAAGACCAGTTAAACTGGTCTTTTTTGTTTATTGATAATCATCTTACCAAGAATAATTTTTCATTATATAATTCTTAACTTCATTATCACCTTCAATACCATATATTGACCATTCATCATAACTAATTTCATTAAGAAATAATCTTCCTTCTTCAATGAATTTTTTAACTTTTTCATCATTATTCCAACCTTCAACCATATCACTTTCTAATGGGCTAAATATTGAAACTAATCCATTAGTTCCTTGTGATTCAAGATTATCAACACCAATCGGTTTTAAACTATCTTCATCATCACTATAGTATGGATTATGCATACTTAAATCTTTATACTCGTCTTTTTCACTAATAGAATCACGGTATTCAGGTTGATAAAAATTTGCACCTTGTGATTTTAACCATTTAACTAATAATTTTTCAATTTTAGGGTCATCATTGGCAACAGAACTAAGATATGCACCAACCTCATAATCTTCATGAAAACCTGGTGATAACAAACGCATAACTGTTTCTTTAATTTTATCCAATTCTTCTTTTGTGAATCCTGGTATGGTAATAGAATCTTCGCTATTTTCTTTTATAAATTGGTTATATTTCTTTATCATAATTATTTCTTTTTTTTTAGTCTCAACCACCTACTACTCCCCAGGTGTTCTACGGGAAGGATGCCAATCTGCCAAATCTCTCCAGTTATATTCTTTTTTGGGAACATTCTGTACTCCAAGTTCTTTAGTTTTCTTGTCATATTCTTTTTTGTAAAAATCCAATTGCAATTGAATTTCTTTGATTCTTTTAGCTAGTTCTTCAAGTTCTTTTTTACTATCATTATCAACTGATTCATTAAATTCTTCTTCTAAATCAAAATAATTCTTTAGAACATTAATAGTGTCTAAATCATTTTCCATATACCATAAGTGTGGAGGAAGTAAAGAAACTTTTTGATCGGCGATTAATTCACCTAATTCAGCTTCATTTGAAAATAATTCAGCTTCAGTTTCATTAATATCTAATCTAAGAGATCCTGGTGTTTTTGGACCTGGAACTTGATTATTTTCATTTACAAATTGGTTATATTTCTTAATCATAATTCTAATTTATTTTGTGGTTTTACTTTATAGTATAGAATAACACCTAATATTAAGATGTTAGTTGCGTAATTTAATAGAAGTGGTAAATCTAATTTATCATAAACATAAGCTAGTGCGAATACTTCACCGAATGCCCAAAGAAGAACAAATCCCCAAGATATACCATCAGAGTGTTTATCTTTATAAGATTGCCAAGCTTGTGGAATACCACAGATTGCTAAACAGATTGATCCTAACCAACCCATTATTTCAAATATAGTCATATTTTTAACCATACCTGCAATACCAGCTTCAGTTAGTTCTTCAACTTTTTGTTCAGGTATTTTGTAACCATATTCTGATTCAATATGAGATGTTAATTTAGTGTATAATTCAATGAATTTAGCAGAATCTTTACTATTGATATTAGATTTAATTTCATCTAATATTATTGAAAGTTTCACATCTTTAGATTTTTCTTTTCTAATTGTAGATATTTCTTCAATTTGATTCTTATAAACATCAATTCCTTGTTCAGATTGAACTGACATAGAAGTTGGTGATGTAGTTTGAGCTGCTACTGGTGAAGTAGCAAGAGCACCCATTAATCCGACTGCTGCCATTCCCCTTCTAAAATCTATTTCTTCATTAATGAAGGTTTCATATGTTTTTAGTTTTTTCATAGTTTATATATTAAAATTTGTGAGGGAAAATATGTCTCCATTCATGTCCTTGAGGAACATCAGATGCTTTTACACCAAATATCTTTTTATCTGGACAAGTGTCTTTACCATCCATTAAGAAGTTATTATTACAAGCCCAAACTTCAGCAGTTCTGTTTAGAATTTGACCTATTGAGAAAGGAAATCTCATACCAGTTTCATTTTCAATATTTGTAACTCTACCATCTGGCAATTTAGTCACAATTATTTCTAATCTTGGATTTCTTTTATTAGTGAATACTACTTCTCTTTCGTGTATAGATTCATCATATCTTTTTAAGTGTTTCATTATCTATATATTATTTTTAGAAACAAGAAAGATATCTTTCACCTCTATCACACAATATAGTTATAATATTACCTTCCATTTCTGGGTATTTTTCTAACAATCTTTCTGATGCTAAAATATTAGCACCTGAACTAATTCCTACAAATAGACCTTGTTCTTTAGCTAATCTTCTAGCTCTTTCTTTAGCTTCTTCAGTTGATATAATCATAATATCATCAACTTCTTTCAAATCAACTAAGAATTTAGAACCATCACCAATTCCTTGAATACCGTGGAGTCCTGCTTGACCACCTGACATAACTGGTGATTCTGCTGGTTCAACTGCTACAACTTTCATTAAATGATTATACATCTTTAAAACACGAGAAGTTCCCATAAGAGTTCCACCGGTTCCTGTTCCATCAAAGTTTAATTTCATATGACTTTGATAAAAAATCATATATATCTCCTGAAAATTTATTTAGTTTAATACCACAAAAGTATTTAAAATATCTAATTAGAGGTATAATAGATGGAGATGGGTGTTTTTATTTAAATAAAAAACAATATACATATCAATTAACTATAGCTTCTACATATGAACAAGATTGGTCATTTTATATAGACTTTTTTAATAAATTAGGATTTGAATTTAAAATACAAAAGAGAATAAATAAAAAAAGTAAATCTTCTATAATAAGATTATGTCAACGTCAAAAAATAGAAGATCTTTCTAAATGGTTATATGATGGTTATGAGATAGATAAAATAGGACTTCCAAGAAAATATAATAAATCTCTTTTATTTTCTAAATAATATTCATATATTTGTAATATGAATATATGGTTTACATCAGACACACACTTTGGACACACAAATATAGCAGGTCCAAAAATATCTAACTGGTCGTCAGGATATAGAGATTTTAACTCTGTACATGAAATGAATATGGCACTTGTTAATGGTATTAATAAATATGTAAAAGAAGATGATATTCTTTACCACTTAGGTGATTGGAGTTTTGGCGGAGTTCATAATATACTTCAATTTAGAAATCTCATTATTTGTAAAAATATACATTTAGTTTTAGGTAACCATGATCAACATATTGTTGATAAAGAAATAAAATATCACGACACATCATTTAACCCAATTGAACTTTTTTCATCCGTTCAAGATGTTTTAACTTTAGATATTGGTAAGACCAAACTATTTCTTTCTCACTATTCACACCGAGTTTGGTTAGGTAGTCATAAAGGTGTTATACATCTTTATGGTCACTCACATGGTTCTATTCCTGATTATGGAAAATCTATGGATGTTGGAGTTGATGTTGCTTTTAAGAAGTTTGGTGAATATAGACCTTTTAATATTGGTGATATTACTAATATCATGTCAAAGAGAACTATAGAAAAGATAGACCATCACGGAGAAGATTAGTATGAAAAAATTATATTCTGAGTTGTCCTATTATAAAATGTTGATTAATTCTAACTATGGTGTTGGTAGTAAATCCACCACTAATACAGACAAATCAATGTTAAATAAAGCTTATCAACTAAGAATAAGAATTATTACTATAAAAATGAGGAAAAATAAAATTAAAAAGATATTCAACCTATGAGAGATATAAAAGGATTTTGTAAATTATTTGATTTAAGTATTCCCGAACATAATGAGTTTGATTACTATATCAATCAATTTGCTCGGTTAGAAAAATTCAAAAATATTAAAGATATGATTCCTCTCTATGAGAAAGCTGAAGAGGAATTTAGTGATATCTTTGCTTTAAAAATTGAGAAGTCTAATAAGATTGTTCAGTTTTTACAATCAACTCGTGCCTTAAATGAATTAAATGATGATAATTTAATTCCTGACTTACCTACTACAAAAAGTTTTCAATACTCAGAAGATAAGAAATATATTTCTATTGATATGAGAATGGCTAACTGGCAATCTCTTAAAAAGTATGACCCAGAGTTCTTAAATGAATTAGGCGATAGTTATGTTGATTTACTTAAAAGATTTGATGTACCTGAAGTATTTTGGAATTCTAAACAATTTAGACAATATATCTTTGGTAATATTAATCCAAAAAGACAAGGTAAGGCTCAAAGATTGATGATTCAAGAGATACTTGATAAGTATAGTTATTTGAATTTAGAAATAGCTTGTGTTAAAAATGATGAGGTTATTTACTCATTTGAGTCATTTGATGATATTATTCAAATTATAAATCAAATAGATAGTAAAAGGTTTAAAATTAAACTTTTCACAGTAAAAAGAGTACAAGATTTTCGAATTAATTCCTATATGGATGAGAGTGGAAACTTTCTATATAAAGAAATGATTGGATGTAACGGAAACTCATTCTTCTTATTACTTAAACAGTATATTTTTAATGAACCTTTAGATATAAGAGACCTTTATTTTAGAATGGATGGCAATTTAGCCATTTGGAATGTAGATGGTCTAAAAATAGAATTAAAATGATAGATATTTTTGATAAAAAACCGATTGATTTGGCAAACATTGTTTGTCATTCTGGTGGTGCTGAGGGATCAGATACTGCTTGGGAAAAAATTGGAGAAAAGTTTGGTGTTAAGACAAAAGCTTATTCATATAAAACTAAAGTACACACATCACCAAACAAAGTAGAAATATCCGATGAAGATTATAAAGAAGGTATTTCTGAAGTAAATAAAGCAAATAAGTTTCTCAATAGATATGGTATTCATAAGTATATGAATCTTTTGGCGAGAAATTGGGCTCAAGTTAAATACTCTAAACAAGTATTTGCTATTGGAACTATTATCAAACCTGGTGAAAAAAACTCAAAAGGTTATTACAATAAGGGTAAGTATGATATAGTTTATGGTGGTACTGGATATGCTGTTCAAATGGGTATTAATAATGAAAGAGAAGTTTTTGTTTTTGATCAAGTAAGAGATAAATGGTTTAGATGGTCTTATTCTACTCTACAGTTTGTAGAGATTAAAGATATTCCTGTTATAACTAATAATGACTTTGCTGGTATAGGAACAAGAGAATTAGAACCAAATGGATTGAAGGCAATCCGTGATATATATGAAAAATCCTTAAAAAACAAATAATATAATGACAAAGATGATTCTAACATCAGAAGGTAAAAAGAAGTTACTAGATGAACTACACTTTTTATCAACTACAGAAAAAATAAGACTGATAAATGAACTTGCTGATGCTAGAGATAGGGGAGGTGTTTCTGAGAATTCAGAGTATGAAATTGCTAAAGATGAATATCAAAAACTACAACTTAAGATAGTTAATTTAGAAAAAAAACTGGCTAATTCGGTTTTGATTAGCACGGCTGGTATTGATACTGAACAAGTATCTGTTTTATCAACTGTAAAACTTCTTAATAAGACAACTAAAGGTGAAATGAAGTTTACAATAGTTCCTGAAACAGATATTGATATTAAGATGGGTAAGATATCCTTAAATAGTCCAATAGCTGTTGGGTTATTAGGTAAAAAAGTAGGAGAAACTGCAAAAGTTGTTATCCCTGCTGGAACAATTGAGTTTGAAATTTTAGAAATAACTGCGTAATATGAATAATAAAAAAATTATCTCATTTGATTTTGACGGAACATTAGATGATGAGTTTGATGGTGGTTACAACATAGTAAAAGAAGAGATTCAATCTCTTGCTAAAAAATATGTTGATGAAGGTAATGATGTTTGTATCATTACAAAAAGATTTGACTCTAATAATAGACATTTAGGAAAAGTAAATGAACATTTACTTGTTTATGAATTAGCTAAGGAACTAGGAATTACTAAAATTTATTTTACTAATAGAGAAATGAAATTTTCTCATATTATAAAATTAGGAATTGAAATGCACTTTGAAAATTCCGAATATGAAGTTCAATTAATAAATCAAGCTTGTAAACAGAATGATCACAAGTGCGTGACTATTCATGTCGAAAACCCAAATTGGAGAGAATTTTTATGAAGTTAAGTTTTATATGCACTACATTCCGTAGATATAGATGTGTTGAACGCATCATTGAACAATTTTTACAACAAGATTATAGAAATTCAGAGTTGGTTATTTTTAACACAGATGAAGAAAATCCGTTTTCTCTTAATTCAAGTCTTGAATACTCAAATATAACTGTTATTAATAACGGTATAGATTATCAAACCAAATTACCATATACTAATCGTGGTGCGATTTGTAGGGATGCTGTTACTCATTCAACTGGTGATTATTTTATGTTGGCAGATGATGATGATATTTATCTACCTTGGCATTTCAGACAAGCTATAGATGGTATTATGTCAAATGGTAAAGATGCTTGGAAGCCAGAAAGAAGTTTTTTCGCTACAAATAATAAATTAGAACTGACAAGAAATACACTTGAGGCTTCTGTTATTGTTAAAATGAGTAGAATTAAAGAAATTGGTTTTAGACAAGACTTAACTGGATATGAAGGATTGAGTTGGTACACTAAACTAAGAGATGAGAGACAATTAGATGAGTATTTTACTTATTATATTCCATCTTATTGTTTTAATTGGTCTGATCCATCAGATATGGCTGGCCATAAACAAAGTGGTGATATTAACAATCCAAATAATTTTGATAATCATAAGATAAATTCTAAAGATATTTCATCTAAGTCTTTAGACCGCTGTGGATTTGAAATAATTAAAGAAACATACTCTAAATACTATTCTTTTTTACTAGAACATCAAAATGAGTTCCCACCTGAATTGTGGGATAAATATGTTAAGTCTTATGTAAAGATTTAAAAAGATAAGTAAATATTAATATATAATGTATGATTAAATTCAGTCATATGATAAATGAAAGTGAAAATTATAAATTTAAATTAGGTTTAGATTTACATGGTGTTATTGATTCAATGCCTAAAGAGTTTGCATTTCTAACAAATGCTATTGTTTCTGCTGGTGGTGAAGTTCATATATTAACAGGTGGTTCTTGGTCACCTGAATTAGAAAACCAAGTAAAATCATATGGCATAAAATGGACTCATAGTTTTTCAGTTTATGATCATTTGATAAAAACTGCTAAAACTGTTGGTGAAATACAATTTCCAGATGGCACTATTCAAAAGAAATTTGAAGATGGTGTTTGGGATCATGTAAAAGCTGATTATTGTAGAGAACATAATATATCATTACATATAGATGATACATTAATTTACAATGATTTCTTTACAACACCATATGCTAGATTATGGACCCATACTAATACACCAAAGGGGTCACATAAAGATATAAGACATTTAGATTAACATGATTAGTAGATGGTTTGATTTTGATCCGTTTGAAAGTAAGATGAAAAAGTCCGCAGGAATTATTATTATATTAAAAGGACAAAAAGTTTTACTTTGTCACCCAACCAACTCAAGATGGTTTGGTACCTATTCTTTTCCTAAAGGTGGATTAGAAAAAGGAGAAACAGAGATAGATGCTGCTATCAGAGAATTAAGAGAAGAATCATCAGTTATTATTGATAAGTCTAAAATTACAAATTCAAATAGTCCTATTATTGTTGATTATATCAATAAGAAAGGTGAGAAAAAGTATAAACAATTATATTTATATACAGTTTATATAAATGATATTTCTGAAATCGGATTAGATTCAGAAGTAATTCCAAAAGAAAAACTACAATTATCTGAAATTGATTGGTGTGGTTTTTTACCTAAACAAGAAGCTAAACATAGAATATTCCATAGAGTAGTTCATCTACTAGACATGATAAACTAAGAATATTCCATAGAGTAGTTCATCTACTAGACATGATAAACTAAATAGTATTTTACAGTATAATAAATAAAAATATTATTATGCTTGATAAAATTGAATTAGATTTAAATAATCCTATATTTGTTGTCTATGTTGATACTAAAAATTTTAGTAGACAAGTAGCAGAGGAATATCTTATAGAAACTAAAGAACATTTTAATATTTATAAAAATATCACTGTTTGGACAATCGCATCAGATATAAATAAAGTTGAATGTGTTTATGATGGTAAATCCAAAATTAGAGAAACAGAATTAAGTGACTTAATAAAAGAAATAAATACAAGAATAGATATAATGTCTCAATCACACTCTTTTGAAGATTTCAAAATAAATATTAGAGACTGGAGAATAAATAATATTATAGATGGCGATAACTAAAAATAAAACCGAATTACTTGATAGAACCATATCATTAGAATCCGCTATTGAAGAATACTTTAGTGAAGGATATGATGATTATTACTATGATGATCCTTATTATGGATGTTGTTGTGCGGTATGTTGTGGTTACTATACTGATGATTTTGAGTATTTAGAAGATGAGGAATGCAATCTTATTTATTTATTTAGAGGAGGTAGATTATTAATGTCTTTTGGTAAAAAACCTCGTATCGGTAGAATGGTGGATATGAAAACTGTTTATTCAAAAGAAATAATGAGAGATAAAAATATAGATATAATATTAGGCTTATCAAAGGAGTTTCAAAAAATAACAATAGGTGATTTATATGAAGAATATAGAGATATTCAAAGGAAATTGGACAACTGATTATGTTAGAGAAAATCCTAATAAAATATTTGTTTATAGTGATAACACCTTTAAACAAGGTAAAGTAGGTCAATCTATAATCCGTGACTTACCAAATACAGTTGGTCTTAGAATTAAAAAAGGACCCAATACTAAATCTGCTGCCTTTTATAATGATTCTGAATTTATACAAAATAGAAAATACATATTTGAGGATATTTTAAAGATTAAAAATTATTTAATGTTAGGTAAAACAATAGTTTTATCAGAAAAAGGATATGGTAGATTAGATGGTATAGAAACTAAATGTCCATTAACTTATAAGTATTTGTGTAAATGTTTGAAAGATCATTTACAATATGATAATGAGACCGGTAGAACTTGGATGAGAATTCCATCACATGCTGAGATAATGAATGCTAAGGATTTTATTATTGAAACATTAACATATCAGAAGAACTCAAAAATATTATTAGAAATAGGAATCAATAAAATATTTGATTCTATAAAAGAAAGAAAAAAGATTGCTGTTTCACATGAAGAAATATTTAATAATGGTGATATAGTAAAATTTATTTCTAAATGGGGTAATGAGTGTATTATTTGTAAAGTAATAACTGAATCATATCCTGTTATCTCTATTCCAAAAGAATACTGGTCATCTTTTGAGGGAATTCCTTATAACTTCTCGGATGAAGAAGCTAAAAATCAATATCAATTCCAATTTCAATATATCTGCACTGTTGATGTAACTGGAACCATGATATTTAGTGAAGAATTGTTCACTGATCCTGACCCATCAAAGGCTCCTAAAAAAGAAGAACCAAAGAAACCTGAAAAGCCTAAGCAAAAAGAAAAACCTAAAAGGGAAAAAGAAGAATCACAGATAGCTGCATCTGATATTGTTTTCTTGTTTAATAAATTACAGACAAAAATTGATACATTAATAGAACAAAAAAATTCTATTACAATTGATGATAACATCCATGATAAGTTAAAAGAACATCTAAAAGATAAGAATATCAGTATAAAAGACTACATAGAAAACTTAATAAAAGATTCCTTAATTGAGTAAATTATCCGTATATTTGTATAAATAATGGTCCGGTGGTCGAGTGTTAGGCGGTGGCTCGCAAAGTCACATACGGTAGTTCAAATCTATCTCGGACCTCTAAAAAACAAAAATGGATAAAGAATTTAAGAAGTTAGAAAAGTGGGTAAAATCTCATGGTTATACTGTAAGATTTTCAAGAATTGATGAGGTTAACTATACAGATAAAGAGATAACTCTCTGTGGTCAAAAGAATAAAGATAAAATTATGTATTCATTTTTACATGAATGTGGACATATTATAGTATCTGATAAAAAATCTTATAATAAGAACTATAAAATACTTAATAAAGGATATTTAGATGGTAGGCACACAAAAGGTCTTCTTTATAAGTATAAACAACTAAGAGAAGAAATACAAGCTTGGGAGAAAGGATTTAAACTTTCTAAGAAACTTGGAATAAATATAAACAAAGAAGACTATGATAAATATGCTTCTGTATGTTTTAACACTTATACAAAATAATGGATAGATGGTATGGTAGGCTAACTCCAGATGAGTTGGTCAGAGAATTTAGAGATTTCAAACTAAAAGTTATGAATGGTGATATTGTTTTTAATATCACTAATAAGTCTATTAATGATTTAAGTGAGGAACTAGATTTTATAAAAGACACTTTTAGAGAAGATGATATTTTAACAGGATCAATTGCTCTTAGATTATTTGGTCTATTACATAGAGGATCAATTGATATTGATATTCTTATTAAAGATAAAAATAGATATTCTGGATATACTAAAGATGATTATGAATGGGAAATTTCAAATAGATTAGGTTATAAATCTTTTAAATATAGACCAAACATATTTTCTAAAAACAGGGAATATGAGGTTGATTTTTTTGAAGACTTGGATTGTAATTTCACTGAAATAGAAGTTGGTGATTTTCTAAATAGTAGATATATTAGAATTCATAATCCAATTGAAATTTTAGACTTTAAAATGAAAATGGCTATAGAAGCTAAATCTGATAAACACAATGAGGATTTAACTAATATATTTCTTGGGAATCCGGAAAGGATTTGAATATGAGTAAATTCATCCAACCACTTTTTCGAGATCTTTCATATGCTGATGGTGAATTTTTTCTAAAATCACTTTTCGTATATTTGAGAGCCTCTTCTAAACAAAGATCTTTAGTCCATTTAGGTTTTCTAAATATATCCATATGTGAGCATATTTCATCCAACCAATTATTATTTATAGCTGTTTGATATGCTGAGATACTACTTTTTTGAAAGACACTTCTCATTTTATATTTAATAGATTCCTCTTGACATCTTTCTTTGGTCCAATACCCCTTCTCTTTTGATACCTTATTATCCATGTGTGATGATATTTCTTTTATCCATCCATTTTTTCTACAAGCGGCATATCCACCTGGGTGTTTAGTCATGAATTCTTTCTTACTTAAGCATTTCAGTGATTCTTCAATACATTTTTTCTTAGTCCAGTATCCACTATTATTTTTGGCTCTATTCATGTGTATACATATTTCATCTAACCATTTATTCCTAACTGATGCTCTATATGATAGGCTTTTTTTTCTATAATCTTTTATATTTGTATATTTCAAAGCTTCTTTCTTACAAATCTCTTTAGTCCATTTTGAATCACCTCCACCCAGTGCTCCTGTCTTCGCAACATTTAGTAGAATCCAACCATTCTCTTTGTAGTTATTAACAAACTCATCTTCTTTTATTTTAGCACTATCTGTGTTGATATATTCTGTTAGTTTTTTAAACTTTGGTAACAGTGATGTTTTACTTATATGATTAAATACAGGTCCTCTTTTTTGATGTTGAAGTGTTCTCTCCTCTATATTAAATGTTAGTCCAACATATACCGACTTATCATCAAATTCATATGAGTATATACATCTAATATATCTATTTCCAAAGTAATTCATATGGGTGCATATTTCATCCAACCAGTCGCTTTCCCAAGATTTTGAATATGCTGATGAGCTTTTCACGCTGAATTCACCTCTTGTTTTATATTTAAGCGCTTCATCCTTACATCTCTCTTTAGTCCAGTAACCCTTTGGATTTTTCATTTCTACCATATGTGAACAGACTTCATCAATCCATTTACTTCTCAATGATCTACCATATGCACTGGGTGATTTTTTACGAAACTCACCCCTTGTGCTATATCTCAAAGCATACTCTAAACATCTTTCCTTAGTCCAAATTAATTTCACTTTTGTTTTAATTTTATTATATATATTAAATGTTTTTACTTACCTTTGATTAAATATTTAATATTTATGAAATATACTGGAACATTCATATATCCACCTCGACCAAAAAACATAATAAATCCAATTGACTTATCACTATATGATGATGGTTCACTACTTTCGCAAATTAAAACAAATGGATCAAACTGTGTGCTTTCAACAAATGGTATAGATTATAAAGTCATGAATCGACATGGTCAAAGACTGACTAACTTTCAACTTACTGATAATGAGATTAGAGATATTTACCGTGGAAATGGTGATTGGCTTGTAATTAATGGTGAGTATTTAAATAAAAATAAATATGATGAGAGAAATCAAAAATTTAACCATAAATTAATTATTTTTGATATTTTAGTATATAATAACGAGTATCTTGTTGGTAGTACTTTTGAACAAAGAATACAATTATTAGATAAATTATATGGTCAAGTAGATTCTGAAAAAGACTATCTTTATAAGATATCTCAAAATGTTTATCGTGTTAGGTCATATGATGTTGGTTTTAAAAGTTTATTTGATAAATATACACCTATTGATTTAGTAGAAGGATTGGTATTAAAGAGGAAAAATTCAAAACTAGAGATTAGTTCAGGTACTGAAAATAATTGGCGCGGACAATTAAAGTCAAGGAAACCTACAAAGAACTACAAATATTAATTTTTATACAATAATTTTAATTTTCACTATTAACTATAATCCTCTATTACAAAGGAAATCCTCTAAATTTATAAAAATTTAGAGGATTTTTCATTTTTTTAATATGATATATAAAAATAAAACTTAATATGGCAGATAATATCGCACAACAATTCGCTGGATTACCGATTGAGGACCTAATAGTTTCCCCAATAGTTGGTATGGCAAAAGGACAAGCAAAATTAAACGATGTAACTTGGAAATATATTTCTGAAGTTGCTTTCGTAACAGACAAAGACGGAAAAACATCAGCAAGATCTTTAGACGTTGAAATGAACAGAGTTGTAACAGATGGTGCAACTGGAGAACAAACAATACAAACTTTATATTCTAAAGTTCCTATGTTACCTTTAGTTCCACTTCCTTCATTAGCTATTACATCAGCTGATATTGAATTTACAATGGAAGTAAAAACTTCAGAAGTTGATAAATCAAGCACTGATACAGAAACTTCGGCTTCAGTTTCAGCATCTGGTGGATTCTGGGGAATGAAATATTCAGTTTCTATGGCTGGTAAAGTTTCTACTCACAAAGAAAATACACGTAGTACTGATAACTCAGCTAAGTATAATGTAAAAGTACATGCTGAACAATTACCTGCAACTGAGGGTATGTTGAAATTATCTGATTACCTAACACAAATGTTAGAGCCATCATTAATTCCACTTACTGAAGATACTAAAGGAAAATAATCAGTAGTAATATTAAAAAAGAGACTAAGAAATTAGTCTCTTTTTTTTTCTTAAAACTTTATTCTCTTTTTTTCTTATAAACAAAAAGGAATATAATAATGGCAAGATTAAATATTGAAGAATTAGTTAGTGGATTACTTGAAGCCGGTATGGTAGCTCAAAGTATTACCGAAAAACAACATATAAGTAATCTAGTTAATTATTTTAATGCAGATGGATCACCTAAAATTCAAAAATTCAAAATAGGTGAAAGAGATATAGATGTTCCTCTTTATATTTTAGCTGACCACTCTTCTATTGGATTAGAAGAATTAGATGTTGAATTTGAAGCAAGATTGGTTATTGGTGATAATCAGGCATCGGATCTTAAAAGAAGTTTGTTAGGTATTTTTAAAAATAAAAAAGACGGAAAAATTAGTACAGATTCAACTCATAATATTAAATCAATTGAAGTTGACTCTGGTAGAAATGATGATGGTTCTGGAATGGCTAAAATCAAAGTTAAATTTAAGTCTGATACAAAACCAGAAATGATATCAAGATTAATAGATTCTTATATTCAGAAATTAGATGATCCAGGAACTACTTAAAAATAATATATAAATTATGCCAATGCCTTGTCCCGCTTGTAAAACTCTATTGGGTATGGATTTACAATTTATAATCAAACATCCGGTATCTATTTGTCCAGGTTGTGGTATAATATTAGACTTTACCGTAAATGATGAGATTAAAGGTAAGTTTAATGAAGCAATGAGTGAGATAGAAGATATTAAAAAGAAATATAAAAATATAGCCAAGTTTGGCTAATTAAAATCAACCATCTGAAATAGGTGGTTTTTTTATTTTAATATATAAGAAAAACTTATATTTTAATGGAGAGGTTCAGTAGTTTAAAACCAAAGGATGAATTTAAAGAAGGAAAAGAAAAAGTTCTTTTTTCTGATAAGAATCTAAAAATTGTTCAATTTGAAGATTGGTCTGTAATAAAAGATCGTGATATCGCGGTTTGTATTCCTTACTTAATTGATACTAATCAAATTGTTTTAAGATATGAGTATATTCCTACATTTAAGTATGTAGATGGTCAAGAATATCATGTTACTTTAGTTGGTGGTGGTATAGAAGTTGGTGAAAGTCCAGAAATGGCTATTGTTAGAGAATTAGAAGAAGAAGCTGGTATTGTTTTAAGAGAAGATTTTAAATTAGAACAAATGAAACCTCTTTTTATGACTAAAGGAACAGCTAATAAATATTATCCTTATATTTTAACTTTAACAGAAAGAGATTATCACGAAGTTATTGCTAAAGGTGATGGTTCTAAAGTTGAAGATATTAGTAGATCTGTAAAAGTAGATGTTAAATATATTAAATCACTTAATCCATCAGATTTAATAACAGATTATATGTTAATGAAGATTAAAGAATATCTTAATCAATAATTATTTAGATAAGTACCTATTTAGGTCTGAAGTAATATCTTTGTTAAGTGATACTCTATCAACATTACCATAATCAGAAAAGTAAGGATCCATATTGTAGTTAAACTGCATTTCATTACTACAATATTCTTTGAATAAGTCTACTAAGTCTCTACCCTTTAAATATTCTGCATCTGTATTTTCAGTCCAATCATTACTAAATTGAATTACATAAAATGTTACCATTTCTTTATACTCTTTTCTAGTTTGATTACCTTCAGCATCTTTTGATGTATAATATTTAGTAACTTCTTTTTCTTTCTTAGTGCATGAGAATTCCTTTTCAACTATTTCATCAAATTCATCAAGAATTTCTTTATAGTTTCTATCAACATGAGCATTCATTTCCCAGTCTCCAATAGTTTGTCTTACTTCTTGACATATTTCGGAATCTTTACATAATTGATTTAATGTTGTATAAAATCTTTCTTTTAATAAAAAATCAATAACTTCTTCTTCTGATTTTTCTTCTAAATTTTCATTTTTAAATTCTGATATAAAAATTTCTAATCCTCCAATTTCTTTAATCATAGATTTCACTAAAAGAATTTCATTTTCCTTAGTTAGTGAATATTGAAACATTGATTGTGTATCTGGCTGATAATCAGAACCATGGTAATTATCATACATATCTTCTTCTCCATTTATTAGAATATCTTTATAGTCTGATTTTCTTGATAACATAACATCAGCCATATCTTCTATATCAACTTCAATATAAATATTATCGCCTTTTACTTCACAACTACTTTCCCATTCATAGTAATCAACTAAATCAGCTTGTGTGAATTTAACTACTTCTTTTTGTTTAACAAATAGTGATATATAACCATCAGCTTCTAATACTTCTGGTTCAATTGAATTCCAATTATCTGTAAAGAATAAACCTCCTTTAATTTGTATTCCTTCTATATCACCAATATCACCATCTGTATCATGTATAGATATATCAGCATCAGCTTTTTCTTTCATTATACTATAAGCAAATTTAATAGAATCACTAACATCTTCATTAGATACTCTACTACTTTCTGATATTCTAATCCAATAAGCTGGTCTAATAGAATCTCCTGCTAAAACTTTTTCGGTAAAAACATCTTTCTCAGTAATTGTTGGTTTTCCATCTTTGTAACTGTTTTGTTTAACTTTTTGAGAGAAACCAAATTCAACTTCTATAATATATCCCTCATCATCTAAATCTCTTAGATAATCTTGAATCTCATCTTCTGTTACTTTCCAGATAGATTGTTCTTCTATATCTTCTTTAATAGATTCTTTTATGAATTGTATATATTTCTTTAATTTCATATATTATATATATTAAAATTAAAAAACTTATTATGAAATATTTAAAATTATACGAAAAATTTAGACTTCTTTTAGAAGCAGATGTGGTCGATTTAAAATCATTAGGATTTACGGATGAAGATATTAAATTGATAGAGAAAATGAAAAATACTCCAAAGAAAATATCAATGCTTGGAAGTCTATCTCAAGAAGTCTTCTATCATACTGAAGATTTTAAATCTTTTTATCTTAAAAATATATCTAAGTTTGATAATTTTTGGAAATCAAAAGGGGTTGATTCTGGTGTTGTGAAATATTGGAATAGACCAGAAAACGAAGAACACCAAGAGTATGTTAACCTACCACTTGTTTATTCAGAATTAGTTTTAGGTTTTAACTTTGAATATAAGGTAGAGACTTTAGATTGTAAATCAATTGTTTTATCTGGTGGTGAGGACTCTTTCTCAGGAAATCCTAAAGCTAGATATAAATTATATTCATTTATTATGAAAGGTGGATATTGGTGGAATGAAAAGCAACATGATTTTTGGGAAAATAATCATCAAGTGGTGGATACTACACAACTTACTAGTCCGAGTGGTAAGCTTGGTAAAAAAGATGAAATGATTACAAAGGATAAAGAAAAATCTGTCTCTGGTTGTTATTGGAATACTGGATATTTAACTGAAGAAACACCCAATCAATTTGCAAAAGATATGGAAACTAAAACTCCAGAAGAGAGAGATGAAATGTGGGCAAAAAGTACAGAAGAATTTCTTAGTAAACCGACTTCAAAAATGATTGTTGTTTATAGGAATAAACAAGGTAAAAACTTAATTTTAGATGGAGGTCATAGAGTATTTTTAGCTAATTGGTTAAATAAAACAAGAGGTAAAAGTATATCATTAAGTGTATTAGTTATTAAAGAGGTTAGTAAAAACTAAAAATTAAATAATATGAAATATTTAAAATTATATGAAAAATTTAGATTGATAAAAGAATCAATTAGTGGAAAGAAACTTATTTTATTTTCTGGTCCAAGTGCTTCAGGTAAAACATATTTAGCCACTGATCCTGAAAGTAAATTATCAAAAAAATTCAAACACTGGTACGAGAATCCAAATGCTAATGAAATACTTATTGGAACTGATACTTTTATGGGTTCTATTCGTGAGAAGAGTATAGAAGTCTTATATAAGCTAATGGAAAACTACGGATTAGTAAAATATACAGAAGTTGCAAGAACTTTTCCAGATCAACCTTGGTTAATAGAAGCATATGACTCTAATCTTTATAAAAAGTTTAGAGAAGAAGCTTCGGAAGAAGAATTAAAAATATGGAATGAGATGAACTCACAGATTTCTTATTCTGTAAAAAATTGCACCGGTTCTATAAAAAATCAAGAGGATGGTAGAGTTTGTGGTATGGCTTGGGTAGCCTATTTACACCCGGCAAAAACAATCATTTTTGATGATGTTGATACTGCTATTAAAAATTATTTTCCAGATCTTACCGACATTTTATGTTTTACACCATTTGGTGATTACTTAACGAATGTTAAAAAGCGAATACATTCAACAAATCCGCAAGAGAAAATAGATGTTGGTGATGAAGGGGCTGGAATTTATCAATATATTCAATGGTTCAAAGCTATTGATGAATCAAATAAAGGAGCGGCATTAGATAATAAATTTTATACTGTTGAATCTGCAAAAAAATTGTTAGAAGAAACTGGGTATAAAAAATCAGATGAAATATTAAAATTACTTGGTGTTAATAGTAATTCTAACGGTTTTTATATAGGTAAGAAAGAAAATGTTAAATGTGATCAAGTCATCAATACAAGAGATGAATCAAGTGTAAAATCAGCAAAAATATAATTACTTAAAACAAAAAGAGAGACTTCCATATCTTTAAAACTACCATTTTTTAATAAGGAGTCTCTCTTTTTGTTTTAAGCTGTTCACTTATTTATTTTATATTTTACTTAGTAATTCTGTTTTCTTTTCAGAGAACTCTTCATCTGTTAAGATACCAGATGAATGTAAGTCGGCTAATTTTTTAATTAGAGTAATTACTTCATCAGACTCTCTCATTAGGATATCTTTAGCATTTATCTTATTTTTAATTTCTTTTATTTCAACTGGTTTTCTACTTTCTGGTAAGATTTGGATAATAGTTGAAGAGATATAATTCTTTTCAAAGTCCATTTCTATCTCAGTGAATTTTTGTTTTGAAACTTCGCCCTTTTCAACTCTGCCTGTTTCAATTGAGTTGATAGATGTCATATTACTATTAGATAAGTCAACATTAGAAGTGTAACTACAATTAACATTATTATTTGATGAGTAATAAGCATTTGTAGTTGTTGTTGTTGTTCCAATGATACCATTAGTTAGATTTGTTGTTCCAGTTCCAAAAGATCCCCCACAATAAATATTATTCCAAGGATAAGTAGGATAAGTATTGGGGTAATAAACCGGATAATATCTTTCAATAATTACTTTATCCATTTTATTTTTCCAGTTATCTAAAGTAATGATATCTTCTTTGTAGAAGAATACTTCTAAAAGACCATTGTTCTGAGTTGCATCTAATGATTCTTCACTACCATCTATTTGATATGTAGAAAAGATGAACTTCTTTTTATCATCAATAAAACAATCGAGATAAACCCTTTGTCCTGGTTTTACTACTAATCCTGTTTTTGATATTGATTGACCGTTTAATTTAATATCAGCGAGAACTGAAACGGTTAGTGGATTAAAGATTTCAATTTCGAATTCTTCTTTATCTTCTAAGAAGACTTTTCCACTTTTAATTGATTTTCTCCCTTTGTCGCTAGGAGTTACGATCCAAGCACTTGGTTTTGTGCCTGTTTGTGCAATTGATTTTGCCATAGTTATTCTTTTTTTATTTTATCCTATATCTTTGATTCTTTTCAAAATCTCAGCGATATCCAATTGATACCCGACATAAGTGTAGCGAACAGCTAAATTATATATAAAAAATATTTACTATTGTTGTAAATTTGTTCCACATTTTGGACAAAATTTAAAATTGTTATTCTCAGTTCCACAATTATAACAGAACTTAATTTCAACACTTGATAATGTTGTAGTTTCAATTGGAGTTACTATTCCCTGTTTTCTTGTCATAAATATCCCATTTGTTGGAATTGTTATTCTACCATCTCTTTTACCGGGAATAATTGCCACTGGATTTGATATAATTTGATAGTTCCAATAATCTTTTATCCATCTGGTGAATATTCTTGTTTTTTGATTAATTTGTTCTCTATTTTCACCGCTTATGAAGATAATAACATTTTGTATGTTTCTAATATCAGCATATCCCATACTCAACTCCATTAATGTACTCATAATAGAGAAAACTTCTCTAACATTACCAGAATCTTTAGATAGTTTTATAAAATCAATTGTCCAATAACCTGATCCAGGTGCAGTCTCATGTATTTTAACCATGTAAGAAATACCAGAATCTGTGGTATATTTGTAAATACCATCCCATTCCATTCCTTTATCAATAACATAACTCATATCTCTATATATTATTTATTTATTGTTACTAATAA
>Ga0304729_1000358_pt1 | contig 34080 bp, 34 predicted proteins | sample C_131016_MF_Meta_FD_190475 | JGI IMG/M metagenome (GOLD analysis project Ga0304729, IMG submission 190475) | Freshwater microbial communities from Lake Croche, Canada to study carbon cycling - C_131016_MF_MetaG (v2) (version 2) | ecosystem: Environmental > Aquatic > Freshwater > Lake | place... | reverse complement strand
AAAAAACGCCACAAGACAATTCTTTCAAAACTCTAGATACATACTCTTGCAATAAGAAAATCTCGATAGCCAAAACCAAAAATTAAATCATCGAGAGGAAAAAAAAAAAAAAAAAAAAAAAAAAAAAAAAAAAAAAAAAAAAAAATTTTTTTTTTAAATATTTATTTTTTTTTTTTTTTTTTTTTAAATTTTTATGGATAAGCAAATTTTTTGTATTGTTTTTAGTTATACTAATTCAAATATTTTTTTTATTGTTGTTTATAATATTATTAATTCTAACAATAAAAAAAATATTTAATAAAGAAAAATCTAACACACGTAATTTTCTTAATAATAACATAATTAACTCAAAATTAAATTTGCTAATAATTCACCTGTGGATTAATTGCTTAAACTTTATAATTTTTATAATTATATATATAATAATGAATATTTTGTTTTGTTGTTTATTAACATACAATAAACCTATTTTTGTGGTGAATGTTGAATATTTTATTTTTGCTATGCTAATTTTATTTTATGTTTTATATAGAATACCTGTTACACAAAAAATAATAAAAACATTGGTAGATAAAATAAACAGTATTTTTAGTATATTAAGCCTTATAATTGCACTAGCTTTTGTTTTTTTTTACCTTTATAGTAAATACCTAAACAACGCTTTAATATTTTCAACAATATTGGGTATATGTATTTTATTATTACAAAATTTTTGGAAAAAATATATAAATACACAAACCCCCCTTTTTTTTCAGCTAATAGAAATACTATTCGCTTCCTTTTTAGCAACTATTAATATTTTTATTTTATGTTGGTATATTCAATATCTGAATAGTTTTTTAACTTGCACAACTACATTATTAAATATAAATTGTTATTTAAACAATAGCAATATATATTTAATTTTTATTTTTATAAATACAATCATTTTTGTTCAATGGTTAAAACTTAATAAACACACGCTTTTAATTAAAACAAATATTATGGTAAATATTTTTAATTTTTTAATTTTTTGTTTATCTTTTTTTTACAGTATATATATAATAGGTGGTATTTATTTACTAACTGATTACGGTTTCCATAAATTTCTTATAATTTTAAGTAAACCTTACTAAAAATTTGTTTCGTCTAGTGGTTAGGACATCTTTTTTTCAAGAAGAAAACGCGAGTTCAATTCTCGTAACAAATATTCCTATTAAACTTATTTGGCGGAAATGGTAGACGCGACAGACTTAAAATTTGTTCTTATACTAAAAGGTATTGGTTCAATTCCAATAATAAGTAGTTTAAATATATGGAATTATTTTATCAAGAAATTTTAAAAATTACCTTATTGATTGCATTTAGTCTATTTTTGTGTTTATTAATAATTTTAGCTTCTTTTAGATTGAGTTTATATAGCCCAGATACTGAAAAAGTATCTGCTTATGAGTGTGGTTTTGATCCTTATGAAGATGCTAGAAATACTTTTGACGTAAGATTTTATTTAATAGCTATCTTGTTTATTATTTTTGACTTAGAAGCTGTATATTTTTTTCCGTGGTGTATTTCTTTAAGTTTTTCCTCATTATCTTCTTTTTGGTGTATATTTGATTTTATAGTTGAATTGGGAATAGGCTATATATATGCTTGGGAAGTTGGTGCTTTAGAGTGGGAATAATATAAAAATTTTATGTTGTATCTTAAAAATAAAGATAATAAAAACAGAAAAAGATTAGAAAATACAGAGTTTAAGAATTTATCTATAAAATTCTTAAACTCTGTATTTTCTAATAATCCAAAATTTGCTTCGTTTCAACAAAAAAATAATTTTAAAATAAAAAAACAACAAAAATTTTGTTCTAAAACCCGTTTAGTTAATCGTTGTATTTTAACAAACCGTTCTAGAGGAGTATACCGTAAATTTAAAGTATCACGTATTTTAATGCGAAAATTGCTTTTATTTGGTGCTTTGCCTGGATACGCTAAATCTGTTTGGTAATTTTTTGTTTAAGTAGCTCAGGGGTTAGAGCATTGAACTGAAAATTCAAGTGTCAGTGGTTCGATTCCACTTTTAAACAATACTTAGTTAAAGTATGTAGCTTAGTTGGTAGAGCGTTGGACTTTTAATCCATAGGTCTTGGGTTCAAACCCCAACATACTTAAAGCATTTTTAACTTAATTGGATAGAGTACTAACCTTCTAAGTTAGTTGTTGTTGGTTCGAATCCAACAAAATGTAATTAATTATGATACAAATTAATACAAATTTAAATGTTATTGATAATTCTGGGGCTAAGGTTGCTTATTGTATTGGTTTGGGTTTTGGGTTTAAAAAAAAATTTGCTTCTACTGGGGATATTATTGTAGTTTCAGTTAAAAACTTACGAAATAAACGTAGATTAAGTTCAAAAGTGTTAAAAGGAGATATTTTACATGCACTAATAGTACGAACAAAATTCGTTAAATTTAATAAAATTTCAGGCGATTCTTTTTCTTTTAAAGAAAACGCGGTTGTTTTACTAACACGTCAAAATAAATTTTTATTTACTCGAATTTTTGGAATAATTCCAAAATATTTTCGGTATTCAAAATATTTGCGAATTCTTTCAATGTCTTCTGGAAATTTAGATTAAATTTTTATTATCTTTAATAGCTCAGTGGTAGAGCGTATGACTGTTAATCATTTGGTCGTAGGTTCAAATCCTACTTAAAGATTAAATAGTTTTTATTTATGCCAACAATTAGACAATTATTAAAAAAAACTTTTCGAAAAAATAAATATCGAAAATTAAAGACACCTGCTTTATGTAAAAATTCTCAAAAGAAGGGAATTTGTATTAAAGTGTATACTAGAACCCCTAAAAAACCCAATTCTGCTTTACGTAAAGTAGCTAAAATAAAATTATCCAACAAAAAAATTGTAGAAGCTTATATTCCCGGTATTGGTCACACTTTACGCCAGTATTCAGTAGTATTAATGCGCGGTGGTAGGGTAAAAGATTTGCCAGGCGTAAAATACCATTTGGTTAGAGGCAGGTATGATTTTACTTCAGTAAAAGGTCGCAAGACAAGTAGATCTAAATATGGTACAAAAGCATAATATTAATATTTATACAAAATTAAAAAATTTTTTTATAAAAAAAGGTAAAAGCCAAAAAGCTGAAAATATTATAAACAACGCGCTGTTAAAGTTTTCTAGAGAAAATAAAATAACTTTAAGTTATATTTTATTATATGTTTTTAATAAGTTAAATAGCTTTTTTGAAATTAGAAAACTATCTTTACGGCGGCGTTTAAGTTTTATTCCATTTGCAGCTAATAAAAAAAGAAGAGTTTATTTGGTAATAAAACGAATAAGAGAAGTTTTGTTACAAGATCAAAGAAAAAAATCAATTTCTGAAAAACTAAGAGCAGAAATTTTTAATATTTTTTTACGTGAAAAATTATCGAGTTCTATAAAATTAAAAAAAGTGGATATTTTAAAAGTTTTTTCGTATAGATCAAATATTCATTTCCGTTGGTAAATTTTTCATTTTATTTATGTTAAAAAAAACAGCTTTAGTAGGATTTGAAATAATTTACAATTCGTTTGGCCAAATAAAAATAAAAAAACGTTTTTTTATTTTTGCACAAAATAAATTTTTTAGGTTTGTTCGATTTTAAACACAGTCTTATAACTTAGTGGTTAGAGTATATGCTTGATAAGCGTAAGGTCAGTAGTTCAAATCTACTTAAGACTATTTATAAATAAAGATATGTTATTAACAGAAATTAATAGTCAAAAACACGGTTTTCATTTGGTTGATCCAAGCCCTTGGCCTATTGTTGCAGCTTTTTCTGCACTTTTAATGACATTTGGTGGGGTATATTTTATGCATGGCTATGTAGGCGGTTTTTTTTTATTTCGTTTAGGTTTTATTTTAATTTTGTTTATGATGTTTTGTTGGTGGCGTGATGTTGTTAGAGAAGCAACTTATGAAGGACAACATACCGCAGCAGTCTCAAACGGTTTACGAATGGGCATGTTATTATTTATTGTATCTGAAGTAATGTTTTTTTTTGCTTTTTTTTGGGCATTCTTTCATTCAAGTTTTAACCCAAGTCCTGCTATTGGTGGGGTTTGGCCTCCTATGTTTTTAAGCGTATTAAATCCTTGGGAGGTTCCTTTAATTAATACTATTATATTATTAAGTTCTGGTGCAACAGTAACTTGGGCACATCACTCAATAGTTTATGGTTCAAAAACAAACGCAATTGTTTCTTTAGTATTAACAATTATACTGGCAATTATTTTTACATCACTACAAGTATTTGAGTATATAACAGCTCCTTTTACAATTTCAGATGGGGTTTATGGATCAACTTTTTATATGGCTACAGGTTTTCATGGGTTTCATGTATTTTTAGGAACATGTTTTTTATCTGTATGTTTATTACGTGTATTTTTAAATCATTTTACAAGAGAGCATCATTTTGGTTTTGAAGCCGCAGCGTGGTATTGGCATTTTGTAGACGTTGTTTGGTTATTCTTATTTATTACTATTTACTGGTGGGGTAGTTAAATATAAAGTATATGCAATTTATAGTAAATAGTCCTTTACAACAATTTGAAATTCTACCTCTTATAAAAATTATTTTTTGATTAGATTTTTCTATTACAAACGTAACTATAATAATTGCTTTATTTTTTTTTGTGTTATTTAGTTTTAATTTTTTTTTATTTAATTTAGAAAAAAAAAGCTTATCTATAATTTTTAATAATTGGCTTAATATTTTTAGTAGTTTTTATTTTTTAATTTTAGGACTAGTTATTGATAATATTGGTTTAAAAAAAGGTTCGTTTTTTTTTCCTTTAGTTTTTTCAGTATTTATGTTTGTTTTAGGGTTAAATATGATTGGATTAATTCCGTATAGTTATACTGTAACAAGTCACTTTATTGTTACTTTTACATTTAGTTTTAGTTTATTTTTGGGAATTAATATTTTAACAATGCTTATACATGGTTTAAATTCATTTTCATTGTTTTTGCCTGGCGGAACTTCAATTGTTTTGGCATTCTTATTAGTGCCAATTGAATTAATTTCTTATATTTTTCGTCCAATTAGTTTATCAATTCGACTTTTTGCAAATATGATGGCAGGACACACATTATTAAAAGTAATTGCAGGTTTTGGATTAACTTTAATGACAATGAATAGTTTTTATTTTATATTGCATTATGTTCCTTTATTAATGTTAGTCCCATTACTTTTATTAGAAGTTGGTGTTGCTTTAATTCAAGCATTTGTTTTTAGTATTTTAATTTCTATGTATTTAAACGATGCAATTAATTTACATTAATAAATAACTTAAATGTGTTTAACGTAATAACTTAACGAAATTAACGGTTATATATTTATGTGCTATTAGATACTGAATTGTTTTAGGGAAACATAGTATAAAATTGTAATAAAAGGATGCCTTGAATTTTAAAGTAAATAGTTGTGTAATGCAAAAATAAGATATGAATTTTTGAAGTCTTATTACTAAGAATAAATTCTTTTTTTAGAAAAAAATAACAAAGTGAAGTAAAACATTTTAGTAACTTTTTAAAAATCAAACGAGTTACCGTTAGTAGTGGCGAGCGAATATGGTTTTAAGTTAAAATTTTATAAGTAAAATAAAAATCCAAAGTAGGTTATAGTCCTGTATATTTTACAAAATAATTTTTGATAAGCATAGGATTATGTTAAATTTAATGCTCAGGGGATCTACCCTCAAACTTAAATAACCTTTGAAATATCTATAGCGAAAAGTACCGTAAGGGAAAGGTGAAAAAGAACTTAATTAAGAGTTAAAAGAACCTAAAATTTGTTGCAAATTTCTGTTGGAGCTAATAAGTAACAGCGTACCTTTTGCATAATGGACCAGTGAGTTTGTATTTTAAGCAAGCTTAATTTTAAAGTAGGCGCAGTTAAATCAAGGTTTAAATGTCATATAAGTTTAAAGTACAAGACCCGAAGCTGAGTGATTTAACCATGAACAGGCTGAAAATTTGGTGGTAACATTAGTTGGAGGGCCGAACTCTTATCTGTAGAAAAAGATTGAGATGATTTGTGGTTAGGGGTGAAAGGCTAATCAAACTCAGGTATAGCTGGTTTTCTGCGAAATATATTTAAGTATAGCTTATAAATAAATTAAATAGGGTAAAGCACTATTAAAGTAAAGGGGATTTTTAATTTTACTGATCTTTTTTAAACTCAGAATATGTTTAATTTTTTTTATAAAGTCAGACTATAAGCGCGAAGGTTTATAGTCAAAAGGGAAACAGCCCAGATTATTTAATAAGGCCTTTAATTTAATATTAAGTGAAAAGATTGTAAATATTACTTTGACAATTTTAAAGTGGGCTTGGAAGCAGCCATCTTTTAAAGAAAGCGTAACAGCTTATTAATCTAGTTTTTTTGCGTCGATAATTTATAGAGACTAAATATTAAGCCGAATTAGTAAAAATTGGTAGCAGAACGTTTTGTAAACTGTTGAAGAATATTTGTTAAAATATTTGGAGGTATCAAAAGTGAGTATACTGGTATGAGTAGCTAAAAACAATGTTTAATCATTGTCACCGTATATCTAAAGTTTTCGATTAAACAATAAATGAAATCGAGTAAACGACCCCTAAAAAAAATTGCAAATGCATAATTTGATGGGAATTTAAAATTTAATATAGTGACAGTAATAAAATAGTATTTAATTCTTTATTAGTTTAGTTTTAATACAATTTTTTACTCAGGAAACAGCTATTAATATTTTATCGTACTTTAAACCGACACAGGTAGATGAGTAGAATATACTAAGGTGTCCAAGATAATTGTGTTGAAGGAACTCGGCAAAATTGCTCTGTAACTTAGGGATAAAGGGTGACTATATTATAGTTAACATTAAAGAGGAAGAAGCGACTGTTTATTAAAAACACAAGTCTCTGCTAATTCGAAAGAAGATGTATAGGGACTGACACCTGCCCGGTGCTGTAAGGTGAAGTAGTAATGCTGTTGCATTTAAATTAATCCCCAGTAAACGGCGGCTGTAACTCTGACGGTCCAAAGGTAGCGAAATTCCTTGTCGGGTAAGTTCCGACCTGCATGAATGGTGTAACGACTTCTTCGCTGTCTCCAGCACAATCTTGGTGAAATTGAAATACCCGTGAAGATGCGGGTTTTTTATAGTTAGACGGAAAGACCCCGTGCACCTTTACTATGATTTTAGGTTGTGTATTTAAATTTTTTGTGTAGAATAAGTGGGAGCTTAGGCTTAAATGAAATACCACTCTGAATTTTTGAATATACTAAAAACAATTTTTTGAACAGCCTATAAGAGGTAGTTTGACTGGGGCGGTCGCCTCCTAAAGAGTAACGGAGGCGTACAAAGGTAATTTCTAATATTAAAAATATTACGAGCGTAATGGTAAAAAATTGCTTAACTGTAAGACAAACAAGTCAAGCAGGGACGAAAGTCGGTCATAGTGATCCGGTAGTTCTGTGTGGAAAGGCTATCGCTCAACGAATAAAAGGTACGCCGGGGATAACAGGCTGATGATTTCTGAGAGTTCATATCGACGAGATCGTTTGGCACCTCGATGTCGGCTCATCACATCCTGAAGCTGAAGCAGGTTTCAAGGGTTCGGCTGTTCGCCGATTAAAGTGGTACGTGAGCTGGGTTTAGAACGTCGTGAGACAGTTCGGTCCCTATCTGCTATAAAAGTAAAAAATTGAAAAGATTGTATTCTAGTACGAGAGGACTGAGTTCAGTACACCTATGGTGTATCGGTTGTTTTACTAAAAGCAGTGCCGAGTAGCTACGTGTATAAAAGATAATTGCTGAAAGCATATAAGCAAGAAACTTTCTTTAATAAAAATTTTTAATATTCGTAAAAGATTATTACGTTGATAGGCTAAAAATGTATAAACAGTGATGTAAGTAGTTTATTAGTACTAAATTTTATTTATATATAATCATGTTTGATGTTTATGTTTATATTTGGAAACAAATTTCTGAATTAAATGTGAGTTTGATCCTGGCTCAGAATGAACGCTGACGATACACTTTACACATGCTAGTTTTATATTTCATAATATGGCGCACAGGTGAGTAAAATAAAAGAATTTACCTTAAAAATAAGAAAATTTGTATTTGTAAAAATAAAGAATGCGTTAAAGCAGCAAAAATTCCTGAAGAAAATTTCGTTTAAGATAAGCTTTTAAAAGATTAGGTTGTTGGTGAGAAAAAAGCCCACCAAGCCGAAGATCTTTAGTCGGTCTTAGCGGATGATCGACCACACTGGGACTGAGACAAGGCCCAGGCTTTTGCCAGCAGTGGGGAATATTGGACAATGGGCGAAAGCCTGATCCAGTGATATCGTGTAAGTGAGGACAGCAAAAAAGATCATAAAAGCGATAATATCAAATTGATTGATTGGTTGTAAAACTTTTTCGTTAATGAAGATAATGACAGTAATTAAAGAAGAAACCCCGGCTAACTTCGTGCCAGCAGCCGCGGTAATACGAAGGGGGTAAGCGTTATTCGGAATAATTGGGCGTAAAGGGTGCGTAGATTGTATTATTTTTTTAATAAAATATTAGATTAAATGTTTAATGTGTTTTTAATAAAATTAATACTAGAGTTTAGTAGGGGAAAACAGAATTTCATACATAGAGTTAAAATTCTAAAATTTGTGAAGGAATGCCATTCGCGAAGGCGGTTTTCTGGGCTAAAACTGACATTGAGGCACGAAAGCGTAGGGAGCAAACGGGATTAGATACCCCGGTAGTCTACGCTGTCAAAGATGAATGCTAAAATTAGAATTTAATTTTTTCTGATTTAAAGTTAACACGTTAAGCATTCCGCCTGGGGAGTACGATCGCAAGATTGGAACTCAAAGGAATTGACGGGGATCTACACAAGTGGTGGAGCATGTGGTTTAATGCGATAGTACGCGCAAAATCTTACCAGTTTTTGTATAATATTTTATATTTAATTTATATTTAAATATTGTTGGTGTTAAAAAATAAACTATTTTTAAAAACAAAATATTACAGGTGTTGCATGGCTGTCGTCAGCTCGTGCCGTGAGGTGTTTGGTTAAGTCCTTTAACGAGCGTAACTCTTTTTTTATATTGGCATGTTTTTTATAAATATAAAAAGCGCAACTTTTAAAATATTGCTAGTGATAAACTAGAGGAAGGTGAGAATGACGTCAAGTCCTTATGGCCCTAATAAACTGGGCTACACACGTGCTACAATGATAATTACAAAAAGTATTGCTATAAAGCAATTTAACGTAAATCTTTAAAAATTATCGTGTTCGGATTGTAAACTGCAACTCGTTTTCATGAAGTCGGAATCACAAGTAATCGTAGATCAGCACGCTACGGTGAATTTGTACCTAGATCTTGTACACACCGCCCGTCACATGCTAGAAAAAAATATTAGTTAAAAATACTATAAATTTTTTATTTTTATAATTTTTTATAAATATTTTTTATAAAAAAATAAAGTTTATTATTATTTAAATTAAAATTTTTAACTGGGATGAAGTCGTAACAAGGTAATTGTACGGGAACGTGCAGTTGGAATAAAAATTAAATTTTATTAATTCAATTTAAAAAGAGTATAAATTAATGGTAGATTTTCTGCCTTCCAAGCAGAATGTGTGAGTTCAAATCTCATTACTCTTAAAAATATTAAAAATATCCAATTTTTTTAATTATAATTATATTAAAAAGGTTAATTAGTTAATAAATTACATATACATATATGCCACAATTTGATTTTTATTCTTTTTCAGTTCAAATTTTTTGGATTTTATTAAGTTTTACATTTTTTTATTTTTATTTGTTTTCTCAAGTTATCATTTATTTTTCAGAAGTAATAAAATTTAAAAATAAAATTATATTAAAAACTAATATATAATTTTTAAATTTTATTTAAATTACTTTTTCGTTTTTATTTACCAAACAGGGTTTTTTTAAATGCAAGATGGAGTAGTGGTAACTCATCGGTTTCATAGTCCGAAGATCGTAGGTTCGAATCCTGCTTTTGCAATTAAATAAAATGTTTTTAGAATAAAATATATGTTTACATTACAAATTACTACAAATTTTTTTCTTTTTTTAATAGGTTTAATTGGTCTTATATTTAATCGTCGTAATGTTTTAATTATTTTAATGTGTGTTGAGTTAATTTTGTTATCAGTAAATATGAACTTTATTTTATTTTCAGTGTATTTCGACGATTTAAGTGGCCAAATATTTTCATTTTTTATATTAACCGTAGCAGCAGCTGAATCTTCTATAGGTTTGGCTATTATAATAGCGTATTATAGAATTCGCGGAAGTATTCGAATATTGCAATCTATTGCATTAAAAGGTTAATTTTTTCTAAAAACTATTATGGGTATTAAAACAGTTGAACTGCTTTTAAAATTAAAAAATGCTGCTTTTGTAAAAAAAAATTTTATTTTTGTGAATTATAATAAATTTAATTTTAACTTAATTTTATTACTGTATAAACAAGGATATTTACAAAGTTATTTGTTAATAAAAAAACAGATTAAAGTATATATTAGATATGTTTATAATTTTTCTTTTATTCAAAATATTCGTATTGTATCAAGTTCTTCGCGAAAATTTTTTTTCCCATACCATTCTTTGTGTTATTTACAAAATAAGATGCGTTTATTTTGTTTTTCAACTTCTTTCGGTATACATACTTTGTTAGATTGTAAAAAATACCGAATTGGTGGATTATTATTATTTATATGTTAAAAGTAATTAATTTGACAAAATATTTAGTTCATTTTTCTTTACAATTTGTAGTTATATTAAACAAAAAATTTTTAGTCTTAAATTTATTTAAAAATAATTTAAAATATTATATACAAATACCTGAGTATATTGAAATAAAAAAATTTCATTTAAATTTAATTATTTCAAGAAATAATATAGAAAAGAATTTTCAAGAATTAAAAAATTTTGAAAATTCTTTATTAATATTTTTTAATAATTTTCGTATTCAAACAAAAAAAAGTTTATTAATAAATGGTTTAGGCTTAAAAGTAAGTATTAAAAATAATGTTCTTATTTTTAAGTTGGGTTATAGTAATGAAATAACGTTATTGTTTGATTGTTTTAAATTTTTAATTAATTTAAAAAAGTATGGATTAAAAGGAATGTTACTTAATATATATACATTTAATAAAGTAATTTTAGGCAATTTAGCTGAAAAAATATATAAATTAAAAAAAGCAGATCAATATAAATTACGTGGCATTTCAAACAAAGATAAAGTTTATGTACTTAAACTTATAAAAAAAAAATGAAAAAATTAAAATTAAATTTAATATTGCAGTTAATAAAAAAAGATTTTTTATTTCATAACAATAAAAAACAATTTTTTATTTTTGAATATGATTTTGTTATTAAATCAATAAAGCAGTTTTTACGATTAAATTTATTAGTTGGTTTACCTATATATATAGTATCAAAGGAAAAGAAACAAAATATATTATTAAAAAAATATTTAATTGATTTTTTAAAAATATATGATATTCGAATAGTAGAATATCCAATTTTAACAAAAGAATCAATATGTATTATTTTAAATTCTAATATAAAAAATTTTCAAAGTAATAATTTATATTTTAAATTTGACATGTGTAATGAACAAATTGGTTTTAATTTTTATAAAATATTTGTTGATTTAAATAATGTTAAGAAGTTATTATTTATAATAGTTCTTTTGAGGCGTGTTTATGAAAAAATATAAATTTTAAAATAAAATGAGAAAATACAGAAGATATAAGCTATTTTCCAAATTAAATTTAAATTTTTATTATTTAAGAATATTAAAATTTAAAAAAACAAAATGGAAACAATTACAAAAAGTAATTAAAAATATTAAATTAAAAAAGTTTATTGTGAATCATAAACAAAAACTTATTTTATTTAATATTTGGGATCGTATAAAATTAAGTTATAAAAATAAATTAAAAGTTCGACAACACTTGAAATGTCGTTATGATGTGTCGAAAATAAGTTTTAAAAATTTTTTAGATTATAGCATAAAACAAGAATTTACACTATCTACTTGTTTGTGGCATATAAATATGTTTAAGACATTATATGAAACAAATATTTATATAAGTCGAGGTTTAGTTTTAGTTAACAACATTGTTTGTAATAATTTTAAAAAAAAGTTATATTGTGGAGATATTATTTCTTTTAAAAAAGATGTCGATATAAATTTAACACATTTACGAATAAATAATGAAATTTTTTTAACATATCTTGAAATTGATTATTATTTAAAAATAATAGTGGTAATTAAAGATTTAAAAAAATTAAATTTTAAAGATTTAAGTTTATTATTATTGTAATTTAAATTTTAAGATCGGAATGTGGCGTAGTGGAAGCGTATCTGTTTTGGGAACAGAAGGTCATATGTTCAAATCATATCATTCCGAATAATTAATTATGCTAATTTTTTTAAATATAATTTTAATTTTATCAGCAATATCTGTTTTTCTAACCCAAAATCCTGTATATTCAGTATTATTTTTAGTATTAACTTTTTTAAGTTCAGCCTCTATTTGTTTTTTTTTTGGCGCAGATTTTTTAGGAATATTATTTGTTATAATTTATGTAGGAGCAATAGCTGTTTTATTTTTATTTATTGTAATGATGTTAGATATAAAAATTGAGCGTTCAAATATTCAGCATATTTTTATATTTTGTGTACTTTTAGTTTTAATAAATTTTCAATTGTATTTTTTTATTACTAATAGTTTTGTTGATAAATATTTTTATAATTTTCCTTTGGAAATTTTTGATATGTTATCAATTGAATTTTATATTGGTCAAGTTTTGTATAATTATTATGTAATTGGATTTTTAATATCAGGAATTGTTTTATTAATTTCCATGATAGGTGCAATTGTTTTAACATTAAATTTTACAAATAAAAATTTATCTAAGCAAATTTTTAGACAGTTAGTTAGAACAGATAAATTTTTGTCTTTTTTTTAGGGATTATAACTCAAATGGTAGAGTATGTGTTTTGCATATACAAGGTTATTGGTTCAAATCCAATTAATTCCACAAATTTTTAAAATATAGCCAAACGGTAAGGCATTCGTTTTTGATACGAACAATTGAAGGTTCGAATCCTTCTATTTTATATTTAATATTTTAATAATATGTTATCATTAATACAAAAGTTTTTTTTTATTTCTTTTCAAAGTTTTTTTATTTTTTGTGACGCACCAACTAGTTGGCAGTTTGGTTTACAAGATCCTGCAACACCTGTTGCTGAAGGAATAATTTTTTTCCATAATTATTTAATGTGTTATATCGTTTTAATTTGTATACTTGTCTTTTATCTTTTAGGAATAATTATTAATTTTTTTAATGAATTAAAAACTAAAACAGTTAGTAATTTTGCACATTTAAGTGTTTTAGAAATTGTTTGGACAATATTCCCAGCAGTAATACTTGTTTTATTAGCAGTACCTTCTTTTGCATTATTGTATTCTTTAGATGAATTAGTAGACCCAGATATTACACTAAAAGTTGTAGGTCATCAGTGGTATTGGAGTTATGAATATTCTGATTTTTTATCTTTGGATAACAAAGAAAGTATTAATTTTGATTCTTATATGGTGAGTACAAACGATTTAGTATTGGGCGGGTTTAGATTATTAGAAGTAGATAATCGAGTAATATTACCTATCCAAACACATATTAGATTATTAGTTACTTCTGCTGATGTTATACACAGTTGGGCAATTCCATCTTTTGGAATAAAAGTAGATGCTTGTCCGGGTCGGTTATCTCAAGCTTCTTTATTTATTAAACGTGAAGGGTTATATTTTGGTCAATGTAGTGAAATATGTGGTATAAATCACGCTTTTATGCCAATTGCAGTTAAAAGTGTAAAACCAGATATATTTTTATCATGGGTTAGTAAAAACAATTCTAATTAACTAAAAATAATAAAAAATATGAATATATTAAAACGTTGGAATAAAAATTCATTATTATCTTTTTTAGATAGTCATATTATAAATTATCCTACACCAATAAATTTAAATTATTTATGGAGTTTTGGGTCTATTGCTGGTTTTTGTTTAGTTATTCAAATTATTACAGGTATTTTTTTAGCAATGCACTACATACCCCATATTGATTATGCTTTTGATAGTGTAGAACATATAATGCGGGATGTTAACAATGGTTGGTTAATACGTTATGCTCATGCTAATGGAGCTTCTATGTTTTTTATAGTAGTGTATTGTCATATATTTCGGGGTTTATATTATGGATCTTATATTTACCCACGAGGTCTTTTATGGTGCAGCGGTGTAATTATTTTTTTTCTTATGATGGCTACAGCTTTTATGGGATATGTTTTACCTTGGGGCCAAATGAGTTTTTGGGGAGCAACTGTAATAACAAATCTTTTTTCAGCAATACCTGTTGTCGGTAAGTTTATTGTAGAATGGTTATGGGGTGGTTTTTCAGTAGATAATGCTACTTTGACAAGGTTTTTTAGTTTACATTATTTATTGCCTTTTTTAATAGTAGGTTTAACTATTATTCATTTAAGTTTATTACATAAAGATGGATCTAATAATCCTTTAGGTATTAATAAAAATGTTGAAACAATATCTTTTTACCCGTATTTTTATGTAAAAGATTTATTTTCGTTTTTCATATTTTTATTTATTTTTTCTATTTTTATTTTTTTTGCTCCAAACTTATTAGGACATCCGGATAATTATATACCAGCAAATCCTTTAGTAACACCTCCACATATTGTACCAGAGTGGTATTTTTTACCATTTTATGCTATTTTGCGTTCGATACCAGATAAATTGGGTGGGGTAATTGCTATGGTAAGTGCAATTTTAGTATTATTACTTTTACCAATAATAAACACATCTGAAATTAGAAGTACTAAATTTAGACCTATTTTTGGTATTTTATATTGGTTTTTAGTTTCTGATTTTTTAATTTTGGGTTGGATAGGTCAGCAACCTGTAGAAGAACCTTTTATTCAAATTGGAATGTTTGCTACAGGTTTTTATTTTGCTTTTTTTTTAATTTTATTGCCATTATCTGGTATTATTGAAAAATTTTTAATAAATTATAAATAAAAAAATAGTGTAAATTTTTAAATTACATATTACAAAGTAGGCTTATTAAATGATAAAAGATATTTTAAATAACAAACAAAATTAATTAATTATGTATAGCATAAAAATAAATAAGAAAACTTTTTTAGTCAAATCTCAAATTTCAATAATAGAAGCTTGTCGTTTTGTGGGAATTTTTTTACCTCGTTTTTGTTATCACGAAATATTGTCTGTAGCAGGCAACTGCCGAATGTGTTTAGTTGAAGTTGAAAAAGCACCTAAACCTGTAGTTGGTTGTGCAACGCCTATAACAAATAATGTTTCCATTTATACAGATTCTCCACTTGTAAAAAAAGCTCGAGAAAATGTATTAGAATTATTATTATTAAATCATCCATTAGATTGCCCAATTTGTGATCAAGCCGGTGAATGTGATTTACAAGAGCAAACAAAAAAATTTGGTAGTGATTTAAGTCGATTTTTAAAAAAAAAACGAGTTGTAGAAGATAAAAATTTTGGTATTACAATTAAAACAATAATGACACGATGTATACACTGTACTCGTTGTGTTAGATTTTCAGATGAAATTTCAGGTAGTTTTATTTTTGGAACTTTAAATAGGGGGAATGCAACAGAAATTAGTTCGTATAAAACAAGTATTTTTAATTCAGAAATTTCTGGTAATATTATAGATTTGTGTCCTGTAGGAGCACTTACTTCTAAACAATATTCTTTTAAAGCCAGGCCATGGGAAATTAAAACTCAGGAAACTATTGATTGTAGTGATAGTTTAGGCAGTAAAATTATTGTAAGTGTAAAAGAAACTGAAATAATTAGAATACAACCAAAAATAAATAATAATATAATTACAGATAAAACTCGATATATTTTTGATTCCATAAATAAGAATAGAATTAAAAAACTTTTTGTTAAAAATATAAAATACGAATCTTTAGATGTAAATAAATTTAAAGATATTTTTAAAAATATAGTTAATGACAATAAAAATTTGAAAAAATTAACTGTGTTAATTAATGATAATATTGATTCAGAAACTTTATTAATGTTAAATAACTTAAAAAATCATATAGAAGTTCGAACAGATTCTTTTAATAACAAAGAAAATTTTTATTTAAATCAGTTTTTATATAATAAAACAACTACTTTAACTAATTCTAATAATAAAACTAAAATATGTTTTTTATTTAGTATTAATTTAAATACTGAGTGTGTTTTATTAAATGTTAAGTTACGTATAAAACAAAATCAAAAAAATATTAATATTTTTTCTGTAGGATATTTTTGTAATATTTCATATAATGTTAAATTTATAAATTTAAATTTATTTTTAATATTAAAATTATTTGAAGGTAAAAAAAGCATTTCTAAATTATTAAAAAATAAAATTAACTCATTATATATTTTTGGTCAATCGTTTAAAAATAGAATACATAGTATTCATCCAGTTTTATTTTTAATTAAAAAGTATTTTTCTCAAAGTTTAATTTATAATATAAATTTAAATTGTAATACAGAAAGTTTAGCTTTTTTTGGCAATCGTTTAATTAACACAAAAGTTCTTAAAAATACTTCAAGTATTTTTGCACTAAATTTAGAAGACAGTATATTAGTACGTAAATTAGTCAAAAAAAATAAAATAAACCGTTTTTGGTTTAATACACATGGTTCTTTTTTAGCTTTAACTTCAAAATATGTTATTCCAACAAAAACTTTTTTTGAAGATGAAAAGTACTATTTAAATACAAATTTATGTCTACAAAAAACACAAATAGTTTTTAAAGAAAATGGGTTACTATCAGAAAATTTAATGTATTATATTATTAATGTATTACAAACAAAATTAAATCTTTTAGACAATAATGGAATATTTTTTAACTTTCAATACGAATTTAATATTTTTAAAAATTCTTTATTTAAAAATATTAAATCATTAAATAAAGTTAAATTTAAATTATCTTTTTATCCAATTAAATCTGTTATTGAGGATTTTTATTTAACAAATACTTTATCTAAAAATTCTGTATTTTTAACACAAAAATCTCAAGAAAATTGTAAAAATAATAAAAAATATATTTAATTTAATAAAGCTTAATTTTTAAAATATAAAAACTAGTTAACATAATTGGTAATGTAATAGATTGCAAATCTGTCTTTATGGGTTCAATTCCCATACTAGTTTATTTAAATTTTATATGATATTAATTTTTTTTAAAATACTAATAATAATTGTTCCATTATTAATTTCAGTTGCATATTTTACATTAACTGAGCGTAAAATTTTAGGCGCTATTCAACGTAGACGTGGTCCAAACGTAATTGGTGTTTTTGGTTTACTACAACCTCTTGCTGATGGATTTAAACTTTTTGTTAAAGAAGCAATAATTCCAAGTAGTTCTAATAAAATAGTTTTTATTTTATCACCAATGATTACTTTTGTTGTAAGTTTAATTAGTTGGTCTATTATACCATATAGTAAATACTCAACTTTATCCGAAATAAATTTAGGTATATTATTTTTTTTAGCAATGTCATCTTTAGGTATTTATGGAATTATTATGTCTGGGTGGTCAAGTAATTCAAAATACGCTTTTTTAGGTTCTTTAAGATCAACAGCCCAAATGATTTCTTATGAAGTCGCAATAGGTTTTATTATAACAACAATTATTTTATGTGTGGGTTCATTTAATTTGCAATATATAATTGAACAGCAAAAATACCAATGGTTTGTAATTACTTTTTTTCCACTATTTTTAATGTTTTTTGTTTCAGGACTGGCGGAGACGAATAGACACCCGTTTGACTTGCCTGAAGCTGAAGCTGAACTAGTATCCGGATATAATGTTGAATATTCTGCAATGAGTTTTGCTTTATTTTCGTTAGGTGAATATACAAATATGTTGCTTATGAGTTCTTTTACTACAATTTTATTTTTTGGTGGTTGGCAATCCCCAATAACTTTTATAAATAGTATAATCCCAGGAGCTTTTTGGTTTTCTTTAAAAATTTGTTTTTTTGTTATATTATTTGTTTGGTTGCGTGCGGCATTACCTCGTTATCGATATGATCAATTAATGAATTTGGGTTGGAAAAGTTTTTTACCTTTATCTATAGCTATATTAACATTAAATTTTTCGGTATTAACAACATTTAATTTGTTACCTTATTAAATATTCTATATAACAAAAAAAGTATTAATAAACTTTCAGAAAAAAGTAAGAATATTATAAATAACACTAGTTGAAATATAAATTCAGGTGGACTTATAATTGTTGCAAATAGAATATTTAAAGTAATAAGTATTTTTTTATTTTTTAACGTTAAATTTGTTAAATAAAAAATAAAATATAAATAAAAACAAATAATTAAATTTATAAAATTTAATGTTGACATGTAATTAAATAAAAAATAAAAATAATCTTGAATTTTTATTTCCATTAAAATTTTTATGTCATCTATATTATTTGTATTAAATGACTCGAAAAAAACCCAAATAGAAGGTAAAAAAAAACTAAACCCTATTATATTTAATAAAGTATTAATAAAAATTATAATAAGTATTTGATTTTTAATAAATAAATATTCATATGAAAATAGTCCAGCTTTAAAAAAATCAATAATTAGCCATATCATATATGGAAACATAATTATTAACGTAAAATATAAAATTAAATTAAAAATTACATTAAACAGTTCTATTGGGTGTGTATAAATAAAAATACCTGAAAATAAAGTTTTTTTTAAATAATATAATAAAGGAGAAGTGATTAACCAAATAAGATTAAATTTATTAAAATAAAGGATAATAAACACAAAAATACACGAAACTGCTAAAAAAATAATTTTAAAATATAATTCTTTAATGTATAACATATTATATGACTTCTTCTTTTAAATTACAAATTGAAAGTGTTAATAAAAATTGTATGTTTTTTTATATTTATTTTATAAAAAAATTTTGTAAAAAAATAAATTTAGCTTATAAATATTTTTCTTTGCCAAAAAAAATAAAATCATTTGTTTTTTTTAAATCACCACATGTTTATAAAAAATTTAAAGAGCATTTTAGCGTTAAAACCTATAAATCTGCTTTTTTTTTTAAAATAAATAAAATAAAAAAAACAATTTTAATTAAACTACTTTTTTTATATAAACCTACAACTTTAAAAATAAAATTACATGAAAAAGGAAAATAGTTTTTAATGGTAAAACACTGGTTTCCAAAACCAAAATTATAGGTTCGATTCCTATTTTTCCTGTTATTTTTTATTAATAAAATTTTTTATCTTCTCAATAAAAAATTTAGAATTTAGATATAATTTATTAAAATCACCAAATAAAATTAAAAGAAAAAAAAGTAAAAAACATAATTGTATAAAACTAATATTAATCATAAATAAAATCGTATTTTTTAATAAATAAGCTTATAGTTTAAAGGTAAAACATACCGCTCATAACGGTACAAATATAGGTTCAACTCCTATTAAGCTTAAATGAATATTTAAAGCTTAATAAATTTAAACACACAAATTAAAAGTTATGTTATTACAAGCAGCACAAAAAATTGGAGCTGGATTATCTACTTTTGGACTTGCAGGTGCAGGTATCGGGATTGGATTAATTTTTGCTTCTCTTATTATCGGAGTTTCTAGAAATCCTAATTTAAAAGATGATTTATTTCGTTTTGCTATTTTAGGTTTCGCATTTACTGAAGCAATTGCACTATTTGCTTTAATGATTGCATTTTTAATATTATTTGTAAGTTAAAAAATTATAAAATAATAAAATTTTACTATTGATTTATTATACTATTTAATTTATATTAAAATTTTGTTCACTTAATGTGAATTATTTTTTTTATTGTCAGTTGTTAATGTAATATATACAATATAAAAAAACAATAAAACTGAAATAGCGGATACATACGATCCAAAAGACGAAATACTATTCCATCCCGCAAAAGCATCTGGATAGTCTGGTATTCGTCGAGGCATACCAGCTAAGCCTAAAAAATGCATTGGGAAAAAAGTTAAATTTACTCCTATAAAAAATGTCCAAAAATGTATTTGTCCTAAAATTTCTGGATATTTTAAACTTGTAATTTGTTCAAACCAATAATAAAAACCAGCAAATATTGAAAACATTACTCCCATAGATAATACATAATGAAAATGAGCTACTACATAATATGTATCATGTAAAGCTGAGTTTAAACCAGAGTTAGATAATACAACACCTGTAACACCCCCTATAGTAAATAAAAATAAAAAACCCAACGCAAATAACATTGGTGTTTTAAATTTTAAAGAACCACCCCACATTGTTGCTAACCAACTAAATATTTTAATTCCTGTAGGAACCGCAATTACCATTGTAGCTGCAGTAAAATACGCACGTGTATCAATGTCTAAACCTACTGTATACATATGATGTGCCCATACAATAAAACCTAAAACACCAATTGAAATCATTGCATAAACCATTCCTAAATAACCAAAAACAGGTTTTTTTGCATAAGATGAAATTACATGACTAATAATACCAAATCCTGGCAATATCAATGAAATAAAATCAATAAGCATTGTATTTTTTGCTTTACTTTAGCTTAGTAATCTTTTTCCCAAACTGTACGTGAACCTTTCGACTCATACAGCTTTCCAAAACAATCTGTTGTAACTAGTAGCTATTGTTATTTTTTCTTCGTTCTTTCCATAAAAAGTTTTTTTTCGTCGCTATTTAGACTATTATTATGTACTTTTTGATGATGTTCGCGACACAAGGGTACTTGTTTTCTATTTAATCCTCTCATTTGCAATGTGAACCAGTCAATTTTTGATTTTGAATATAAAGTCTTTAGGTCTTTTATTGCACGAACATGATGCATTTCAATGTTAGTACTGTTACCACATATTATACATTTTTTATTTATATTGCTAATTGTTAGTTTGTTGTTCCACCTTTCCATTATTTTTGATTCTGGTATATGTGTACCTATCGAGAACTTACTTGTTCTTTTAAATGTTGTAGGAATTTTTAAGCCCACTTTGGTTATCGGACAAGTTAGTTTTGATCCAAATTTTTTAAACGATTTGCGTTGTGTTCGCAATTTGTACTTAAGTGCAAGAGTTAGGGCGCAAGAGGCTTTTAATCCGTGTATTATTGACCCTAGGCTTTTTTTGTTATCCACAAATGAATAATAGTTTAATATCCCTTCGATTTTACTATTGTAAAATTTTAGTATATCTGCGTGATCTAATTGCGTTATCGCCCCATATGAACGTGGTATCATGCTTTCTTTTTCTTTATGAAAAAAACCAGCTGTTGCTGCTTTATCAAACAACCGTTTTATAGGTGCATGAAAAGTAACTCTTGGAGTGATTCTAGTTCTTATCTTTTTTCCCTTCCTGATAATTGTTTTTACCGGTTTTTCCTTTCGAAAAGTTCCTCTTATGAAAGTTCCTAAGTAAAACACTTTATTATCTGAAAATTTTGTAATTTTAGTTTTTTGGTCATTTAATTCGAGGAAGAGTGTTTTAGATAAAAATTCCTTTACTTCGTGCTTAAAGGTTTCCGCCCATTTATAATGCCCTTCTATGCCTATCAAAAAATCATCGACGTATCGCACGTATTTTATTTTTACGTGTTTTTCATCATTAATATAATTGGGAATATTAGGTGCAAGTTCTGGTTTTCTTTCTTCTTTCTTTGCGGAGTACAATTCTCTTCTCCTAGCGTTTCTAACAATATTGTCTTTTTTTCGTCTACCTTTTGTTTCATATTTGGTTTTTAAATTTTCAATTTCGGTATCCAATTCGTGTAAGTATATATTGTTAAGTAAAGGGCTAATTACGCTACCTTGTGGGGTACCAATATTATTTGTAATAAAATTGTTTCTTTCTTTATACTTAACTCTTAAACTTTTTTCAATAAGTTTTATTGTTTTTGTACATGATATTCTTTTTGATATAAATTTTAACAATTTTTTATGGTTAATTTTGTCAAAACATTTTGAAATATCTCCTTCTATTACCCAGTTTACGCCACTAAATTTTTCTTTTACATAACGTAACGCTGTGTGATTACCTTTCTGAGGTCTAGATCCATGTGAAGTATCTAAAAATATTGGTTCGTATATAGCTTCTAAAACCATTTGTATCGACTTTTGTACAATTTTGTCCCTCGGCGGTGCTAAACCTAACGATCTCTTGGTTTTGTTATCGCCAGGTTTCGGTATATATGTTCGTCTAATAGGCCCAAATTCAAATTTTCCTGATTTCAGTTCTTTTTCGATATTTTCAAACCATTTTAGGTTTATACCGTCTAATGTTTCTGTTGTTGTTCCTTTGGTGCTATTTCCTGGGTTAGACTTTATATTTTCATATGCAAGTATTAACGTGTTTTTATCACTTATTACGTGAATTAATTTTGAAAGTAAATACTCTATGTTTTCTTTTTTTAAAGCTTTAGTTCTAAGTACTTCCAATCTATCGCACGAAAGTTTTTCGTTAATGATAGGTTGTGTAGTATTTAGAATTGTTTCTGTGTTCCTCTCCAACAATATATTTTCATATTTCCAATAAATCATGATTTTTTATTATTCTTTTATTTTTATTGCGGATTAATCGAATCACTCTGTGGCCATGAAGATTTCTCTTTTTAGGCTTTCCTGTAGTTCTTTGAACATAACGTGACTTTTTCCCTCCACTTATCCCCCTGCATAGCTTTTTCTTCAATTTTTATTGATAGTGGTTTAGTCTTAGTCCGACACACACATATATACTACTGTGTTGTTACTAAACAAAAGTTGAATTTGTCTTACCCACTCAACTTATCTCCAGTGTGAGAGCACTTCTATGTAACCAGGTTCGTCAGCCTAGGCATATGGAGGCTAGCTCACTTGCATATTCCCGAAGGGTAAGTTCGGGTTTGCAAGTTTTTTGGCATGCTTTTCACCATTTAGTTTCCTACCTGGCTCTTTGCCAATGCTTTACGACATGGACATAACGCGTCGATCCTTTGGATAACGTTATGCAAAACTCAACAGCGCGCATATATATACTTCTGGATGGCCAAAAAACCAAAATAAATGCTGATACAACACAGGATCTCCCCCTCCTGCAGGATCAAAAAAAGTTGTATTAAAATTTCTGTCAGTTAATAGCATAGTAATTGCTCCTCCAAAAACAGGCAACGATATTAAAAGTAAAAAGGATGTAATTAAAACCGACCATACATATAAAGGCAATCTGTGCATAGTCATACCTGGAGCACGCATATTAAAAATAGTTGTAATAAAATTTATTGAACCTAAAATTGACGCAGCTCCAGCTAAATGTAAACTAAAAATTGCTAAATCTACAGAAGGACCCGAGTGCGCTTGAACACTGCTTAAGGGTGGATAAACTGTCCATCCAGTTCCAGCACCAGCTTCAACTAAAGCTGATGACAATAATAATAATAATGATGGTGGTAATAACCAAAAACTAATATTATTCATACGAGGAAATGCCATATCTGGGGCTCCTATCATTATAGGAACAAAAAAATTACCAAAACCACCAATAACAATTGGCATAACCATAAAAAAAATCATAATAAAAGCATGACCTGTGATTAATACATTATATAATTGATCATTTCCCATTAAAATTTGACTTCCTGGTTGTGCTAACTCCATTCGTATAAATATTGACATCATGGTTCCTAGTACACCCGAAAAAGCGCCAAAAATTAAATATAAAATTGCTATATCTTTATGATTTGTTGAAAAAAACCAACGTGAAGCAAATAAATATGTTTTTAAAAACATTAAATTACCATCCGTATTTAAAACTAATTTTATTTTAAAAATATTTAAATTATTTGAAAAAAAAAGGATTCGAACCTTTGTAAACTTATTTGTTAACAGATTTACAATCTGACGCTTTTAACCACTTAGCTATTTTTTCAATAACACGAGAAAAACGGGAGTCGAACCCGCGACATTTAACATGACAAGCTAATACTCTAACCACTAAGCTATTTTCTCTAAAAATTTATTTTTAACGAAAATGGGACTTAAACCCACAACTAACGGATTATGATTCCGGTACTCTACCATTAAGCTATTTCGTTTTTTTAATTTTTATAATAATCTATATTTATTTAACATTTTAAAAAAAAAGAGAAAAAAACAATAAAAATATAATTGTATTAAATGAACTTTTAAATGATTCTAACATTACTAAACTAAAAATAAAAACTAAAATCAAAAAAACTAATAGAAATAAATAATGATAAATATAACCTGTTTGAGTTTTTTTAAAAACTAAACTGTGATATTGAATTAAATTTATAATACCAAAAGGTCCAATTTTTTCTAATAATCCACGATCAATATCCTTATAAGAAAATATATAACTTAATTGAATTATAAAAGTTCCTATTACTGACATATATATTTTATCAAAATACCATTTACGGTTTAAAAAAATATAAAACAATTTAAATATTTTATTTTGTTTTATTATATAATAAAATTCTAAACCAAAAAAATAAATATATAATGCATAAAAAATACCAATTAAAGTAAATATTAAGGGCAATAATTTAAAAAATAAATTTATAAACTCTATGTCTACTAAGTAATAATTCCTGGGTAATATAAAAATTGCATTTGACCAAAAATTTGTACCAAAACCAATAAAAAATTCTTTAGATAAATAGCCAATCACTATACTTAAAATAGACAATATAATTAATGGTGCACTTAAAAAAAAAGAACCTTCGTGTGCATGTAAAATTTTATTTTTAAAACCATTGGCATTTACTAAAAAAACTAATATTAAAATTCTAGTTGAATAATATGCTGTGCAAAATGCTGCTAATACGCCCAAATAGTAAGCAAAATGACCATAAAAATTATACTTAGAATAAGCAATTTCCAATATAACATCTTTTGAATAAAATCCAGCTAAAAAAGGAAAACCAGTTAAAGCTAATGAACCTATTAACATAATCGAATACGATAAAGGTAAAATTTGTCTTAAACCCCCCATTTTACGAATATCTTGTTCATCTGATAATGCATGAATTACTGAACCCGCACCTAAAAATAATAAAGCTTTAAAAAAAGCGTGATTATATAAATGAAACAAACCCACATCATAGCTTGATAAACCGCAAGCAAAAAACATATAACCTAATTGACTACAAGTAGAATAAGCAATAATACGTTTAATATCATTTTGAAATAAACCTGTAGTTGCTGCAAATAAAGCTGTAACTGCACCTATAATTACTATCAAATTTAAAATTATTTGCGATTGTTCAAATAAAAAAGAACAGCGTATTACCAAAAAAACACCTGCAGTTACCATAGTTGCTGCATGAATTAATGCTGATACGGGTGTAGGCCCTTCCATAGCATCAGGTAACCATGTATGCAACCCTAATTGAGCTGATTTACCTGTAGCACCTAAAAAAAGACATAAACAAATAAAATCTAGCACAGAAATTTTTAAAACCGAAATTTGAATATAATATAATTTTAAAATAGTACTTAAATTAAATACTACATCAAAATCTAAACTGTTACAAACGAAATATATAGTAAAAATCGCAATTAATATAAATAAATCACCAATTCTATTTAAAACCATTGCTTTTATTGATGATTTATTTGCTTGTATACGAGTAAACCAAAAATTAATTAATAAATAAGAAGATAAACCAACACCTTCCCAACCAACAAACATTTGTAAAAAATTGTTTGATGTAACCAAAATTAACATAAAAAAAGTAAATAAAGATAAATATGACATAAATCTAACTAAATGTGGATCTTCACTCATATACTCTATTGAGTATAAATGAACTAAACTTGAAATAAATGTTACAACTAATAACATAGTAACAGTTAAACTATCAAAACAAAAATCCCAATTTATTATTAGAGTATCAGAAAATATCCACGGAAATAATGTTACTTTAATACAAGCACCAGTATTTAATATAAATATAAACAAATTTAATGATATTAAAAAAGAACTAATAACACATAAAGTAGTTATAAAACAAATACCTTTACTATTAAAACGACAAAAAAAAAAACCAGATAAAAAAGCTAAAAAAGGAAGTAGTATTACTAAAATCAACATTTTATATAAAATAAATTATGGATAAAATAGGATTCGAACCTATGATATTTCTAATATACTAATTTTCAAGACTAGCGCTTTAAACCACTCAGCCATTTATCCAAAAAAGCGGAATTAATTTATATATATTATTTTGTTTATTTAATTTTTGTTTATTTTTTGTACAAAATTCTATACTAATCTCTATTTCATGAATAAAATTAAACTCTTTAATATTTACAAACGTGTCTAATTCTTTAAAAGCTGATACAGGAATTTTAATAAAAAAATCTAAATTTTTATCAAAATTAACTTGTTGATTTATTTTAGGAATTAAATCTAAAAAAAAACGTGTTAAAAATTTATGTATTTCTTGTTTACTTTTAATATAAACAAAAAACATATAAAACTTTTCCTGTGTTTCTAAAGAAAAATCTTTTTGTTTTATAACTATTTCTGGAAATAAATTTGTTAGTAAAAAAGTTATTAAATAACTAAAAATTAACGAATCTTTATCAAAATTTTTTTTTAAATTTAAACGAACATAAAATTTAATACCACATATTAAATTTAAATCATAAATATTTGTAGAATTTTTTTTATTTATAATATCACAATAAGTCAAATATTCACTTATGGATGTATTTATATTAAAATTTGAAATTACCATTTTAAGTCAATAAAATTAAATTTAATACTGATACTTCTATGCTTTTTAAGATATATGCTGGATATATGCCTAAAAAAAAAATAAATAAAGATAATAGACAAAGTATTACAAATTCTCGAAAATTTAAATCTTTAAAAATTTTTGTATATGAAATTTTTAAATTACCAAACACTAAACGATTATATAACCACAATGAATAAATTGCACAAATAACCACTCCTAAGACACTTAACAAACAGGTAACACTGTTTGTTTTATATACCCCACATAAAATTAAAAATTCTCCTATAAAGCTACTTGTACCAGGCATTGCAATATTGGCTAATGTAAAAAATAAAAAAAATGATGAAAAAATTGGCATAACGTGAACTAGTCCCCCATAATAGTATAAAAGACGAGAATGATAACGATCGTATAATATTCCCACAAGAAGAAACATACCACCAGAAACAAACCCATGACTAATACTTTGTACTATTGAACCCTCAATACCAATACAATTAAAACTAAAAACACCCAAAACAACTAAATTCATATGAGCAATAGATGAATAAGCAATTATTCGTTTAATATCTGTCTGACGTATGGCTGTTAAGGAAGCGTAAATAATACCAATAATTGATAATAAATAAACTATTGGAGAAAAAAATAAAGAAGCATCCGGAAATAAAGTTAAACTAAAGCGCAAAAAACCATAGACACCTAATTTAAGTAAAATACCTGCTAAAATTACAGAACCTATTGTAGGGGCTTCTACATGAGCTTCTGGTAACCAAATATGAAAAGGAAACATGGGTATTTTAGTTGCAAAAGATAAAAAAAAAGATATCCATAATAAACACTGTTCGTACTTTGTAAATTTATAAGTAAAAATAATTTCAAAATTTAATGTTCCAACAATTATATATATATATATAATGCCAAGTAACATTAATATAGAACCTATTAAAGTATAAAAAAAAAGTAAATATGCTGCTCTTATTTTTCGTGCTCTTGAACCTAAAATACCAATAATTAAAAACATAGGAATCAAAATAGCTTCAAAAAATATATAAAATAAAAATAAATCTAAAACTGTAAATACTAATAACAAAAGCAATTCTAAAAACAATAAATTAAAAAAATGCATTTTTACATTAATTGTTTCCCATGAAAATATTATGCATATAAAAATTAAAAATGTTGTCAATAAAAAAAAATATATAGATATTCCGTCTACTCCAAAATTAAAAAACAAATTTAAAATATTCAAATCAACCACAAAAACCGTTGTTTGTTGAAAATAAGTATTATTAAAATTAAATCTTAAAAATAAGACTACAGATAATATTAAAATTAATCCAGAAACAATCAAAGAAAATATTTTTATATGACTAATTGTTAAACGAAAAAAAAATAAATAAAACAAACTAAAAATTAAAATTAAAAAAATAGTTAACAGTAACATAAATAAATCAATTTAATTAAATTTTATAATAATCTTGTGGTAAAAATAATTGTTAAAAACTAACGATCAACTTCACCAAAAACAATATCTTGTGTACCAATAATTGTTACAACATCAGCAATCATATGACCACGTGACATAAAATTTAAAGCCTGTAAATGCCCAAAACCGGGTGCTTTAATTTTACAACGATAAGGTTTTTCTGTATTGTTAGAAACTAAATACACGCCAAACTCTCCTTTAGGTGCTTCGGTTGCTGTATAAGTTTCACCAAAAAAGGGTATTAATCCTTCCGTATAATATTTAAAATGGTGTATAACCGCTTCCATAGAGTTTTTTATTTCATTTCTACTAGGAGCTGTTAACTTGTAATTAAGTGTTTTTATAGGACCTTGCTTTATTAAATTTAAACAACTTTCTATTATATTTAAAGATTGACGCATTTCTTCAATACGTATTAAATATCTGTCAAAACAATCACCATTAATTCCAACAGGAACCGAAAAATTTAATTCATTATAGATTTCATAAGGAACATTTTTTCTTAAATCCCAGGGTAATCCTGAACCACGTAACATAACACCACTAAAACCCCAAGCTATTGAGTCATTAGATGTAACTACACCAATATCAACCAAACGTTCTTTCCAAATACGGTTTGAAGTAAGCATTTCTTCCATTTCATCTAACCGTATCGAAAATTGACTAATAAACAAATAAATATCATCCAATAAACCTAATGGAATGTCTGCTGAAACACCGCCTGGTCGAATATATGCCGCATGCATTCGAGCGCCAGAAACACGTTCATAAAATTCCATTAATTTTTCTCGTTCCTCAAAAGCCCATAAAAACGGAGTCATAGCCCCTACATCCATAGCGTGACAACCTACAGCTAATAAATGATTTAAAATTCTAGTAATCTCGCAAAATACTACTCTAATTATTTTAGCACGTCTTGGGACTTTAACATTAGCCAATTTTTCAACAGCTAACGAATATGTATGCTCCTGTGCCATCATAGAAACATAATCTAATCGATCAAAGTAAGGAAGAGCCTGTAAATAAGTTTTATACTCAATTAATTTTTCAGTTCCTCTATGTAATAAACCTATATGTGGGTCGGCTTTTAACACTACTTCACCATCTAGTTCTAATATTAAACGTAAAACACCGTGAGCTGCAGGATGTTGTGGACCAAAATTTATAGTAAAATTTTTTAATGTGCGAATAAAATCTTTTTTTTTCAAAATCATAATTTAAATTTTATTACCACGGTGTTTCAAATTCAAAAAAACGAAAATTTTGTGAAAGCTCTATTGGTTCAACTACAATATTTTTTTTCGTTTCATCATAACGTAATTCTACATAACCGTATAAGGGAAAATCTTTTCGTAAAGGAAATCCTTCAAATCCATAATCTGTTAAAATTCGCCGCAAATCTGGATGATTTTCAAAATAAATACCAAATAAATCCCATATTTCTCGTTCCCACCAATTTGAATTCAAATATATATTAGTTATTGAATCAACTGAACCAGTTTCAGTTAAATATACTTTAATACGAATTCTTGTGTTATAAGTTAAACTTAATAAATCATAAACAACACAAAATCTATACAATAAACCATATAAATCAAGTCCGGCAATATATGTAAGCATTTTATAATTATAACCAATATGCTTTTTTAAACAAGTTAAGGAAAACTGTAAATTATTCGAACTTACTACTAGAATATTTTCTTCTACACTATTTTGAAACAATATTATTGGAAGTGTTTTTTTAAATAAAGTTATCATATTTCGTTTTAAATTAAACCATCTATAGAAATACTATATGAAAATAGTATTAGTAAACTAGGAAAAAAAAATAATATTAGTGTTATACATATACAAAAAGAATATACGATATTTTCGAAGTCTAAAAAACTTACTTTAAATGTAGTATGATTTAAATAAAAATAACTTTGTTGAGCTTTTTCAAAAAAAATTAATTTTATTATACGAAGATAATAATAACTTGATAAGATGCTAATTAGTACTAACGCTACAGAGAAAAAATAAATATTTTCTCTTATTAAACTTAATATTATTAAAATTTTTGCTAAAAAACCACTTAACGGCGGAATTCCTGCAAAAGAAAAAAATACTATTAAAACCGAGCATGCCCATATAGGTTTAGAATTTATTAATGAAGATAATTCAACAATTTGTATTGGTTTTATTTTAAAATCTTTTGCTGATATAAAATTTAATACATAAAAATTTGAAAAACAGCCCCAAATTACACAAGACGTTAATATGTAAACTACAATGTACATGTACGCTGAAGAATACGATTCGTATGTGTGTACTGATAATGCCATTATTACAAAACCTATCTGAGATATTGAACTATATATTATAAACCGTTTAAATCGTTTTTGCGATATTGCTAAATATGCACCCCAAAAAACTGAAAACAAGCCAACAAAAAGTAAAAAAAAACTTAAAAATGAATAACTTGGAAAACATATATTTAACCATCTAATAAATAATGTTACTATAGATATTTTTGGAAGTAACGAAAAAAATACTGTTGTAGCTAACGGAGATCCTTCATAAACGTCAGGAGCCCAAAAATGAAAAGGAGCTATAACCATTTTAACTAAAAATGTTATTATAATTAACAAAACTCCTACTAAAACTGCATAATATAAAAATGTTTGCTGTAAAGGAAAAGCCAATAACAAAGATAATTTTTGAAAGTTAGTTGTTCCCAAAAATGCGTATATAATTAAACAACCAAGCAAAAAAATTCCAGAAATAATTGATCCTAAAACAAAATACTTTAAGCCAGCTTCAATGGAAAAAGAAGAATTTCTGTTAAAAGAAGCTAACACGTAAAAACATAAAGTTTGTAATTCTAAAATTAAATAACCATAAATTAAGTCATACGTATTTAATAATAAAAATAAACCCAAAATTGATAAAAATAGTAACGTAAAATATTCAAAAAAATTTATTTTTTGAACAACGAAATTACGCCAATATATAACAAAAGATAAAAAAAAAAAAAAACTCAACATTATTTTTAAATTTAATGTACTATAATCTAAAATAATTAAAAGATTATTAGAATAACCAATTAATTTTTGATTAAAAAATAGCATTAATAAACAAAAACTAATAAAACCTCCTTGTATAAATAATTCTTCATTAATAACAGGAACGTTCTGTTTAAAACTTTTTAAAAACCTAATATTTAAAACTAACTGGTATAAAATAGAAAAAATAAAAAAAATTTCGGGCAAAAATGACTTAAAAATTAACATTTCCATAAACAAAATTAAGACAAAAAATTTATTTTTTTAAATAACAACGGATTTGAACCGTTAACATTTTCGTTGTAAGCGAAATACTCTACCGTTAAGTTAGTTATTTTAAATTGAATATTTTATATAAAAAATACGGTATTTTTATTAATAAGTTAATAAATTGAAATATAAAAAATTTATTTTTTATATACCTAAATAACATTAACTTATTTTTTATATAAACCAAATTTATTTTTACTAACACAAAATTTATATTTAAATTCTGACTTAAATATGTCTTTAAATCTTCTTGTGTAATATATTGCGACATTAATATAGGAAAATATTTAATATTATAACCTAAAAGCAAACCCATTTTTTTTTTTATAAAATAGGTATTTACAGTTTTAATTTTATTTTCTAAACAATACTCTAATAAAAAAATTTTAGAATTATTTAAAAGCTTTTTAATAATATATTTTTCTAGCATAAACTTAACATTATTTAAAATTAACCTCAGAAACAGAAAATAAAAAAATTAAACCAGAAACATGACGCTTTTTTTTTAATAAGCGTTTTACATATTTTTTTAAAAAATAAATTTTTATAGTCAATTTTAAAAAATTGGCAGAAAATTGAATAATAAAAAATTTATTTTTCATTATACTAAATAATTTAGTCTTGGATAATAAACTTAAAACAAATTTTAATTCTATTTTAGATAAAAAACCAATAAGGCCTGAATTATATACTTTAAAACCCCCGCGTTTTGGTTTAATAACTATAAATGTTTTTTGATTTAAATTAAATAATGTATAAAAACTGTCTAAATAAGTTTTAGAGATATTTAAACTACTTAAATATTTAAATTTAATCGTTTTATTTAATTTATTTAAATAAAATGAATTATTAATAATAAACGAATAACCAACATTTTTTAAATCTATTTGATTTAATATAGAAAAATCATAATTATCAACTAGACTTTGAGTCAAATTTAAAACCGATCGAAAATAATATTTGGTATAGTTATTTAAAAAAAATAAAGGCGTATAAACATTATTTTTTAACTTATTGAAATTTTTTACGTTATAGAAGTAGAACATATTTTTATCTTTATTGGCAACCTAATTTGAATCTGACTTAATATTTTTTGTATGTTATACACAAACATAGTTTCAATAAAACATAAAGTAACCCCAGGTTTTATTTTACAAGCATAATAATTTACGTTACCCTTACCCTTACCCATTCGAGTTTCTATTGGTTTTTTAGTTATAGGTATATTTAGGTTTAAATTAAAAACAACACGACCTTTTTTTTTTAATTTTTTTAGTAAAATTTGTTTAAACGATTTAATTTGAAAAACAGTTAATCGACCAAATGTAGTGGATTTTATATAACAAATATTTTTAGGTTTTTTATAAATTGTATTTAAATCACTTTTTATTCGGTTACAGTTAAAAAGTTTTTGCTGTTTTTTATAAGTTTGTTTTACCATTTTTATTTATATCGAATCCAAAATTTTAATCCAAAAACACCGTACTTAGTAAAAATATCTTCTTGAACATATTTAATATTGCTTGAAAGAGTTTGTGTTGATATTTTACCTTTTAAAAATACATAATTGGAGGCAATAGGCTTTCCCTTTAATTTTCCTGAAATTTTTATTTTAATCCCTAAAATATTATTAGAAAACTTATTTTTTAATAAAAATTTAACTAATGTATTTAAAAATACAAAGTATTTAGTGTGCATTTTTTTATGCAAATTTTTAAAAACTGCACTAATAGTATAAATAAAAGAATGAGTCTCAATATGTAATGTATTAAATAGTACAATAATTTTTAAACAGTCAATAAATAAATTAAAATTTTTTACAAATAACAAATTAATGTATTTTTTAAATAAGTTATATACAAAAAGCAATTGAATTTTGTCAATCTTACTATTTAAACAACAAAACTGAATTACAATATAATTAATTCGCAAAACTTTTAAATGATGTTTTAAAAGTTTTTCAACAAATATTATATTGGTTTTATTTTTAATAGTTAATTTGGATAAACCTAAACGCCTATAAAAAGCAATTTTACGCGAAAAAACATAAAAATAATAAATAAGTTTAAATCTATTAGCCGTTAATGTTGTATTAAATTTTAAAACTAAACCCCCTTTTATAAGTAAAAGTTTTTTTAAATTATTATTTATAAAATATTGTGTTACAAAAATATTATTTAAATAAAAATTATCTAATGCTTGAATTTTATACAGCGTTTGTTTATTTGTTTTTTGACCCATAATATAAAATTTATTTTTTTTTTTTTTTTTTTTTTTTTTTTTGTTTTTTTTTAAATATTTTTTTTTTATATTTTTTTCTTT
>Ga0304729_1000357_pt1 | contig 34113 bp, 30 predicted proteins | sample C_131016_MF_Meta_FD_190475 | JGI IMG/M metagenome (GOLD analysis project Ga0304729, IMG submission 190475) | Freshwater microbial communities from Lake Croche, Canada to study carbon cycling - C_131016_MF_MetaG (v2) (version 2) | ecosystem: Environmental > Aquatic > Freshwater > Lake | place... | reverse complement strand
AAGCTCTGGATCTTTGAGGGTCCGGTAGGCCTCGTTGACTTCCTTGAATTTCTCCTCACCCTTAGGATCTTTTGAGATATCAGGATGATATTGGTGCGCGAGCTTCCGATAGGCTTTTTTGACATCACCAGCACTCGCCTGACGCGTTAAGCCCAAAATCTCGTAATAATCCTTAAACTGCATGCTGAGGTGGGGAGGAGTGTTCTTTGAGAATCTGAAATCGTTACCAAGGTGCCGATCATGGGTAGATTCCATCTTAAACCAAGCGGAAACAAATCGCTTAAGGTTTTCGATTGATAATCGATGTCGATGATCCGCCAGCGGGTGACAAAATGATCGGAAGGACCTTCTCCCAACAGCAGTCGTGCGTCATCGATGCCCAGACGATGACCTGACTTTTTTCCCGTGACAGGGCGATCCCCTCGGCCCACCGAAGAGGGATCTTTTCATCCTCTTGCGCTAAAAGATGTACTTCATCGTAATCATGCGTTTTCGGCTCTTTGGAAGGGTTCAAAGAACCGACCAGTGCGCTAAACTCATGCCACTGTGCCCAACTTTCAGGATCAAGGTTACCTGCAAGTGTAATAACCTTGCTCACTTTCTGCATTCGGTTGGCTATCAACAAAGCTATTGCAGCACCCCCGCTATGACCAATGAGAATTAATCGTTTTACCTTTAGTGCCTCGACAACGTCATTGAGGCCCTGAACCATGGGATCAACCACCAATTGACTATACCTTGCCTCGGTCCAGAGGGACTTATTGCATCCAGCATCCTCTGCGTGACCAAAATAACAAGGCCTACCAAGGTATAATCCAGGACTTGTATCGATAGCCATCAGGCGTAGCATCAGAGCATCCGTGGGCGTTGGATCCTGAGCCTTGACGTTGCGGTGCACCCAAGGACGACCATCCCCCTCCAGATAGACATGAAGGACGCGATCAGACGTCCATGCCGAACGATTTCTGGCAGTCTCAAGGGTAAACCCCTGCGACTCGATGGGCTTGCTTTGGATTTCTAGATGGTTTGCCGAAGATTCGAAGGATTCTGGGATTCCTTGACAACCCCAGACGCCGCTCAGGACCACCATGAGGAGTAAGTTAAGCGTGGAGTGAACCATGGATCTATTGATTAAGATTGTGGAATTTCAGGGGAAAATAGACGCGATAGAACATCGCCTCAAGGCACATTCGACCTCCCTTGGACGTTCCGAACAATGCGATATCGTTCTCATCAATGATAACGGCGTCTCCAGAGAGCATGGGGTCATTCATCTTCAAGATGGGCATTATCGTTACACCGATCACAGCACCAATGGCACCATTGTGATCAACCGGGATCTTCATCTTAAGCACACGAGCACAGAAATAGACGCGGGGGACCTCCTCAAACTCGGCGACTATATTCTCGCCGTCGAACTAATTCCGACCGCCAAGGAAATCTTGCAACAACCGGAGGCCACCGCGCCTTTTGATCAAGGCTATCAAAGCGCCCTTCAAGATATTCTTGCGGCAGCTGGGCTAAAAAACGTTGAGTGGCCACCCACTCTTGAACCAACGGCCCTAGTCTATCGACTCGGCCAATTACTGGAAGCCTATACCCGTGGACTTCGAACAGCTCTTGCCGCAAGGACACAGGTCAAACAGCAATTACGTGCCGATCTGACCCAGATGGCTCCAAAAGCGAATAACCCCTTGAAGTTCTCGATAGATGAACGCCATAGCCTCGAAAATCTAATTTATCCGGAGCAGTTAGGTTATAGCGACGGCCTGACGGCCATTGATCAAGGATTTTCAGATTTGATCCAACATGAATTGGCGCTCATGAAGGCCCTGCAGACGTCTTTTAGCGAACAACTTAATGCTTTTTCTCCAGAACATTTCGAAGGCACTGAAAAAACTGCCATAAGTTTTCAGAAAAAAATCAAAGCCTGGGATAATTACTGTGACAGCTATCCTCTTCGCCGAGACGAAGCCCTTAGGGAACTACTGGGCGATGCCTTCAGAATCGCCTATGAAGACCAGATCAAAAAGTTCCGATCTGATCCAGGGGCTCAAGCGATCTGAGTATTTTATTTGGCTTGAGTCGCGTAATGATCCAATAGCGAACCGATCCAGCGCCTCAAGGGTTCAGGCAGCTGCTCCTGAGCCCTTCGAACTTCATGGACTCTTGTCAGGATCACCGATGACCGACTCCCGCCTAACTGACGATCTAAAAGGCCTTCCTTAATCGGTGTCAGATGCATCAAAATCTCTGTCAATGGCGACAGGTCCTCCGCTGTGTCATGACCCGCCTCGATAAGCTTCTTAAAAGATGACTTCAAGGCCAAAAGGGGTGTTTGACTGATAGGCAGCGTCAGCCCACCACCTTCCAAAGGCACGTGCAGCGAATTTTGGAGCTTGTCTTCGGCCACTAAAGTTGTTTCCCGTTCAATGATCTCGAGAATCAAAGCCAGCGGGTTACTGGAACTCTGTAGCACGTCGATTTGAGCCACCGAGGACTCAAGGCTTGGCATCTCTTTGATCGTGAGATCATCCAAAGCCTTATGCCAAGTTTCAAAATACTGTTTGAGATACGCCTGCTCCAGATCGCCGTAAAGTCGTGCCGCCTCGGCAACAGTGGGGGCATGCTGTAAGCCATGCAATACCCAATGGTCTTTCAATACGGAGACCATAAAACCCGGAAGCTGCGGTAAAAAAACCTTGTGGTAGCCGTCAGCCGTATAAAGACTCGGGATCGTAACATCCCCTCTGCCCGTTCCATCCCCAGTAATGAACAGCTGATCAGCTAGAGGTCCTGCCGCTGACTGCAGGATGAGATCCCGGGGGGCATCCTTGGTCGCCATGACCTCATGAAATCGCGCCATTAAGAGCACAATCGGTGGCATCCTCAGGAGACGATTCCTGACCCCATTAAGAAGAGACTCATCAACCACGGCCAAAGATGGAGGTAATACCAGCAACTCGTTTAGGTGTGCCACAAACGAGGATGACCATCGCAAGACCTGCGAATGCGAAAGCAAAATTGCGCGCACTGCATCGGCGTCCCAATGCTCGGGTTTTGACAGCATCATTGCCGCCTTCAAGAGATCATATTGTTCGACAGGCGCCAGTGACTCCTGCCTCAAAACCGATTCTATATCCCTTAACAATAAGGGCTTAAAACTCCTAATGAGTTGCTCCTGATAAGCCATCTGTAGAGCCTTGTCGACGCCCGTACCTTGACGCCAGAATCCGAACGACATGGAGCTCCGTGTCTCATGAGGAGTCCATTGATCAAGCCTTGAAAGAACCTCACTCCGCACAGAATTCAGGTCATCACTGCCAGTGGAATGCCATTGTGCCCATGCCGTGACTTTCGAAGTGCTCTCATCTAGGCGTTTCGATTCGGTCAAAAATAACGCGAAGAAATAGAACAAAATTATCATTGACAAAGCCGCCAGACCGACCCGAAGGCTCTTGCGCCTTAGCCGTTCTTGCCGAATTAGATCTTCATCAAAGGTTGCTACCGAAGATTCTGGAAAGATCACACGGGCAAATAATGCTTGTGTGAAATAGCTTTTGCCGATCCCGGTGAACGCCTCAGCGAGAGGAAACGAAAGCCCAAAGCCGGAGGACATACCTTCAAGAAGGCGATCAATCGGGGTCCCATTTTGAGTGGCACTGGTCATATAAACACCCCGAAGCCAAGCAGGCTGATCTCCGCTTTGTACATCCAGCACTCCTTTCAATAAGATCTCAAGCTGGGACTCGATGATCGCGAGTTGCTCTGGAAAAAACAGAATTAATGTCTTTGCTTGAGGGTCGTTCTCCTTGGCTAGGCGCGATCCAATAAAAGGCAGCAAGCGTTCTACCGAGCGCTGATAAAGCATCATCAAGTCGCTCACTTTTGGGGAGGTGATGGGATCCTCAAGGATTAGGGTTTCGCCCCAGACCTGAGTACGTTCCTCGGCCGTCAAATCATGAAAGCATTCATTAAATCCCAAAACTCTATCCGCCTTGGTCAGCATCAGATAGACGGGTAAATGACCTTTCAGGGAGCCATTGATCTCCACAATACGATCCCTTAATGACTTAGAGAGAGACTCGATAGCGGCTGCGTCCCCCTCAATCAAATCAGTAAAGGCGACCGTCAGAATAATACCGTTGAGGGGGTGCCGTGGCCGGTGTTTTTTTAAAAGCCTGAGAAACGTTTTCCATTCAAGGGCATCCAGTGATTCGTGGCTGTCTTGGGTGGTGTAGCGACCAGCCGTATCGATGAGGACAGCTTCGTTGGTAAAAAACCAATCGCAGTGTCGGGTTCCAGCCACACCAGCGACCATGGCGTGACCGGTTTGGTGCTTTAGTGGGTAATGAAGTCCTGACTGAAGCAGTGCGGTGGTTTTACCCGATCCGGGTGCACCAATCAGGACGTACCAGGACTGTTCAACCAGCCGTTTCGGCGGGCCATTTTTCCGGAACAGAACGAGGGCCTCCTTAAATCGGTGGGCCAAATGATCAACGCGTTGCTGAGCGGATTCTTCATCCTCAGTGCCGCCAAAGTCCTTCAGTAACGCTCGAATGAAGGAATCGTCCTGATGGCCAGCCCTGACCTTTCGAAACAGCCACCATCCTCCCCATGAGGCGAGGACCAGAAAGATGGCGAGGAGCCTAAACGCATTGTCATTGAGATGTAAGATTTCACCGAGGTTCAGGATCGGTGTTAGTAACCATTGAAGGCTACTAAGCCCCATCACGCCGAGAAGTTCTATCAGCCATCCACGATAAATGGGTTTCATGGTGGACTCATTGACTGCTTGCTGGAGGTCCAGGATTCTTGGACAACACCATCGCCGTCAAAGTCTCCGAGCGATTTTCGAGTCTCGTCATCAAAAAGATCATGACCAGACAGAGGGCCAATCCCGTCCATGACAATAACACCCAAAAGGGCGTCAGCCGCGCCTTGTGAGGTCTAATGATAGGCTCGATGGGCTCCGTCGAAAGGCACTGATGGCGGTCAACAGGGGGTAGCCCAAGGGCATACTCAATTCGTCCCTTGAGATGATCAAGCGATGCTTTACCATTATGGATGACACCATATTTCCCCCGGAACCCCAGCCTGAGTAGCAACAGGATATATTCAAGCTGATAGCGATGAAGCGATGGCTGTTCTAACCAGGCATCGATCCAAACAAAAACTCGCTCGCCGCCCCATGAGTCCTGATGAAGGGTTTCCAAAAGACTCTTTTTAGCCCATGGACCATGGGCGCCCCAGGGTGTTTCAAGGACGAATTCATCAATGAAGGCTGCCAAACAATAAGACGCCTCAGACTGGGTCTTGACATCTACAGCCGCCGTTTTGAGTCCGGTTACGTAATCCGCAAGACCCAGGAGACAATGTTCCAGAAGCTTCGGGGAGCCAGGATCCGCCACCTCACGTCCGAGCCGGCTGGCAAGCTGAATAAGATCCATAGCCCCTGAAGCAAGGGGATTCGTCTTGAAGAGAATCTGAGGCCGAAGGGGGCGATAAGGACCCAACCCTTTTAACGGATCCAATAGCCGAGGCGAGGCCACCACCAGACGACCTCCTGGATTCGGCCGCATGAGGGTTCTATCTGGATCCTTAAACTCAGTAGGGTCTTTGGAATCTGCCATATCCTAGCTACGAAAATTCTTCTTGGCTCATGATGATCATGCGCTATCAGAGGCCATTTGTTCTATCAGGATAAGGGACAAATTGTCGTGTCCATCCCGAGTTTTGGCGAGCGTCATTATCTGGCTGATCCGCTCCTCTGGTGAACCAGCCCCCTCCATCAGGGACAAAATTTCATGGGGTTCCACCGCCTTGTGGATGCCATCTGTCGTCAAAAGATAGCGATCACCCCGCTTCATATCAAACCAATGGGTATCCAGCATCAGGTCAGGAGTCGCGCCCACAGCACGGGTAATGATGTTGGCGGACGTCGTAGGGAGGGCTTGGCTTCCATCATCGTTGATCGCCTTGGGATCGGATGCCAACGAATGATCCTCGGTGAGCTGCCTCAAACACCCGCCACGGCTTTGATAAAGACGACTATCGCCCGCCCAGCAGACGACGCCCTGCTCTTCCTGCATCACCATGACAACGACGGTACTGCCCATCATGGCCCCTCCTTTTTCATTGCGGGCGTAGTCTTGTATCATCAGGTTAGCCTCGTGGAGTGCCAGCTGAATGGCGCCTAACTTCGTCGCTAACGAATCCCCTTCAGGAAGATCTGACAGACCTTCGACCACCATTTGACTGGCAATATCACCGGCTGTATGCCCTCCCATCCCGTCCGCGATAACCCAAAGACCTTTCGCCGGTTGCATTAAACAGGCGTCCTCATTGATTCGATGCTCTCCGCGATCCGTCAACGATGATGAAAACCAACGTCGGTCTGCTGACTGATCGGCTCTGTCGGTGGCGATCCGGCCCCGAAGAGCCCGTTCCGAAAGCCCAACAGGAGTCACACGCCATCGATACGCTGACACAAAGGGATCATCATCCTGATCCAGAAGAGTGTGAAATAGACTTGGAGGTGGCAACCCCCTGAAAGACAGGCATTGCGGGGTCACTCTCTGTGAACCCAGAGTCGACCAGAGGCTGCCACCCTTAAAAAGTTGTGATGCCTCATCCCCACTCCAGGTCACTTCAAGACCCAAAGAATGCGTATTCGAAGTGACTAGCCGGATAACGCTAAGCGGCGCCGACTCAGTTGGAGTCGTTGATTCTTCTGCAAAGCCTTGATGAAGGGGTATAGCACCGTAAGTCCCAACCAGTTTCTCCAATTGTTTAAAACTGGTTTGATCATCCAGAACGCTAAGGGCAATGGCCTCTAAGCCTTCAAACCAGTCCGTCATCGCGAACATCGCCATCAAGGGTTTCTCAAGGTCACCGATGGGCGCTGCAAAAGTGATCGGATAATAACGACCGACGCGGTCGACACTGGGCATCATGACACCGGCCCAGGGTGTTCTAGTGAGAGTGCCTCGATCCAAAACAAAACGCCAAATGGGGCTCAGGAGATAAGCCTCCAGCCACCCATCAAGAAGCACTTCCCGACTTCCCTCGATAGCCGACTGCAACCAGGAGTCCCAAGCGCTGACAAACTCCGAGGGGAGATTCACTTGGACAAAATCTCCTCTTTGTGGAGATTTTCCAAAAAAACCAAGTCCTCTATTCATCGTGCGGATGGACGCTGAGGGTAGCGGGTATCCCCCGATAATTTAGACTTGAGAGCCTGAAGGCCCTTATGATCAGGATTAGCTTTGAGGCCATCATCCACCTTGTCAAGACTTGACGCCGCATTCCCACTTTCGAAGGCCGCCCAGGCTTCTTGCTCCTCAATATCGGAGATCCGATTGAGGCCCAGTGTCGCTGTGTTATTACAAGGATCCAACTTTAAAACTTCCTGATAAGCCAACAAAGCGTTGCTGGCCGGGGGCGATGTGTAATAACCGATATCCATATGAACCGCGGCTACTTCTAATAGATCCTTAACCCGAGCAGTCTCATCAGGGGTCAGAACCGGTGACCGACAACTGGTCTCCTCGAGGCGAAAATCGTGGAGACCAATACCCGCCAGAATGGATATCACCAGAAGTGCCTTTAGAAGATTCGGTCCAAATAGCGAAAACGGTTCAAGGCCCTTGAGGAGCTCATCCACCTGCTGGGTTCTGCCCTCACGCGAAAAGGCCAAGCCTTTTCTGAGGCTCTTCCACTGCCGACCCGTCAAGGCTAATGGATCCTTGGGGGTCAGGCCGGATTTGAAGGCGTCCTTGGCGGACGCACGAGCGAAGGGGTGACGACCCGAGAGGAGCTCATAGATGACACAGGCTAAGCCATAGACGTCATCCCTTGGATCGGGCGGCAACTGTGTCGACGGATGCCCCTCCAAACGATTCAGCATCTCAAGGCTGGCATAGGCCGGTGTCAAGGCGGAAAGATCTTGCGGGTTAAATACCGTAAGTTGCTGCTCAGCAGTCGCCGTAGTGGCGATAGACGCGATCCCAAAATCGAGTATCTTGACGTCGCCCTGATCACTGATGAACACATTGGCTGGCTTAAAATCAAGGTGAATAATGTGATTTTTATGCGCGTAACTCAAGGCATGCGCCATCCCTTGAATAATCGGCAAAGCGACTTTCAAAGCCATCCCTTCTGGATATGTGGTGACTAAGAGATCAGCAAGCGTTTTCCCCTCAAGATACTGCATTATGATGAAGACAATGCCAAGATCATCATCTCGAGTGAAGTTCATCATCCCGACAATGTTCGGGTGCGATAGTTTTTGCGTCTTACGAAACTCTCGTTGCAAGGCCATCAGGACCTGCTGGTTATCGCGATATTCGGGCCTTAGAATCTTGATGGCGACATAAGGCTCTCGATCCTTCATCTCCTCCATGAGAAGATCGCGGGCCTTAAAAACAACCCCCATTCCGCCCGTTCCAAGCTCGGATTCAAGGCGATATTGTCCCTTCAGAATCAGCCCCTCGCGCAACCGAATCGGCAACGACTCTGGGCTTTGGGACCCTTTAACGGGTTCCTCAGAAGCTCCAGCAGAAGCAACATTCTTGGCGAGGGCTATTTTGGCTTCATCGACTTTTGGGGGTTCCGAGGTAAGTGGCTGAAATGAGGTGAAGTCGGAATCTAAAGCGCGTATCGATGAGTCGGCTCGCTGGATAGTCGAAACCAGATGTCGCTCAATCTGAACAGGCAATCGACCGGCCGCCAATTCAGATCCAATAAACGATACCAACGCTTCCATTTGGCAACCGTTCGATACGACGAGGGTGCTCAATCTTTCTGCAAGCTGAGCCAGCGTCAAGCCTCCAGAATAAAAAGCCTCAAAGGCCTCGGTCACGTCCGCCATCCTATCGCTCATGGCGTTCTCAAGGGGTGGTCCGGGGATGGGTTCACAAAACCCTGATTCTGTATCCGCATCATAGGCGGGGCTTAAAAATAAACGGGCTCCCTTCATGACCCGCATATTGGAGTGGCGCATAGGAAGGGGTTTGATTGAATCCTAAACGAGCCGCTGCCTCAGCCACTTCGACGCTGACCACGCGATAAATTTCATAGTCCTCAAGCAGGCCCTGATTGCTTCGAAGCAGCTTTAAAAAGGAATGAGCGAAGACCGAATGTCCATCGCCGCCGTTATCAAGGACCGGTTTGACGTCGCCTGAAGTCAGAACCGTACGCCCCTTCTTGGTCGCCATCACCTTCAACCATTTTTCCTTTTTCTCAGCATCGAGTTCTGAGGGGAGTTTGGCGACCGCCGCACCGCTCATCGCCCCCGAATAACAACTATCGGAGACAACGATAATGTGCCGCGCCGGCATAATGCTCATCAAATCGGTGATCGCTTTACTGGGAATCCAGTTGGCGGTGTTACCCACCTCTGCATCCACAGGTAACCAGTAGGCTTCACGCGTTTTGTTGTCGATCTCACCATGCCCAGCGTAGTAAATCAGAAAACTATCCTTCTCAGCCATCCTAGCCTGCAATTCATTGAAAGCCGTCATGATATCGTGGCGATTTCCGTTTTGAATGACCCGGGTGGTAAACCCATATCGCTCCCGGAGAATCACGTCGACACTCTTGACATCATTGATGGGCGTGGTCAGGTGGGGATAACGGGCATAATCATTGTTGCCGATGATCAATGCAAAGAAATGCCCAAGATCGATTCCTTCGGATGATAGATTGGGCACCAAGGGAGCTCCTTGCACTGAAGCGCCGATTGCTTCTGGACCGCCCCCTTTAAGGAGAGCGAAACGGACTTCAGCCTGCACTCCATGTTGATCCTCTGCCTTAATGACGATGTCCGGCATTTTCTCAGGGTCCAGTGGCACCACAAAAACACCCTCAGCGTCTGTTTTCAGAGGCATCCCATTGAAAAGGAGGCTTTTGATGTTTGCTGGCATGACGCGCCCTTTGAGCTGATGGCTGTCATCGATCTTCAACGCTTGTGCACCACGGGTCAGGATGGTTTGTGGTTCGAGGATATCGATCCTTGGGCCGTTGGCTGCTAATTGAAGAGATCCGGCCTTGCTTTCAAATCCTTGAACCTGGGTCGTCGCGTTGCTAAGTTTGGCCTTGATCTCCCGGATGTCGACCGACTGTTGCTGCAGCAAGGTTTTTCGAAGATCGATACGCTGCCTCAGGGCTGGGTCTGAAGCGGCCGCGGTAGAGGTTAACCAAGCCGTCATCTCCGCCGCGTCGTTATTGAAAGACGCCAGCTTCGAAGCCAGAAGCGTTTCAAGTTGAGACACTTCCTGGCGCGCAGCCAATAGCTTTGTCTGTTGGGCATCAGCAGAACCTGAAGCCTTTGCCAGCGGCTGGGGGGCCATCCGACTGGATTTCTCGCGCTCGACCTTGACCATCTGACTCATTTTGTTAAGCCTCGCCACCTGCGACTTTAACTGCTGTTCCCGCTCAAGAAGCTTGGCCTCCAATTCTTGAACGCGATGATCGTCAGATTGGACCGTGGGTTTTTGAATCTGAACCGCCTTTTGCTGAACTAATTCACGCTCCTTGGCCGCCAAGGCCTCATCTTTTCGCTGGACTTCCGTTTCAAGAGCCCGCACCTTGGTCGCGTCCTCGTTAGGGGGTACTGCATGTTGCTGAGATGACAGAATAGCGAGATCAGCTTGCGTTTTTATGAGCTGTTGCTGCTGGTCAATGACCTGCTGCTGTGCGATATCGAGCGCGCTCTTCAGCTGGATCAGTTCCAAATTGTCTTTGGCACCAGGGCTTGCTTGATCGCGACTTGTGAGTTGGTAGACAGGTGCCTTGGACGTTGGTGGCGGCAAACTCTTTGGGGTTTTAGAGGCCACATTCGCCAAATAGTTAACCCCAACTTTTTCTAGTCCAGTCGCTTTCGAATAGTATTCGATGGCCGTTTGAGTTTCTTTTGGAACGCCAAGACCTTTTTCATACAACTGGCCGAGATTAACCTGCGCCTGTGCATTATTTTGCTCTGCGGATCGTCGGTACCAGACGGCGGCTTCGCGGTAGTCTGCTGTACGACCTAGACCTTTTTCATAGATCTGCCCGACATATAGCTGGGCGACTGCATCACCTTCCTTTGCCTTCTCAAGCCACACATTGAGTGCGCTCGCATAATCAGCCCGATCATAGGCGACATATTCACCGCCACGGACTTCACAATCGGCCTCTGTCGTCCGCAGGGGACGCTTTCCAGACACATAGGTCATTGATGATCCGAGCTTACGCATTTGACCTGGCAACAGGCAATCAACCACCGAAAGCTTCTGAACGTCGACAATGTAGCCTTCGACGGCTCGGGCCATTTCCTCCTTGGTAACCGTAGGGGTGCAACCAAAGATCAGCGCAGCTAAGACGAGGTAGAACGGGCGGATTCTGCTTCGCATGGGACCCCCTAAGGGCAAAATGATATGATGCTACGAACGTTGTAAAGCTATCGCGTAGCTTTGGAGTGATCACTTGAGCCTCTCGATGAGACCGTCATCGAAGATCCATTCAGCCTTAATCTACTGATCAAGGAAAATTAACTTGACTGTCAAGTGAAAACTTTACAGATTTTAAGTTAAATGTTAATCCTAATCATATAAATAAGTAAAAGCTGGGGCGTACATTCCAATGATTGCCGTTTCCACCGACCCTTCTCGGGTCGTTTCTTCAAGATCATCTTGGGATCTTTTAGATCCAGTCAAGCATTTTGCCTCCAAAAGCCTGATCTTTATCGCATCGTTTACGAGTCTTCCCGGGGTCACCATGGCGGCCCTCGACGATATCGGCAAAAATGCACTCAGCAACCTCATCGTCGACGCCTCTCTCGGGGATTTCAGTCACACGCAAGCGTTAGCCATAGCCCAGTGGCTCAATACCGTTGACCCAAGACTCTATGGCTTTAATTTTTCCAAAGACAGCACCAACTATCTCCTAGAACGGTTCAGCATCAATCAGGATCTCGCGACTAAAGACCAAGAGGGTGCAGATCTTACGACGATATTTGGGCCAGGACACCTCAGTCTCTTCAACTTTTCATCCCAAGGCACAACTTGCTCAGGAAGTCGGAGTCTCGGTGGAGGCGATCCTCAAACTTGTCTTGAATATGTCCCTGGCCTCAATTCAGCCGCAGTTGACAGCGTTGCTACGCTCGTCCAGCTCACCACCATCAGCAATACCTTCAGTCGGCCCACCGCCCAATTCCAGCGTGATATTCGCCGCTTTGTTGCTCATTCATTCAACCATGAGGGCTCAGGCGGAGGCGCATCGGCGGATGGCTATCTCTTCGAGGGACGCATTGGCACCTATTTCTCTGGGGGGGGCAGTTTCGGTAGTTTGGATGCCAAAACGTCGCCGATTGCAGGTCAGGGAAGAGATGGTTTCAGTACTTATAACCAAACCGGAAGTGGGGCGCTTGATTACCAACTCAGCGACTGGGCTATCCTGGGTGCATTATTCAACTACACCGGGACCCAGAACTTTCTCGCCAACAGCGGCGGTCGGCTCTATGCCGACAGCTACCGCATCATGCCCTTTCTCAGTCTGATTCCGTTTGAAAATGCCTATGTTGACATCATGGCCGGTTATGGCCATCAGGCCTACAGTAACTTTGCAACGAAAGGGCTGATGGCCACCGCTCAAAATTTCGACGCCAATCAGGCACTGGCCTCGGTTGATCTTGGTTATAACCTCGCCTTTGAGGCCCTTGAATTAACAGGGTTCGCAGGCGGCAGTTTTATTTCAACCGATGTTTCTGGTTACCGGGATGCCCTGACCGGGCTGACGGTCATGCCCTACACGGTCTCTTCTTGGACCAGCACGTTGGGGGCTCAGGCCGCCTATTCCATCAGCACCTCCTTGGGGGTTGTCCAACCAGTGGTTCGACTGGAATGGGTCCATGCCTTTGACACCTCCCAGCAAACAACGATTGTGAGCCCTTCCGGTGGTCTCCAACCGATTCAAAGTGTCGCTGGCGTTCCTGACTGGGCCAATATTACTGCGGGTGTCCAAAGCGTCTTACCAGAAGGTCTTACTGCCTTTCTGAACTATCAGGGACAAGCCATGAACGGCGGGCGCAACCATGGCGTGATGGCTGGACTCCGGATGGAGTACTAGCGCCGCCATGACAGCTAAAAGTCCAATGAAACCCTCTACTTCAGATATCGCTTCGAGATCACGATCATGAGATCAGCGTTCCCCTCTTATTTGTTGCTGTTCTTTTTCCTGGCTGCCGCAGTGGCTGCCAACCCCGCTCGGGCAGGCACTACCTGCCAGAACTTAATGGTCGATAGTGCCAAATTGCTGGCCCAGAGCCTCATCAACTGCGATATTGCCGCCACGCAATCAAAGCCCTGCGAGGATCCCACGCTCGCGTTCAAGACCGCCTATGACGCCATCAAGATCGCAACACCCCAAGGCTGCGGGTTTCTCTATGAAACACATTATGTGATCGATAAATGGTCGAATATTTTTTTACCCACCCGCGATCAGGAATGCACGATTTCGGCTTGTAAGGCGTCTGGAGATAAGCGACGCAACCTGCGGACCATTGATCAACTCTTTATTGGCGAATTCAAAAGGCTCTTTAGTGCCGGCTGTGACGACACTCGATTATCGCTCAATGCGACCTTCACCAAGCGACTTACAAACCTCAGCGCCGGGAAATCATATAGAGACGCCGTTGCGGCGCGTCAAAGCGCATTGCTACCGACGATTGGTGCTATCTGTTCCGACATCATAAGTACCGCTACCGTCGATGCCTCACTGGCCACCATAACGACAACCAGCGGCATTTTGAATCTCATTGACGTCGATAATGGAGCGATCGTCAACGCGGCTGTTCATGATCCTCAAGGGGAACTTATAGGGGTTACTCGCTTTACAATTAGCTGGGGACGGGTTGATCAAGCCGGTCTATTGGATACCCCGAATGGGATCCCATTGGGAGATAGCGTCTTCAAGTTACCGGTGTTTCGGGAAAAACTGCTCCAAGACGCGGCCGATGATGAATTGCGTCCTATTTTGGTCAGCCTCCTTGATGCCAACAGTAACCTCAAACGGGTGGTCGGACCGATATCGGTTCGCACCGATATCATAGCGCCCGGATTACCACAGCTGGTTTTTCCAAGTCGAATTGCGCTTGATGCTGCGGGCTCGATTAAAGTGGTGGATGGACTCAACCCACCCAGCACATTCACTCAAGACCAAATTACTCTGGTGGCGAAAACTGACGCTCTATTTCATGGGACTTCTAGCCCCTATCTTTCAGCATCAGCAAGTCAACTGAGAGTGTCGGTCGGCGGAACGGATGTGGGTACCCTACCCAAAGACATCAGTAACGTTGGTCCCGGAGGCACGATCCAAATCGTGATCCCAAAATCGGTGTTTGGAGGACAAAAAGGGAGTCTTTTAGCGACCGCCCAATTGATTGATCAGGCAAGCAATCATGGTCCCCTGGTGACGGGCACCATTCTTTTGGACATCGACAAACCGATTGTTCCTGATCTCGCCGAACCAGAGATCAAGGACGGCGGAATGACCTGCAGAGGCCTCGGGCCCATCATCAATAGCGATCATCCTGTGGCTACCATCACCGCGAAAACCGTGGTGACGGGAGATACACTGGTGACATCGCTTTCGGGGGTGAGCAACGTCAGTCCAGACACAAGACCGCTGGCCTTGTCAAACGACTTTACCTTGCCCGAGATCAACAGCCCTAAGTCCCCAGCTACTCCCAATGCCGTCATCAAGGCACAAACCTTTCGCGGTAATGTAGGAAGCTCAATTGTCTCCAAAGGTTTTTTCATTGACACGGTAAAACCGATTGCACCGACGCCGAATGTCTCCTGCGCTGACACTACTCCGACTTCACCCTGCGATCTGGTCTTTAAGCTTCAAGATCAAGACGATAGAATCACTTTCACGACCGGCGGCTTGAACTGCAGCAGCACCGGCGCTATGGCAACGTGCCTCAAGGTGGCCGCCAATGAAACTCTCGACTACACCGTTGAGGACTGGGCCTGTAACCAGCTCCATTCAAGCTATACCCTGACTCCCATTATCGCCAGCGCTACCCGCGTTAAGTTCACGGCGACACCAACATCGATCCCATCGGGGAGCCCCGTGACCCTCAGCGCCGAAGTCACCGGCGAAGGCGGACCAGGAAAAGATCCCACCGGTCTGGTCAGTTTCACAGAAGGCGCTAATCTTTTAGGCACAGCAGTTTTAGATGGTTCAAGCAGGGGATCGGTCACTGCCATACTGAAAGGCACAGGCGACCATAGCATCACCGCACACTATGAGGGTGATAAGAATAACCAATCAAGCGTCGCTTTTGCGGTGGTGACCGTGACCCCTCAAGCTCTATCACCCACGCAGTCCCTCCTCTCGCCATCGACGACCAGCTTGATAGAAGGATCTACACTGATCCTCACCGGGACCGTCCAAACCGCATCCAACAATGGAATTGCTCCAAGCGGGACTCTCACCTTCAGCGAAGGGGCGACCCCGCTTGGCACGAGCACGCTAGACCGCAATCAAAAGGCCAACATCAGCCTAACCACTCTCAGCGCCGGAACTCATATCTTCATTGTCAGCTACAGCGGCGATAGCCTTTATTCACCCAGCCTCAGCCCGCCTGTCACGGTCGCAGTCACGACCTCACGGTCAAATACTCAGACACTACTGACCGCATCTAAACTGAATCTAGTCTCGACTGAAACCCTGACGTTTAATGCTCAGGTGTCGCAGTCAACCCCCAATGGCCATTTGCCCTCCGGGTTAGTGACCTTTCAAGGATCTAACGGTCGCACCAATAGCGCGGCCTTAGACGCTCAAGGCCAAGCCAATATTTCTGGCATCGCCTTCACCCCCGGCACCTACACGATCACCGCCAACTATCCTGGTGATACCTATAATCAGCCAAGCACCAGTAATACGCTAACCCTGACGGTCACGAACCCTCAGACCACCTCTACCACCTCGTTGACCGCCGCCCCAGCCACGGTACAACAGGGTACGCCTATCACCTTCACGGCCCATGTCTCCGGTAATACGGTCGTGGGTCAATTTCCAACGGGCAACGTGAGCTTCAAAGAAGGCACCATCACCCTCGCCAATGGACTACTAGATGCCAATCAAAACGCCACATTCACCACCAGCCAGTTAACCCCTGGCACGCATGTCATTTCAGCGTCTTATCTTGGAGATGCCTCGAATGTCGGCAGTAGCAGTGCACCGGTAACCGTCACAGTGACAGCGATCAACTCACCGCCCTCATCAATCAACCTGAGCTATACCCCGAGCGTACCGACATCGTCTAACACCCCGATCACAGTGACCGCCTCTGTTTCTGGATTCCAGAATACCCAGGGACCAATCCCCACTGGGTCCGTCACCTTTTTTGATGGAAATACACAAATCCAGACGGTTCCACTCAACAATGGCGTCGCCTCCATGCAGAAGACCTTTTCATCCTGAGGTCATAGTCTCGGAGCAAGCTACACCAGCACCAATGGGTATGCTCCAAGTAGCACTCAAGGAATCGTTCTTATCATTCCGTAGCTGCGAACGATCAATAACAGGCGTTGAGACCTCTTCGAAAGACATGATGGGCTGCCCCTAGGGCATTTACGACAGACCATGTCCTTGATACGATTCAAAAGGCAATATACCGAATCGTCACGCTGTTACGATCGACTGATGTTTGAGGTTAAGAGCGTGGTCCCAAAAAGGACTTCTTACGCCACATCAACCCTTCTCCCATTTATCGAAGAGAATGCCATGAGCCTTTCTATCTATTTGCTTCGTCACGGGGAAACAACCGCCAGCGCTACCGGCGGATACTGCGGCCGCATTGATCCAGACCTAACCCCCGAAGGCCATCTGATGGCCGCCGACTTTGGTCTTGCCTACCGCGAACATCCCTTCAAGGATGTCTACGTCAGCCCCCTTTTAAGAGCCCGTCAAACAGCAACTCCCTTTTGCGAGGCCTCTGGAAAGCCCATGAAAATCCGCGATGGCCTCGCCGAAGTCGCTTTTGGCGAGTGGGAAGGGAAATCCAATGCGTGGGTCAAGGAACACTTCACCGAAGACTATTCAAAGTGGTCCTCGGATGCCGGCTGGAATTCCCCCACCGGTGGTGAACGAGGGATTGATGTTGCTCGAAGGGCACTCGACGTCCTCGATGATATTCAGCAGGAACATGCCTCGGGTGATGTCCTGCTCATTTCCCACAAGGCCACCATTCGCATCCTCATCTGCGCCCTTCTCGGCATTGATATAGGCGGCTATCGAGATCGCATCGGCATTCCGGTCGCCTCCCTCGCCATCGTTGATTTCCTTGATCACGGCCCTCGCCTAAACCGCCTCGGTGACCGATCGCATCTCCGTCCTGAACTGAGAAGCCGAGAGGGGACCTAAATGTATCCATGGAAGGCTCTTTTGATCACCCAGGAAGCGCCTTTCTTTGAAGGTCACGAGTGCTTTCGATGAAGCGCGAGCGATGAATGCGGAAAACGCTTGCAATCGGGGGGGGATTGAGCTCAAATGTGTCACCACTGGGAACTGACCCAGTCCTTCTTAGGTTGTTCTACGCAGCCGCGTCGAAGATGCCGAACTCCAACATTACCCCCCTCCTTTCCGAACGACGGAGATTGCCGTGAGTGAACATATCCTTCAGATCAGTGATGCTGAGTTTGATGAAAAAGTACTGAAATCAACCTCACCCATCTTGGTAGACTTTTGGGCCGAGTGGTGTGGACCTTGCAAAATGATTGCGCCAATTCTCGAGGAGATCGCCGTTGAATACCAGGGTCGACTGACTGTGGCCAAGGTCAACATCGATAATAATCCCGGAACCCCGCAACGTTATGGCGTCAGGGGTATTCCGACCATGATCCTTTTTAAGGACGGCGAAGTCCTCGCGACTAAGGTAGGTGCTCTTGCCAAGTCGCAATTAGCGGCTTTCATTGACGCTAACCTTTAAAACTCTGGAACCTGCCGGAACTTCCCCGCAGGTTTTCCCCTCCCATCTTTACAGAAACAAGACCTCCCCAATTCAGTCCACTCGGTTGCTAGCCCAAAGGCTCTCATCCCGACCTGTCACTCTGGCAGGCTCAACAACCGACCACTGATTGGATTTTTGAATCCTCCACCTCATCATTTCACTACCCTCTTGTCATCCATGAACCTGACCGACCTCAAACGCAAGCCCGCTGCTGAACTCATCGAAATCTCCGAAACCCTCGAAATCGAGGGCGTCGCCCGAACCAGAAAACAGGACCTGATCTTCTCCATCCTCAAGAAACAATCCAAAAGTGGTGAAGACATCTACGGGGATGGCGTTTTGGAAATCCTCTCCGATGGCTATGGATTTTTGAGATCAGCCGACAGCTCGTTTCTGGCGGGCCCTGACGACATCTACGTCTCACCGAGCCAGATCAGAAGATTTAGCCTCAGGACCGGCGATACGATTTCCGGCAAGATTCGCCCTCCCAAAGAAGGCGAACGCTATTTCGCCATGCTTAAAGTAGAACAAATCAACTACGAGCCGCCAGAAAATGCCAAGCATAAGATTCTCTTTTCGAATCTGACCCCGCTGTTTCCTAAATCACGACTGCAGCTTGAGATTGGCAATGGAACCACCGAAGATCTGACAGCGCGGATCATGGATCTCGTGGCACCGATCGGTAAAGGACAGCGTGGCCTGATCGTATCGCCGCCGAAGGCCGGCAAGACCATGATTCTTCAGCACATTGCCCACTCTATTGCCGAAAAATACCCCGAATGCTACCTCATCGTGCTGCTGATTGATGAACGCCCGGAGGAAGTGACCGAAATGCAGCGAAGTGTCCGCGGCGAAGTGGTCTCGAGCACCTTCGATGAACCTCCAGCTCGCCATGTTCAGGTGGCTGAAATGATTATTGAGAAGGCTAAACGTCTGGTGGAACATCGCCGCGACGTGGTCATCCTTCTAGACTCCATCACCCGACTGGCCAGGGCTTATAACACCGTCGTGCCGGCATCCGGCAAGATCCTGACCGGTGGTGTTGACGCCAATGCCCTCGAGCGACCAAAACGGTTCTTTGGTGCGGCCCGAAACATTGAAGAAGGCGGCAGCCTGACCATTATTGCAACGGCCCTGGTCGAAACCGGCTCCAGAATGGATGAAGTCATCTATGAAGAATTTAAAGGGACCGGCAACAACGAACTTCACCTTGAAAGAAAGATTGCCGAAAAAAGAATTTATCCGGCGATCAACATTAATCGTTCGGGGACCCGCCGAGAAGAATACCTCGTGCCGGCTGATGAGCTTCAAAAGTGCTGGATTTTAAGGAAGATTTTACAGCCGATGGATGAAATGGCGGCCAGCGAATTCCTCTTGAGTAAGCTCAAGGAGACGAAGACTAATCAGGAATTCTTTGAGATGATGAAACGGTAGCGAGGGGAAAAAACAGCCATCGAGCCAGGCATAGCGATCGAAACAGCCTGGCTCGTGCTCCCCATCATGGATTATTTCAGCTTCGCTTCGAGATAGGCTTTGAGGTCATCGCGAAGATCCTCATAGGCCGTGTACTGATCCTGCGAGAAGGTCGCCTTCAATTCCTCATCCTTGGCTGCCATGACCGATTTTCCCTTGGCCATCTTCGAAAACTGATTCTCATCGCCCTTAAGAATGGGCTCCATCTTCTCGGCATACTTGATGTTAATGGCCTTGATCTTCGTCATCGTGGCCTCATCAAGATGCAGCTTGTCCTTCATGAACGTGTTTTGAAGGTCAGCGCGCTGGGCTGGGGTGCTGTTCATCAACCCACCCTCCGCGGAGGCGTTGCTAGCCCCAAGCGTGAGGGTCAATAGGACGACAAGAGGGGTTAGACGCTTCATCATGATCAGTCTCCTTGAGAGGGGAAATGGGTTTAATTCGATGGCATGGGGACCAGGTCGATATCCGTGCGACGATTTTCGGCCCGCCCTTCGGCGGTCATGTTATCGGACTTCGGCTGATATTGGCCATGCCCTGCTGCCGTCAACCGACTCGGGTCAACCCCTTTTTTCTGAAGGTATTCAACGACCGATGCCGCGCGGGCCGATGAGAGTTCCCAATTGGTCTTGTACTTACTCTTAAGATGGTGCCCGACAGGAACACTGTCCGTATAGCCTTCAACCTCAATCCGATGATCCGCATCGGCATCTTTGAGGGCGGGCAGCAGCTTGTCGAGGGTCTTTTTGCCGTTCCCGGTAAGCGCTGCCTGCCCAGAGGGGTAAAGCAGGCTGTCTTCGATCGTGATGCGGAGCCGGTCCTTCAATTGATGGATTTCCACCTGATCAGACTGAACCTCTGATTGAAGGGTGTCATTCAGTTGATGCTCACGATCAAAGGTCGACTGCATCACACAGCCATCCAGCATGAGTGCAGCGATGAGAGGGGGCAGGTATCGAATCTTCATAAAGAGGCTCCTTATCGGGGTAAAAGTGGGCATCCTCAGGGTGCCATGGATTTCTTCTCAGGGACCACAGCGGGTTTGGCTGCTGAGCTGGGCGTTTCGCCGTCACTCGATGGCTCAGGGTCGCTCGCCGCCTCGTCCGAAGGGGCCTGGGGTTCAGGTTTTGGGTGTTTTTCAGCCTTCGGCACAAAAACCACCCCGTGGACGTTATATTGCACTTCGTGCATTTCCCCATCCTCTTCGTAAGCGGCCTGAAACAGCTTGGCACCGTCCTTCATAAAAGAGGAGAACTCCACCTGCTCAATGGTGGGGTGCGTTGTTCTGAAGCTTTTAAGAACCTCCGCCGGGACCTGATAGTGGGTCAGCGAACGGCCTTTGAAAGAACAACCACAGAGGCCGAGTAAGAGGCCAATAAATGAAAGCCGTCTCACCACCACGTAAAATTTTCGCATCATGAGGGAAAGGATCGCAAAGTCGATAGATCAAAAGCGAAGGGTAGCCGCATGTAAGAGTAGCAGAACCCTCTCATAAGGATGTATCTTAGACAGAAAAAAAACCCGGCAAGCCGGGCTTTTTTGACCCGATCAGGATCTTAGAACGAATTTCACCACACCGACAATGCTAAGAATCAACACCAACGTGAAGAGGACTCCTGCGACGAGGTAAGGGGTCGCAGACCCGCCTTGAAAATCCTTTTCATGACGGGAAGACGTCTGCACGCCAAACGCGGCCGCGACAACGCTGCCGATGACCTGCAAAATTGAAGGTTTGTGATCAGCCACGTGATCTTAGGCCTTTTCTTTCCGTTTGTTATCAAAGATCTTGTAGCCGATGGCCAGACCAACGACAACGATGACGGTGAAGATGGAGCGAAAACTTGCACTCCCGCTGTAGATTTCCTCTTCGTCTACATTACCCCAAAGATTTCCACCACCGCCTGGTTTGATATCTTCACCACCCCCCATCGTCAGCATGTAGTTCCAGACAAAGTTCATCGGGATAATGGTCGCGATGCTGATACCAATGGACATGATGAGAAGATCAATCGCCCGGTTAATATCAGGGTTCTTCGTCAGGTTTTCACTGATTTCAAGGTCATTAAAATAGAGCTTAACGATCACATAACCTGGACCAATCAGAACCACCGCAAGGCCAAAGAGGTCCTTGACAACCAAACCGCCACCGTCTGAATAAAGACTGAAGGCAACGATCAGAATGATGCTGAACACGCCAATGCCAGACCACATGAGCATGTCTGCCTTCCCAAACTTAAAAAGATCTTTGATCATGGTTGCTCCTTATTGTTTTTTGAAGAAATAGAACCCTTCGAGTCCGCCTTTCAAGATGAGTTCATTTCCTTCCATCTTGTAGACTGAATAATCAATCGTTCGCCCTGGACGGCCTGGGTCATCGGCGACGATCTTGCCCTCCAGCACCTGGTATTTCCACTCATGACGGTCTTCCGTCTTAAAGTGACGATTGTAGCCGCTGGTCACAATCGTCCCGTCGGAACGAAATTCCCAGTTCCGGTTTTCATCAATCTTCGGCTTGGTCAAAGACGCGGCAACGGATTCGAGCTTCCAGTTACCAATCAGTGGGGAATTATCGGTGAGGGTTAAATCCGCCCAGGCGGTCGAAACACATCCCAGCATCAGGCAAAGTCTGATGTAGCGCTTGTTGATCTTATTCATCGGTGTACCCGGAGCGAAGGTGAAAGTTGCAAATCGCAACAGAGAACTTGAAAAGAGATTGGCGACCCTGCAAAACATAGGGGATTCTTACATTTTTTAAATCGCCATAGCAAGGTAACCGACATTCTTAAAGTCGCCACCGATTCCTTGGGTTAAGAAGACAGCCTATAATAGATTGATTTGAGGCGGCCCTATCGCCCTGCTGTTAGACACCATGATTCAAGACTTCGCCCTCAAGACCCAGACCATTAAGTCCCTCCTCAACGAACGCATCCTGTTCCTAGATGGCGCCATGGGGACCATGATCCAAGCCTACCAACTGGCGGAGAAAGATTATCGTGGGGCGCGTTTTGCGGAGTGGCCCAGCGACCTCAAGGGAAACAACGACCTCCTGTCATTGACCCGTCCCGACATCATCAGCGCCATCCAAACCGCCTATCTCGAGGCCGGTGCCGATATCGTCGAAACAAACACCTTCAATGCTAACCGGATCAGCATGGCCGATTACGGCATGGAGGAACTGGTCTACGAGCTGAATGTCGCAGCGACACAAATCGCGCGGCAAGCGTGCGACCTGATGACCGAGAAAACGCCCTTAAAACCCCGCTTTGTGGCCGGTGTCCTTGGACCCACCAGCCGAACCGCCACCCTCTCTCCTGACGTCAACGATCCAGGTTTTAGAAACGTTCATTTTGATGAACTCGTGTCCACCTATCTCGAATCAATCAGAGGGCTGGTCGATGGTGGTGCCGACCTCATCCTGATTGAAACCGTGTTTGACACCCTCAATGCGAAAGCGGCCGTCTTTGCCGTTGAGTCTTTTGCTGAAACGCATGCGCTCCCGTTGCCGATCATGATCTCTGGGACCATCACCGATGCGTCAGGTCGCACGCTTTCAGGGCAGACCGTGGCCGCCTTCTGGAACTCCCTCAAACATGCTCGCCCAATCTCCTTCGGTTTTAATTGTGCACTGGGCGCCCAACAACTCCGGCAGCATATTGAAGAACTCTCAGGGATTGCCGATACTTATGTATCCGCACATCCCAACGCGGGGCTTCCGAATGAATTTGGTGAGTATGACGAGTCCCCTGAAGCGATGGCGGCTGAGCTCGCGGAATGGGCTGAAGCGGGCTTTGTTAACATCATTGGAGGCTGTTGCGGAACTCGCCCCCCCCATATCAAGGCCATTCATGACGCTCTAAAGGGTTATGCGCCGCGCCGGATCCCCAAGATAACGCCCGCCTGTCGGCTGTCAGGGCTTGAGCCTCTGAATATCACCAAAGACACTTTGTTCGTCAATGTCGGTGAAAGAACCAATGTGACAGGATCCGCCGCGTTCAGGCGCCTCATTCGGGAGGAGCGCTACGAGGAAGCCTTAGATGTCGCCCGCCAACAGGTTGAAAATGGCGCCCAAATCATCGACATCAACATGGATGAGGGGATGCTCGATTCGAAGGCCGCCATGGTGCGCTTCCTGCACCTGATTGCTGCTGAACCGGATATAGCTCGGGTTCCGGTTATGCTCGATTCATCCAAGTGGGACATTCTTGAAGCTGGACTCAAGTGCCTTCAAGGCAAAGGCATTGTCAATTCCATCTCGATGAAGGAAGGCGAGGCCGCTTTTCTGCATCAAGCCCAAAAGGTGCGCCTTTATGGGGCCGCTGTCATCGTCATGGCTTTTGATGAGGTCGGCCAAGCGGATACGGTCGAACGCAAAGTAGCCATCTGCACCCGGGCGTACCGGCTGTTGACAGAGACGCTCCAGTTCCCCCCAGAAGACATCATTTTCGATCCCAACATCTTTGCCGTTGCGACCGGCATTGAAGAACACAACCGCTACGGTCTTGATTTCATCGAAGCTGTCAGAATCATCAAAGACACCCTCCCCCACGCCCTCATTTCAGGGGGTGTATCCAATGTCTCCTTCTCCTTCCGCGGAAATAATGCCGTCCGCGAGGCCATTCACGCGGTCTTCCTCTACCATGCCATCCAAAACGGCATGGACATGGGCATCGTTAACGCCGGTCAGTTAGCCATTTTTGAAGACGTCCCTCGGGCGCTGAGGGACACCATCGAGGCGGTGATTCTCGCCCGTGATAGCGAGGCGACAGAGCGCCTATTGGATCTCGCCGAACGTTTCAGGGAGGATGGCCAAAACAACAGCGAGAAGAAGGAAGATCAAGCCTGGCGGAGCCTTCCTGTTCATCAACGCCTTGAATATGCCCTCATCAAAGGCATCGATGAATTCATCGATCACGACACTGAAGAAGCACGTCAATCGGTGCAGCGGCCGCTTCACGTCATTGAAGGCCCCCTGATGGATGCGATGAACATGGTGGGCGATCTCTTTGGGGCAGGCAAAATGTTCCTGCCGCAGGTCGTGAAATCGGCTCGCGTTATGAAAAAGGCCGTTGCCTACCTGATGCCTTTTATGGAAGCTGAAAAAGGCGACCATCCAGCCCCTCAATCGAACGGCCGAATCTTGATGGCCACCGTCAAGGGCGATGTCCATGATATTGGTAAGAACATTGTCGGTGTTGTCCTCCAATGCAATGGCTTTGAGGTGATCGATCTTGGCGTCATGCAGCCCTGCGACAAAATCTTAGAGGCCGCCAAAGCCCATCAGGTCGACATCATCGGCCTTTCGGGTCTCATCACCCCTTCGCTCGATGAAATGGTTCATGTGGCGAAGGAAATGCAGCGCCTCGGCTTCAGTATTCCCTTGATGATTGGCGGGGCCACCACGTCAAGGGCTCACACCGCGGTCAAAATCGAGCCCCATTACCAACAGGGCCCGACGCTCTACGTCACCGATGCCTCGAGGGCCGTGGGCGTTGCCGGCAGTCTTCTCAGCCAGGATCTTAAGGCGGATTACGTCGCCAAAATCGCCAAGGAGTACGCGGAAGTCAGGATCCATCACGCCGGCCGTAAGGCTAAAACCCCCATGCATTCTCTCAGCAATGCGCGCCTTGAAGGCTACCAAGGAGACTGGAAGAACTATCTGCCGCCAACCCCCAAGACCCTTGGTCTTCAGACCTTCGATCGATATCCTTTGACTGAACTGGTCCCCTTCATAGACTGGTCTCCGTTCTTTCAGACCTGGGAACTGGCGGGGAGCTATCCAAAGATCCTCGAGGATCCCATCGTGGGCGAGGCGGCTCAACGCGTATTAGCCGATGCTAAGACCATGCTGAACCTTTTGATCAAGGAAGAATGGCTCACGGCGAGGGCGGTCATTGGTCTTTTTAAAGCGCATTCTGTCGGCGATGACATTGAGGTGTTAGCGGACACCACACCCGACAACCCATGGACTGTCCTTCATCACCTTCGTCAGCAGGGGGTCAAACCCCCAGGGCAGCGTAACTACGCACTCAGCGACTTCATTGCTCCGAAAGACAGCGGCTTAGTGGATTACATAGGGGGCTTTGCGGTCACTACGGGCCTGGGTATCGAACCCCATCTCGATCGTTTCGCCAAGGATCACGACGATTACAGTGCCATTATGCTCAAAGCCCTAGCAGACCGTCTCGCTGAAGCCTTTGCAGAATGTATGCACCAAAGGGTTCGACGAGAATTCTGGGGCTATGCAGCGCATGAGGCGCTCACCCATCACGCGCTCATTGAAGAAGACTACCAAGGCATTCGTCCCGCCCCAGGCTATCCTGCCTGTCCCGACCACACCGAGAAAAAAACCTTGTTCAAGCTCCTCCATGTCGAGGCAGAGGCGGGTATCACACTCACGGAATCGTTTGCCATGAGCCCAGCATCCTCGGTCAGCGGTTGGTACTTCTCGCACCCTGATGCGCGTTACTTCAATGTCGGAAAAATAGGGCGCGATCAGGTTGAGGATTATGCTCATCGCAAGGAAATGCCGCTCAAGGACATGGAACGCTGGCTGGCCCCCCATCTCTCTTATGATCCAGACTAAGCCATGGCGGCACCCATCCGCCTTTTAGGAACCGAGGGGTGTCATCTGTGTAAAGAGGCAGAGGCATTACTGCGGGCAGCCCTCAAGCACCGAGAGCCACTCCTGACCGTCGAGATCATTGACATCATCGATGATCCACCGCTCTATGAGCGCTTTGGCACCAAGATCCCGGTCATCCAAATATCCACACTCGATCCTCCCCTCACCTGGCCTTTTGATAGCGGGGAGATTGAAGCGTATCTGAACCTTTTCTCCTCATCTTAGGGACGATCATCATGAGTAACGGCTACCGTATCGAAAAAGACAGTATGGGTGAACTCAAGGTCCCCTTGGATGCCCTCTATGCGGCACAAACGCAGAGGGCTATCGACAACTTTCCGGTCAGCGGTCTCCCGATGCCGGCCTCCTTCATTCGAGCAGTGGCCTTAATCAAGCAGTGCGCTGCCGAAGTCAACCAAGAACTCGGCCTTCTAGACCCGCTCTTGGCCGCAGCGATTCAATCCGCGGCCCAAGACATCGTCGAGGGACGACACCTCGATCACTTTCCCATTGATGTGTTCCAGACCGGCTCTGGCACCAGCACCAATATGAATGCTAATGAAGTCATTGCAACGCTCGCCTCACGGGAGTCGGGCCAACCGATCAGTCCCAACGATCATGTCAATATGGGACAGAGCAGTAATGACACCATTCCAACAGCGATTCATCTCAGCGCCGCCCTTGCGTGTAAAAACACGTTATTACCCGCTCTTGATACCCTGGCCGACGCCATTGAGACCCGGTCCCGTGAGCTCATCGCGGTGGTCAAAACCGGGAGAACGCATCTGATGGACGCAATGCCCATCACGTTCGGCCAAGAGCTTCAAGCTTGGGCGAGCCAAATTCGGCATGGCATCGATCGGATCGAAGCCACGCTCCCAAGAATCCATCGCTTGGCGCAAGGCGGCACTGCCGTCGGGACCGGTATCAATGCACACCCGGAGTTTGCCGAACGGATCGCCAAAAGCTTGAGCCATAAGACGGGTCTTAAACTATTACCCAATCGAAGTTTTTTTGAGAGCCTAAGTGCTCAAGACGCGGCCGTTGAGCTGTCTGGACAACTGAAAACCATCGCCGTGAGTCTGATGAAGATCTCCAATGATCTTCGCTGGATGAATTCAGGACCGCTTTGTGGATTGGCCGAGATCCAGTTGCCGGCGCTACAACCTGGGAGCTCCATCATGCCGGGAAAGGTCAATCCAGTCATCCCAGAAGCCGTGGCCATGGTCGCCGCCCAAGTCATTGGAAATGATGCCACGATCACCATCGCCGGCCAATCAGGCGCTTTCCAGCTCAATGTCATGCTACCGGTGATTGCCTACAATCTCCTTCAGAGCATCGAATTGATTGCCAATGCGTCAAGACTCCTCGCACAAAAGGCGATTTTAGGGTTTGAAGTACAACACGAAAACCTAGAGAGATCACTCGCGATGAACCCCATTTTGGTCACCGCACTTAACCCGGTGATTGGGTATCTGAAGGCAGCGGACATTGCCAAAAAGGCGTTTAGCACGCAGCGCCCCATCATTGAGGTGGCGCTGGAAATGACCACGCTTAAACGGGAGGCGCTCGAGCGTCTTCTGGACCCCTCACGACTGACGGCAGGGGGCCTTCAAGGCGATTGACACGTTTGGAATCGGAAAGAATTTAGGCGTGATCGTGCCAACGGCGTTAGGAGGCCTACCGGCAGCATCCCGTGCAGGGACTCCGACGCTTTTTGGACGGATTCTTGGGCTTTTGATTCTCCTGGCAAACAGTGGCTGCCACGATGGAATCCGTTCGAGCCGAGAGGACCTGCTGGACCTCTCGATACTTCAGCCAGCGCTTCGTCTTGATCTTCGCTATGCCACCGCCAACAACTTCACCGGACACATCCTTTATCCTAGCCCTCGAGCTTTTTTACTAGCGCCCACGGCGCACGCCCTCCTCAGCGTTGAAGAAGACCTTAAGCGCCAAGGCTATGGGCTTCTCATCTATGACGCTTACCGGCCCCAAAGAATCACCCAGGCCCTCTTTGACTCCGCCACACCTCAACAGCGTCGGGAGGGTTATGTCGCGGACCCATCAAAAGGATCTAGACACAACCGGGGCTGTGCCGTCGATCTTGGACTGTGGGACCTTCAACAACAACAAGTCGCCCTCATGCCTACCGGTTTTGATGAATTTAGCGAGCGCGCTCACAGTGATGCGTCTCAGGGGCCAACCGAAGCCCTTCTAAACCGCGAGCGGCTTCGCTCGGCGATGGCCAAGGAAGGGTTCAAGGAGTTACCCAACGAGTGGTGGCATTTCGATGATCGGGACTGCGACAGCCACCCGATCAGGGATTGGGTCTGGTGGGACCAGACGCCTTGAAAGGTCTTCGGTCTGCCTGATTTCAGTGAAGGGCAGATTCCGTTGAAGTGGTTGAACGAACCGTCTTCTGGGTCACGATGGGCACCGGGGACTGAATCGGGCGATCGATGGGCTTGGTGATGACGGGGTAGACCCCACTTCGCTGGTAACTGAATTCGCCCAGAGGCCGATTAAAGGTGAACCCTGCAGGCCCCACCACCAACGCATTACTGGCTCTAATGAAGGCATCATTCGGGGGTGAAAAACTGGCTATCCCAATCATAGGCGAGGTGGCGACCAAGAGGCCTACACCGCCGACCGTCATCACCAGACCAAAGGGGCGCAGCAGCAGCAGATCCGAGATGACCCAGGGCAAAGAGAGATTTCGGCCTCGTCCATAACCGTAGGAATCGCCATAATTTCCAGTATCATCGACGGTGCTGGCTGAGGTCGGTGGATCGGCCATGACCTTAATCGGCAGGGTCATCGAAGAGAGGAAAAGGACCAAAATCAGAGCGCTAAACTGTCGCATGTCATGTGTTTCCATGGCGGCTCTCCGCCTAATTTGACTCAAGGGGCCGATCTATAACGGCACCTGTCAAGTTTACAGGAAATCAACTATATCAGTGCTTGTGCGCCCCTTCGGGGCCGCTGATCAGAGAGCTGTCAGCCTCTTTGGCCTCCCAGAACGAGAGCCCTTGCAAAGGCTCAATCGCTTGATAAGGCGCCTTTTCAACGCTTTTCACCCAATCGACAGGAACCGCAAAGTAGCCCCCGGCGTGTCCCGGAGCCAAGAAAGTCGCAAGCCCGACCAGGCGTCCCTGTCGGTCAAACAGTCCGCCACCACTGCCACCCAGGGTAAAGAAGGTTGAGGTTTCAATAATTTGAATGCCCGCCATGGCTTTTATTCGGCGGAGTTTGCCTTCTGAAAAAGAAAGCCCGAGAGCCCTTGGATACCCATAAAAGGCCAATGCTTGGCCCACTTTGAGGTGCTGAATAGATTCAAGAGGCGCCGCCTTGACAGGAAGCCCAGGGACCTCCAAGACACAGACATCATGGACGATATCGACCTGTTGTCGGGTGACTTTATAGGCTTCTCCCCCTCTAAAAACAGCCACCCGACCGCCGCTTCGTACCACATGACAGTTGGTGGCGACGCGATCCTTCGAGACGGCTACGCCGGACCCAAAATAGGAACGCCCATCGGGATGGATACCTCGAATCTGAACGACATGTGACGCGACCTTCATATCAGGGGCAAGCGCCCATAGCGGGGTCGACATCACCAGCCCTAGAAGCACGATAAAGCATCGAACGATTGAATTCATCCGCTCTCTCCCATCACCTCCTCTTTGGAGGGGTCTTTAAATTTGTCAGCATTATGGCGCAAGAGAACTCTCAAGATCGAGCCCTGGAATCCCCAGGGCCTGGATCATCTTCGCGTTCTCACCTTCTTCATAACGCGGCAAGGCACCCTCACGCTGCCAGAGACGAAAGGCCAACGCCGCAGACAGGACCCGAATGGGGTAATCTCTAGGAAGATGCTGCAAATAGGGCTGAATCGTATAAAAATCCCGCGCGCCGTATTGCGCCATGATCGATTGGAGCCCACCGTTTTTCGGGCCGATGTTATAGGCGAGGAGCCCAAGAAAGAGATCACCCTTCATCTGATCGAGGTATTGCCTGAAGGTTGCCGCCGCCAGATAGATATTCTGGGTGGTCTCCATGGGGTCGGGGACTTTGACCTTCAGCTGTCGAGCCACTTCGGCGATCGCCGCCTTCGGCGTGGCGGTGATCTGAAAAAGACCACGGCCGCCATCGGCACTATCACGGGCTACAAAAGACGATTCGGTCGCACCAATCCCTACCAGGATCTCTGCATTAATGCCGTTCTGCCGCGCGGCTGTTGCAATGACTTGAAGAACCGGGGTTGATCGTTCTAGTATTTTTTTCATCTGTAACAGATCGGTCCGCCGATAGGCCGCATAGACCTGGTGTCCAATATGATCGCGGCCGGCTTGTTCAACCCCACCCACCAAGGTTCTAAGGTGTTGAAGATCCTGTTGGTAACTCGGCCGCCCGGCATAGACCAGCGCACCCAGTAACATCAAAAACGCCCCGAAGGCCGCGCGCGAGGGACCCCTTAGGAGCAGGATCTGTCGGCAGTAAAGCCAGGCCCATAGGCTGATGGAACCTGCCATGGTAAGCAAAAGAACGGTGCCTGCAAACGGCAGTAGACTCATGGTCAGATCACTGCCCCCAAACCAGTTGGCCGCCTGCCCCAAGATGGAAATGGTGGCAATGAGGCCTGCCGCGGCCAGCGAGAGATATTCTGCGGCCATAAAGGCCAGTCGCTGCCCATAGGGCTGTCTCGATGGCCCCCGCTTGAAGGCAGGCTGCCGTGCGGCTTTGGGCTTTGGGCGCGGCTTTCTTGGAACGATGGATGACTTTTTTGGATTCACGAAGCTTATGACAGAGGACATTCAGGGTGGCACCCGTTAAACAACAGGTTACTATGGAACACTTATGAAGCCGACTCCCATCAACGACAGAAGCTCCCTCCCATGGGAAAGGTGCGCGATGAGCTTCCTCTTTTTAGCTCTGGCGATAGCACCCGCTGTGGGTTACGAGGTCCAGTCCCTAAGCTTCGACTGGGCCATACAGCAAGGGCACCGCCTTGAATTCTATCGGCAAGATGACTTTGGTGCAGCCGGCGATGCCTGCAACGTCTGCCTGACCCCGCTCCATGTCAACTGTCCGACCTCCTGCTACCGGAACATTAAAAACGTGAGCTTTATTTGTTCAGCCTCGACCCGAGGGATCAGCCTAGGCCCTTACAACCGAACCGATCGCAACTTGATGATGAATGCCCTCTTCATGAACGAACAGGTCATCTTTGCGAATGCCTTTGGAGAAGAACCCATTGAGATCCCCAAGATCAGCTCCCAGTCAGGAGACAGCGACGATCAGTACGCCATCGACCTCGAGGGGCTTGAAGGGTTTAAGAATATCCTCGAGCGGGCGACGGCTCAGGAACTCAATCAGTTTTCGGTCAGGATCGGTACCGAGATTCTCACCGTGCCGCTGGAACCTAAAGCAAGAAGTGCTTTTTACTATTTCCTAAAACAATGCCCGGACGGCTAGGACCCGAGATCTTCATCCAAAGACAGGCTGAGACCTGAACGATTGCTCCGACGCTGAACCAGCCATTTGAGTCCAAAAGTAAGCATCAGAAAGAGGATGGTTGCCACGGCCAAGAGGGTCGCCGTGTGTCCAAGATCCATGGCCACCGTGCCAGCACCCACCAGACTCGCGGTGAGACCGAGCGGCAGAAAACCAATAAAGCTCCCCAGCCAAAAGTCACGGTGACTCACCGGACTCCATCCGAGGAGAATGTCATTGTAGAGTCCTGCCAGAGGCAACTGACGGACCATCAGCACGGAAAACCAACCCGATCCCATCGGAGCACTCAGGGACTTTAGTTTCGGGAAGCGCTCGAGCAGTGTTTCCGGCCGCGTTAGACGCGCGACGAGAAAAAGTCCGTAGGCCCCAACAAGGCTCCCAATCTGACTCCACAGAAATCCAAACTCAAAGCCGAAGAGCCAGCCTGCGATAATGCAGAAAATAAGTCGTGGCAACCCGAGTGTCGTGCCAAGGGCGGTCAACAGCATGAACACCAAAGGCGACCAGATGCCAAGCAGGTCAGAGGTCGAACGGAGAACGCTGCCGTAGATCATCCAATCCTTCCAGGGCAGTGTCAGCACCAAAGGACTCGCGATCAAAAGGAGCCCCAGTAAAAGGGCAAGAAGTTGTTTCATGAAGGGGGACAATCGATCACCATCAATAAAACCGGGATCAACCAGGATCGCGGCGGCACCAGGGAAGGAGATTAACAAAATCAGAGAGAACCTGCCCAGCCTTCTGTGGGGGAGCGCCAGCATGGATGGGCAGGTTCTTTAAAAGAAGCACTATTTCTGGCCGCATTCGCCTCCCCCCCTCCCTTTCAGGGTCGAGATCGACTATCTTAGGCGTATGCTGTCTATTTGAGACCTAACGATGCCCTTCTCCCCGGAAACTGAGGACCAACGGCCCCTGATCGATCCGGCGCTCATCCCGAGCAGTGAGCCTCTGGAGAGCCCGGGGCTGAGTGCCATGGGTCACCCCACCGATCATTTCGACCCGACGCGCTTTGGGGATTGGGAAAAGAAAGGGCGTTGCATCGATTTCTGATCAAAAGGATTCCCATGGCCAGACCCCCGCCACTATCGCCTCACCTTGAGATTTATAAACTGCCATTGACCGCGGTTCTCTCCTTCAGCCACCGCCTCACTGGCGTGATGCTGGTCCTCGGCCTCATGATGATCGCCCTGGTGCTCCTGCTGGCCGTGGGCTGGCCCCAGGGATTTACGAGCGTGCAGCAAGGGCTCATCAGCGCCCCCGGACAGATCCTCTTTTGGCTGTTCATCTATGCTCTCTTTTTTCATTTATGCCATGGTGTCCGGCACCTTCTTTGGGATAGCCTCCAGGGTTTTGAGGCCCACCGGCAACTCAATATCGGGGTCTTTCAAATCGGGGTTTCGATCTTTCTGACCTTCATCACCTACACCTTTGGGCAACCGGACATGGCGCCATGACCAAGGTTTCTAGCGTTAGACCCAGAACCTTATGGGCCCTGGAGCGGATCACGGCCCTTTGCCTGATTCCCCTTGGCCTGTGGTTCGCCCTCCATCTACCCAGGTTTCAATCACTCTCCCGCGAGGCCTTTGTCAGTTGGTGCAAAGAACCCCTCCATCTCGCGCTGCTGGCCGCTTTCCTGATCATTGCGAGCCTCCATGCAAGGCTTGGACTGGATACCATCATCGAGGATTACGTCAGCGATCAACGCCTCCGCCGGCATGCCCGCTGGCTTTCAGGTCTGCTGCTTAACGGCAGCCTGTCGATGGCCTTGCTGGCCCTTGGGGCTATGACACTCGGAGCGCCTTCCTGATGAGCGCCTATCCACTGATTGAACATACCTATGATGTGGTCGTCGTCGGCGCCGGTGGTGCAGGTCTTAGAGCCTCTCTAGGACTCGCTGAAGCGGGGCTTCGAACGGCTTGTATCAGCAAAGTCTTTCCAACCCGAAGTCATACCGTCGCGGCCCAGGGCGGCATCAGCGCAGCCCTTGGCAACATGGGCGAGGATGACTGGCGCTGGCACATGTACGACACGGTCAAAGGTTCCGACTGGCTAGGGGACCAGGACGCCATTGAATTCATGTGCCGCGAAGCGATACCGGCCATCATAGAACTCGAGCATTACGGGGTCCCCTTTTCAAGGACCCAGGATGGACGGATCTACCAACGCGCTTTTGGCGGGATGACCACCCACTTTGGCGAAGGTCAAGCCCAAAGAACCTGTGCTGCCGCAGATCAAACCGGACACGCCATCCTTCACACTCTTTACCAGCAATCCTTGAAGCTGTGCGTCGAATTCTTTGTCGAGTATGTCACCTTGGATCTGGTGATGGAGGACGGCCATTGTCGAGGGGTCATCGCCTGGCGTTTAGACGATGGATCACTCCACCTTTTTAAAGCCCATCAGGTGATTTTGGCGACCGGCGGATATGGCAGAGCCTTTCTCTCCTGCACCTCCGCGCATACGTGCACTGGGGACGGTAATGCCATGGTGCTGCGTGCTGGCCTCC
>Ga0304729_1000356_pt1 | contig 34209 bp, 47 predicted proteins | sample C_131016_MF_Meta_FD_190475 | JGI IMG/M metagenome (GOLD analysis project Ga0304729, IMG submission 190475) | Freshwater microbial communities from Lake Croche, Canada to study carbon cycling - C_131016_MF_MetaG (v2) (version 2) | ecosystem: Environmental > Aquatic > Freshwater > Lake | place... | reverse complement strand
ATGGGGCATTAGTTTGACTTTTATAACAAATAGTGTTATTATAGTTACTATGAAAACATATGACAGTGTAGAAGAATACTTGGAAGTGTTGGCTGGATTTAGAGATCCAGCGACTGGAAAAAACAATCCCAATTGGTTCTTCAGTTTTGATCCCATTATCAATTTGGCAAGATATGATGTCAGTGTGTTGACCAGCATGACAGATCAAGTGACACAGAATCAAGCACTGACGGAACGCCAGGGTGAACTGTTGTGCAAGATACTGTTGAAGTACTCTCGTCAGTTTGTGGCAAAAGGTATAGATGTAACGCCCATTGAGTCACCAGTATGGCGTACGCTCTTGCGTAAAATGGATTACAGTCAACGATTGTCAATTGACAATGATGCAATTGTGGTGAGATTTCCCTATAATCAAGGACTAATTGACAGCATCAAAGAATTTGCCAAAAGCAGTCAGGGCATGGCCAAGTGGGATCGAGATCACAAGCATTGGCGTGTGGCATTAACAGAATACAATCTCAGCTGGTTGTATGTCTGGGCCAAGTCTAATAATTTTGAAATTGACAGTGCCGTAACTGATCTAATGGATATTGTTCTATTTGCAGAACAAACACCCTATGCCATAGAGCTGTATGTTGATGGCGACAGGTTAAATATTACTAATGCTGAAACCAGTTTGAAGGACTACATCAGTCAATCCATTGGTGGATTTGGATTGGATAATGTTGCTCGACTAGTTGATATGAGTGCGGTGTTGGGCTACACTGTCAATGCAGACCTAGCACAGGCAGTAATATCCGAATTTGGTCCAAGATTTTACAACTTGGCCGCCAGTAGAGAAGTCAAGATCAATCCCGACACATTGATGTCATCAGATGATTTTGAAAGCATAATAGCGTATGCAGAAACATCAGGGAGAACACCAGTTGTGATATATGAACCAGATCTTACTGGAAGATTGTTGGAAAAACTACAAGCCATAAGAAGTGCAGAAGATATTTTGGTATGTTCAATCAATCAAAGCAATGAAATAAATGGTAGTCACAAATTTGTTTATATACAAAGACCAGTTAGGGCAACGGAACGTATTCCTTTGATCATCAGCAGTGCAGGCATGGTATTTGGTGGAGACAAGCAACGCATGATACAACGTGCCGAAAAGGTTGTGTATGTGGCTTCAGATGTATATAATAAGAAAAGCGTAAAGGTAAAGAGTATTGCAAGCTAAACTAATTATTCGAGATGAAGTCAATGTCAAAGTTGACGGGTTGGATTTGGGTACTCGTAAAAAACTAGTAGATAAATTCAAGTACGAAGTTCCTGGAGCAAGATATCAGCCTGCGGTGCGTCTTGGCCGTTGGGACGGCAAAGTCAGTTACTTTCAACTCAGTGGCACCAGTTATATCAATCTACTTCCTGAAATTATCTCCATCATTGATGCAGATGGCTATGATATTGAAATAGAAGACTTGCGTGATTACACCACCAAAATAGAATTTGATGAATTCAAGGAAGACACTTTTGCTCACAAGACTTGGCCAGTGGGCCACGTTGCAGCCGGGCGACCCATCATGTTCCGTGACTATCAAGTTGAAATCATAAACAACTTTTTACAAAATACACAAAGTGTACAAGAGATTGCCACAGGGGCAGGCAAAACCATCATGACTGCAGCTCTAAGTTTGAGTGCAGAACGATATGGTCGCAGTATTGTTATCGTTCCCAACAAGAGCCTAGTTACACAAACAGAAGATGACTATCGTAATCTAGGACTGGATGTTGGTGTTTATTTTGGTGATCGCAAGGACTGGAACAAAACCCACACAATTTGCACATGGCAGAGTCTCAATATATTGCTCAAAGCAACGCAAACAGGCGAAGCAGACTTTACCATTGCGGACTTTGTCGAAGGTGTGGCACTGGTCATGGTGGATGAAGTACACATGGCCAAAGCTGATGCATTAAAAACTCTACTGACCACAGTATTTGCTCGCACACCCATACGTTGGGGATTAACTGGTACCATTCCCAAAGAAGACTATGCCGCAGTGAGCATTTTCTGTAGTCTTGGTCCTGTAGTGGGCAAATTGGCCGCAAGCGAACTACAAGAAGCTGGGCACTTGGCACAGTGTCATGTGAACATTGTACAGTTGGTAGATCATGTGGAATACAGAGACTATCAAAGCGAATTAAAATATTTGACAACAACTGCAGAACGTATTGCATATCTGGCAAAACTGATAGGAAAAATCAAAGAGGGCGGAAACACTCTTGTGTTGGTGGATCGTATAGAAACAGGCAAGATGTTGCAAATAGAATTAAGCAATGTGTTTAGTCTACTATCAGACAAACCCGAAGTGGTGTTTGTATCTGGATCAACCAAGGCAAAGGATCGTAAAGATGAATATGATGAAGTTGCAACTGCGACTAACAAGATTATTGTGGCGACTTATGGTGTGGCCGCTGTTGGTATTAATATCCCAAGGATTTTTAATCTGGTTCTTATTGAACCCGGAAAGAGCTTTGTCCGCGTTATACAAAGCATTGGACGAGGCATTAGAAAAGCAGAAGACAAAGATCATGTAGAAATTTGGGACATAACCAGTACATGTAAGTTTTCCAAAAGACATTTAACCAAAAGAAAGGCCTTCTATAAGGAAGCCAACTATCCATTTAGTGTTGAGAAAACAGAATGGCAATAACATAAGAAAAACTATGAGAATATTAACCCTTGAAAACACCGCCTACGAGCTGGATCAAATTCCAGATGAGATTGATGAAGTTCGCTTTTGTGTACTGGACAACAGCGATCCCAAAGACATCGATTACTTTTTTATCCCATTGATCTTTTTAGAATCATTCAACAGTCCAGCATTGGTGTTACGAATAGGACCACATACCATACGCATGCCAGTTGATTGGCAACTGTTGATTGGAGAACCAGACTTTGGTGATCTTGAAGTTGTGCCCTTGACCAGCATCAATGATCGTGGATTCAATGTATTCTGTTTTAATCCAATGAAAAGTTTTAGACCTGAATTTATGCCAGTTGAAATAGTGGACATTTATCAAGATGTCAAATGGTACTTTCCCAAGTTGAAGCCTGGACAAATGTTGGCAGTGCCCCTAACTGATGGAGAAAGACCATTGTGTGCATTCTTTATCAAAGACATAAGCCGTAGAAGTGAGGTCGTGGATTACAGCCACGTATGGTAATGGGACAACTCAAACCTGACACCACTTACATCTATGAACGTCATGATGGTATAACATATGCCCGTGAGATGGGTGCAGATCCCGCTACTCGAAAAGCAATAGGATGGGATTACAAAGATTCACGTACCAATGATGGCAGACCTCTACATGATCACATAATGGAAGATCAGCTCTGGGGCGAAATACGTCGCAAGGCACGAACCCACCCAGGCTTGGCAGCCGAACTAGAGCGTGTTATAATATACTATAGACTGTTAGAAGACAACGATACCACAGTAATGCATCACCCAGTATGAGCGATAAACTTGATATAAAAACAGAAATGGCGGCTTTTGACAAAAAAGATCGCAACTTCTATGATGGGTTGACTGACGATGAAAAGAAAAAGTTCAGCCCCTACATGATGATACGTTGGGGAGCTTCAGTGGAAGGAGATGCAGATCTGCAGGCTTATTATTTGATGAGCACAAACGAGAATCTAAACAAAAACTTCTTTGACATCAACACCACAGAACACAAAAAGTTTCAATGGTTAATGGCCACCACTGTCAGCCCCGGAATGGGCAAACAATTTCACAAATGGTTGGCAGCAGGCAAAAAAGACACTGCCACAGCCAAGCTGGAAAAGTTTTTGAGAGAGATATATCCACAGTTCAAAGATGATGAAATTGCATTGTTGGCCGAGATCAATACCAAAGACGATCTCAAACAATTGGCTAGACTACATGGTTGGGATGACAAAAAGATAAAAGAATATCTATGAAGCTGTTGTTTCTAACAAATGAATCAAATGCATAAGTGTCGCTATTGTCTAAGAGAATTTGTCAAAGAGTCCACTTTGACATCGCATGTCTGTGAGCAAAAACGAAGACATCAGCAACAAAACGAAATAGGAGTACAATTTGGATTCAAAGCATATTTACGATTCTACGAAATCACACAAGGATCAGCCAAAAGTAAGTCTTACGAGGATTTCTCTGCTAGTCCTTATTATCTCGCTTTCACTAAGTACGGTAGACATTTGGTTTCTATTCGGGCTATCAATACTGCTAGTTTTACTGATTGGCTCTTGAAGAACAACAAAAAACTAGATCACTGGTGTAAGGACAGCCTCTATGAAGAATGGCTGTCGGAATATATACGTAAAGAGTCTCCACAAGATGCGTTGGAGCGAGCATTAAAGGAGATGCAAGACTATGCAGATAATCATCCAGAGCTTAAGAATGGTTTTAGAGAGTATTTTAAGTTTGGCAATGGCAATCGTATTTGTCACCATATTGTCAGTGGGAGGATTAGTCCTTGGATCGTATTTAATTGTACAACTGGGGTGGAATTCCTTGATGGATTAGATCAAGGCCAGGTGCAAATAGTATTGCCTTGGTTAGATCCTGAATTTTGGCAAAAGAAATTTGTAGATTATCTTGCTGATGCCGAATGGGTCAAAGATATCTTGAGCAAAGCTGGATTATGAAATTTAAATCAGACATTGATATAGACTTTGGTAACAGAGACTCGGCTCTATCGGTGTTACAAAAATATACATCTGCGGGTATTGTTCGTGATGGTAAGTTAATCAAACACAATACTGGCATCTATGTCACAGATATTCCCGAAGATCCATTTACATCAGTGGCCAGTTTGGACCACAAGGTTGCAGAAGACCGTGGATACATGAAGTTGGATCTGTTGAATGTATCTTTATATACACAGATAAAGAATGAACAGCATTTGGACCAATTGATGGCCCAGACTCCGTTATGGGAGTTATTATTGGAAAAAGATTTTTGTAGTCAACTAATACACATTGGTAATCACTATGACACAATGATTAAGATGCCTGAGCCTGTGGATAGTATACCCAGAATGTCTATGTTTCTTGCAGTTATACGTCCTGCAAAACGCCATTTAATTGGACTAACATGGGCAGATGTTGCAAAAACAGTTTGGAACAAGCCCGAAGATGACAGTTATTACTTTAAAAAGTCTCATGCCGTAAGTTATGCACATCTTGTGGCAGTGCATATGAATTTACTCTGTGAACAGATCAGCCAGGGACTTAACTGACCTTACGAACTAGGGTAATACTTTTACGTTTTGTTCGTTTACTAGCCATTTCTTTGAGGCTAACGTAAGGCCCCATTTTAATTTCCACGTCTTTACTGTTCATAGTACGTAGACACACTTTAAAAACAGTCCAATCTTGCTTTAAAAACACATTGATTGGGATCAGGCGATTACTTTCCCACCACCACATTTCCCCCAATTCTAGGAATATCCTTTTGACTTCGTCGTCCTTAAGTGCTCCGAAATCGTATAGAGTAGTGATCACCTCATCAAAGTTTTGAATAATTCCAATATAGTCATTACCACCATAAGTGACGTAACTGATAAAGGGATATTTGGTTAGTAGTTGCTTGTAATGTTCTTCCACGTTTCTCGCTAAATATGTTAAAGACAATAAAAATGATCACTGTCAAAACATATTTATATCCAAATATTGCCGAGGTTCAAGTTTTTGATCCCGCGATATTTACAACAAGGAATCGTATCGTGTATAGCCGCCCAATTAAAGTATATCAAGGGGTTGATAATCCCATACAAGTTACAGTCCGCAATCAGGACCAAAAAAATGTCAATCTCACTGGCTATACCATGCAGGCCAGCGTACAAGATCCCACTAACCAAGTTACCATAGAAACTTATGCGGTGACATTTGCCAATACTGCTATTGGTAATGGAAACTTTACAATAGATAAAAGTACCATTAATACACTAGAGAATCGCTTTTACAAATTGACATTTAAAACAATCAAAACGTCGGACAGCACCGAACAGCCAATTTACATTGATGACAATTATGGTGTTCCTTTGGATCTAGAAGTATTACCAGCTTACTGGGCAGAAACAGTTTCTGCGGACTCAGAAGTTATCATTGATGGAGGCACACTATGACCATATACGCCAATGTGGGCCACATACTATTAAAGCGTGGCAATACTGTACAAAGTGCCGCATACACAGGACCTGTAGGTGAAATAACTTTTGACACAGGATTGAACACTGTCAGAGTACATAATAATTCTACTGCAGGTGGTTATCAATTAGTATCTGTCAACGGAACATTGGGTAATGTCACTGCAAATTCTATCTTTATTAGTAGAACACTAACTGCAAATACTGGGTCAAATATTACCTTAAGAGCTACAGGAACAATTGGTTCTACATTTGGTAGTAACACAAAGACTGATCCAGCTGCTGCATATGGTATACGGGGCATGATTAGTGGTAGTGATCTTGTCAAAACTAGTAACTATCTAGCAGGTGTTGTTGGAGTATATAATGTTACTGGAACCAATGCCAGTACTTTCCCCAAAGCCGGTGTTACTGGTTTTATTGCTGACACCACAGTCACAGCTGATGCAGCGGTGATGGCCTACTTAGACGGTGATGGTGGTAATACTCGAGCAAGAGCTGGTTTTGGTATTACTATGCAAAACACAACGCCATCTAGTGGATTTGAATATGGTATGGATTTGAATATGGCTGATATTGATCCAGCTGTACCATATGTAAGACCTTATAAGAAGGCCGAGTGGCGTGTATCAAATGATGTTGTTTTTCTTACTGGTGCTGGCGTACCCACAAACGGAGTAACTGGTGCTGGGTTTGCAGGAATAGGTTCGATGTGCATAGATGTAACAGCTGGAAAAATGTATCTTAATGGCGGAACTAAATCATCTCCTGTTTGGAAAATAGTAACTTCGGCTTAACCTAATCAGTTGATTCTGTTGCACCTTTCCTATATACTAGTAGGATGCTTAATTCGATTCTAGATGCAGTAACGGGCTTGCTTCCTGCAAAACGCAAGACCAATTCTGTATCGGGCTGGACCAGTTTTAATGCCGTCTGCTGTCATCACCGTGGGGAGTCTGCAGACTCTCGTGGCAGAGGCGGCATTATTACCAACCCCAATGGTGCTGTTAGTTATAGTTGTTTCAATTGCAATTACACAGCCAACTACACTCCAGGTAGGCATTTAAACTACAAGTTCCGCAAACTGTTAAGTTGGTTGGGTGCAGATGAAAACACAGTTAAACGATTGGTCATCGATGCCATCCGTATCAAGGAATTAGTAGAGCCCGAAACAGAAGAAGTAGTTCGAGAAGAAATCGTATTCATGTCTCGTCCCTTGCCCGAACAAGCACAGACACTACAAGCCTGGGAAACTTTTCATACACTAAGTGCAGATAATCCTGCGGTATATAATGTGCCAGCAGTTTATCATGATGCTGTCATGTATCCTGCTGAAAGATCCATTGATTTAACTAAGTATGATTTTTATTGGACTCCTGAACGTCAGTACAATCTAGATCGGCGGGTGATCATACCCTTTACTTGGCGTAATGAAATTATTGGGTACACTGCCAGAGCCACCACAGACGACATTAAACCCAAATATCACAACAGCCATGAGCCCAACTATGTGTTTAATGTAGATCGACAAGGGCCCAATAATAAATTTGTTGTTGTGGTAGAGGGGCCATTTGATGCCATGGCCATTGATGGTGTTGCTGTATTAAGCAATCAGTGCAATGAAGTGCAAGCAGACATAATTGACAGTTTGGCACGTGAGGTCATTGTGGTACCTGATAGAGATCGTGCAGGCGTCAAGTTAATTGATGCGGCCATTGAGTATGGCTGGTCAGTGAGTTTTCCTGTGTGGCAAGAGACCTGCAAAGATGTCAACGAAGCAGTTACTACATATGGTAGGTTGTTTGTATTAAAGAGCATCATTGAAGCTAGAGAAACCAGCAGATTAAAAATTGAATTAAAAAAGAAGCGATTAAATAACGTATGACAAAAGAATACACAAGAGAATTACAACAACTATTTTTAGAAATGATGCTACAAGACGCATCCAGCTATGTGCGTGTGCAGAACATTTACAATCCCGATAACTTTGATCGTAGTCTGAGGGCTGTTGCTGAATTTATTAAAACACACACAGATGATCACAAGACGTTGCCCACACATGAACAGATACGGGCCACTACAGGAGTAGAACTAAAGCCAGTACCCGAATTAAATGAAGGTCACTATGAATGGTTCATGACCGAGTTTGAGCAGTTTACTAAAAGACAAGAATTGGAACGTGCTATTTTAAAAGCTGCAGACATGTTAGAGGGCGGAGACTTTGCCCCAGTTGAAAAATTAATCAAAGATGCAGTACAAATATCATTGACCAAAGACATGGGCACAGATTACTTTGCGGCACCCGGTGAGCGTATTAATCGATACTTCAACGCAGGCGGACAAGTGTCAACAGGATGGCCGCAAATGGATCGACTGTTGTATGGCGGATTTAGTCGTGGTGAACTCAACATCTTTGCTGGTGGCAGTGGCAGTGGCAAGAGTCTTGTGATGATGAATATTGCTCTTAATTGGTTGCAACAAGGACTGTCAGGAGTGTACATTACACTTGAACTGTCAGAAGAACTCACAAGTCTGCGTACTGATGCCATGTTGACCAGCATGAGTACAAAGGACATACGCAAAGATATTGAAACAACAGAGCTCAAGGTCAAAATGGTGGGCAAAAAAGCAGGCAAGTATCGTGTCAAAGGTCTGCCAGCTCAGAGCAATGTCAATGACATACGCAGTTATTTGAAAGAGGTGCAAATACAGACCGGAATCAAGATAGACTTTGTCATGGTGGATTACTTGGATCTCGTGATGCCAGTCAGCATCAAAGTCAACCCCAATGATCAGTTCATCAAAGACAAGTATGTGAGTGAAGAACTACGCAACTTGGCCAAAGAACTGGGCATCTTAATGGTTACTGCATCGCAACTTAATCGTAGTGCTGTAGAAGAAGTAGAATTTGATCACAGTCATATTGCAGGAGGTATCAGTAAGATCAACACAGCAGACAATGTGTTTGGTATCTTTACAAGTCGTGCTATGAAAGAACGTGGGCGTTATCAAATACAATGTATGAAGAGTCGTAGTTCAACAGGTGTTGGACAAAAGATTGATCTTGAATACAACATTGAGACCATGCGTATTACAGATCCGGGCGTTGATGAAAACTCTGCAGGCGGGCCGCCCAAGTCATTCAGCATTATGAGTCAAATCAAGAACAAGGTAGTTGCAGAAGCTGCAGATGCACTTGAAGGCCCTGCAAAGTTTGAACGTGCAACAGGTGTTCCAGCGTGGGAACAAAAATCTGCTCCGCAGGGTGAAGCTCAAACATTTAGACTAAAAAACATGTTGGCGGGATTAAAGTCAAAAGCAGAATGAAAGACCTACACTGCCCAATGATCCATGGCGGATTGCAGATCAATTTAAAAAACACTGAGCATGGTGTACAAATTAATCATTGTTGTTTAAGACCCGCCAGCGATTTAATCACCGTTCCTGTAACAGATAATTTGTGGAATAGTCCACAGCTTATTCCTTTACGAGAAATCAATAAACAAAATAAATGGGCACCTGGTGCAGGTTGTCAAACGTGTCAAGGCAATGAACTCTCGGGAATTCCCAGTTTACGTACTGGCATGTTGGAAATGTTTGGTAAGAATGAAGATCTGAGTGGACCACAACGTCTGGACTTGATGTTTGATATTGGATGTAATCTAGCTTGTCGAACATGCGGCCCAGATGCAAGCACCTACTGGCAAAAGCATCTAGCACTCAACAACATATCATATACAGGTCCTTCTAAAACTAGTCGAGTGTCCGACATGATATCTATACTGAAAACTCTAGATCTCAGCAATTTAAAAATGGTGGTATTTTGTGGCGGAGAAACATTACTGGGCACAGGGTATTGGGAAGTGGCACAGGCCATTGCAGATATGATGCCCATGGCCAAACATCAGCTGACTTTAAGTTTTCAAACCAATGGCACTCAGTTGATCGATCCACGTTATTATGAACTAATAGAAAAATTTCATTTGGTCAAGTTAAACATCAGCTTGGATGCAGTTGGCGAACAATTTGAATACTTGCGTTGGCCCGCAAGTTGGCAACAGGTAGTGGATAACATCATGCTCATGAGGGAAAATCTGCCAGTTAATGTCATGTTTTTGATTGAAGAAACAATGAGCGTGTTTAATTTATTTTATCAAAATAGATTGGATGCCTGGACCAAAGAAAATTTTGCAACCAACAGACTGGGAGATGTTGTCAATCATACCAGGCATATTGCATACGGCGCCTATTCTTTAGACAGTCTCAGTCAAGAATATGTGGATTCATTGAGGCATACAGATCTAAACAGCTTGATTTCACCCAATTGGCAAGAGAGACCCACACGAATCAGCAATATGATTGAAGATATAAAAAAGTTCGATGCAATAAGAAATCAACGCTGGAACAAGACCTTCCCTGAAGTTGCAGAGTTTTATAAAAGATACCACTAAATATAACATAAATTGGAGTAAATCTTGCAAAAGAGAGTTCGCAGTATATTAGACGAATTGGATACACTGCTGGTACACAAAGATCGTGAGAATCTTGTGGAAAGCCGTGCCACCCATGTTATACAGGGTGCAATTAATCTAATCAACTACATCCGTGAGAATTACGATGCTGAACAAGCAGGTGAGCTTGAGCGTAGATTACTTAACAGTATTCGCACACAAGAGCCTGAAAAATTTAAACGTGGTGTACGGAGATTAAAAAGTGAAGATTAATGAAATCATAACTGAAGCTTGGGGCATGGGATATGACTCTAAAACTGGACAAGCCAAAGGTGTATTGGGCAGATTGGCCAGTGACTTTGTTGGAGCACACAACTATGCCGCGACAGCAGACATGATGAAGAATCGAGCAGACAAAGCCAAAATGAAAAAAATGGCAGCCGACGCCTCGTCAAGAACTCCTGATGAATTGGCCAACACTGTTAGAAGTGATATGCCTGGAACTGCGGACCAAATGATTACACCTGATGCAGTCACTGATCCAGAAAACAAATTCCTAAAACAGTGGGAACTAGTAGACGACAATCCTCCCACAGTCACACATCAAAATTCAACATACCAGCGTGACGAACATGGCAAATGGATTGACTTTAAAACTGGTAAACCAGTACCAACAAGAATTGGTCAAACATTGGATCGTGTTAGTCCTCCCACTGGTGTCGCAGGCACAACAGACACAAATCAGCTACCGGCCAATGCTCTAGCCAAACCAACTGCCCCAATCACTAGACCAGCTGCCCCAGCCACTGCCGCATCTACAGCCACACCTCCTGTTGAACAAAAAGCTCGATTGACACAAAATCCAGATGGCAGTACAATAATTACAGACAAACATAATGTCAAGTGGACTAAGCCATCTGGCAAAGATTATTGGGTTGGCCCACAAAATGCCATTGTTATGCCAGGTAACGAACAATACGACAAATTAGAAAATTTCAGTTTAAATGAAACTCTTAAAGAGTCTAGAAGTAGAAAATAAGTTATTCCATGGGTGGTAATGTAATAAAATCAAGCAGCCCCGTTAATCAATACGAGGTCAAGAACATCATTGATCGTGTGAGAATTGAACTGCCTTCATCACTGTTAAAGAACATGGAGACGGACATTGGATCTGCAGGATTTAAACCCACAAGTGGCGATGTGGACATCATGATTGATGCCAATGATCTAGTCAAGCAATACCAAACACAGGATGAGGAAGATGCTGTACTTGCGGCCAAACGCACACTGACACAGTTTTTCAAGGCCAAGGATATAGAAGCAGTGCTAAATGGTCGCAATGTCAGTATAGGCATACCTTATCGAGATCAACGGTCCAACAAGCCCCTGACTGCACAAGTTGACATCATGGTCATTGACGATGTCAAAACAGTTGCACCATGGCATCAACATGGCCCACGTGGCTGTTATGATGATGCCACATTCAAAGGCAATGCAATATTCATATTGATCAGTAGCATTGCCAAATATCTAGGACTAAAGTTTGATCCATTTGCAGCCAATCTGACCAACAGAGCAACAGGCGAAGTGGTTGGTCGTACAAGAAAACAAGTGTCTCGAATACTGTTAGGTCCCAAGGCCAAAGAACGAGATTTAGACAGTGTAAAGTCAATTGTGTTGGCGTTACAAGATGATCCTGATCAAGAAGGCAAATTGGCACAGGCTCGACAGGATCAAGCCAAGGGATTGATTACACTACCTGACAGCAAGCCCACTGTGGGCACAGCAGAATGGTTTAGATCAATGGGTCATCACATATGAAACTGAATTTTATTGACACATTGTTCGAAGGAGCAACCAACATACGTATTCCTCACCCCGAGGATGCTGTATTTGACGGATCTGCTGATGCAAAAAAATATCTAGATGCATTGTTGGAAATTATTAAAAATCCCAACAAGATCACCATCAAATGGGATGGCGGAATTGCACTTTATTTTGGGCGTAAACCCAATGGCGAATTCTTTTGTTCGGACAAGTACATGTACGGCAAAGGCAAATTGGCCACAGATGTCAATCAATGGATTGAACATGACAAGACCAAACGTTCAGGAACTCTACGCCCAGATCTATACAACAAATTGAAATTAATTTGGATGGGACTTGAACAGTCTGTGGGCCAAACCAAAGGCGTGTTCATGGGCGATCTCATGCATACTGGCAAACTAAAACCCGTTGATGGCATGTTTCGATTCAAACCCACTACTGTGGAATACCGTGTGCCCGTCAGCACCAACGCCAAGCCAAATACACTGGGTGCATTGATTGCCGGTAAGCTGGGCATTGTGGTTGTACACAAGTTCAACGAAATTCCCTGGGATGGGGTAACGGGATTGACCAATTCCGGTAATATTGCCATTATTGCTCCAACAGCAGGCAACAAGTTCACACTCAATACACCCACACAGTTGGTCAGGGCCGCAGAAACAGCAGTGACTCAGCTTGGGCCTGCAGCTGATAAGTTTTTGTCTGGATTAGATAATGTGGCCAAGGGGTTGATAAAAACCTATATGAACAAAAAGATCACGCAACAAACACAAGAAGATGTGTACACATGGTTACAACAAAATGCCAGTGGCAAACAACACAAGTTGTTGGTGGGAGATAATCAGGGCGGATATCTGCATCGCAATGCCGCAGGATTAAATGCAGTATTTTCCATATGGAACGCCGTTTATCGACTCAAAGAAAATCTATGCCAACAGCTGGATCCACAGGTAAAAGGATTTGAGCAATGGACTGGTAATCAGCAATCCGGCGAAGGATTTGTATGCGATACCAGTGTTGGTCTAGTGAAACTGGTCAATCGTGGACTATTTGGTGTAGAACACTTCAATTAGCTGACATTATATATAAATACTTCTATACGTATATTGCTTAATTGGCAATTAACGGCGTACTAGAGTACGCTTTTTTGTGTCTAGCATAAATATTATTATGCGTATATCGCAGATTTTTTAAAGGAAAAATAAAATGGCAATCCAAACACGTTATGCAGGTGATGCACAAGGCGTAAACAACGTCGATGTAGCTTATGATGGTACATTAGGTACAGTTATCGCTACAGGTTTAACCAAGAACCCAACAGCAGTTTCTATCAACCTAGGTAAGAGTCAAACTTTCGTTCTGGCTGACTCAGCAACTGGCGGTGTAGTTGAGACTTTCTTGCGTCAAATCGCAGTTGACAGTACGATCGTTATGTATCAAGTCAACAGCGGTCAATTGAGCGTATTGTTAGAAGCAGCTGGTAATACAACAACCAACATTTTGGCACGTATTACAGCATTGGGCAATGCTACTGTTGCAGGTGGTTCAAATATTTGGGCCAACGCAGCTACATTGTCTAACACTGGTTTCAAACTAGCAACATCTTAATCAATAACTTGATTATACAAAGAAGGCACTTTATAGTGCCTTTTTTTGTGGACACTAAATACTTGATGAACACTGATCACGACGGACTACATATATTTTATGGCTACAGTCTAGTGGATATCACAGCCACAGGAGTTATTCGTAGTGGCAATACAGATGCAGTTGATCGTAATCAACAACGCAATTGGGAAACAGTGTTACAATGCATAGGTCTACGCACACAGCCACACAATGTATCGATGCCCGTGAAACATGAAGTAGATTTGGAACTGATGGAGTTTGGTGATTTTTACACAGGACACCATACAGTTTGGTCATGGATGTGGACAGTAGAAAGAACGGGAGTGTATGATCTTGCCAATAGGCCATTGGGTGGATTAATTAAAGATTTTGAACAAGTGCCCATCATCACATGCCTGACAGAAACTGCACGATTCATGTTGCCCATCTTCTATCCACATGGTGCCATCAAAAATATATACTTTAAGCAGCACGTAAATGAATAAATATTAGTTCGATGCTAACGGCAAACACTCAGGCACACTTTAGGCAATATTTAGGCATTTTAACAAGCATCAACATAAAGAAAGATCGGACCCAAAATGTCTACTGAAATTGAAAAGAAAAGCCTTGAGGCCCACGTCGAATTGTGTGCTGAAAGGTATAAGAACTTGGAAGATAAATTACAAAACCTCGACAACCGTATGGGTAAAATAGAGGAATTAATAGTGGACATCAAGAACGCAGTGGCTTCGTCGCCCAACGAATCAAACAAAACACTAATCACTATTGGAACAGCCATTGTGGCTGCTTTAATAGGTGGACTAATCACATTGGTAGTACATATCAAGTGAAAATCGTCGAACTACTCAATAACATACAGTTGCCAATAACCAACGAGCAAGCTGATTTATTGGGTCGTTTCCTACACGAACCAACAATATCGAAAAAATCTCTCAGTGAACGAGAGCAGGTAATCGCAAATCAACTAACGGCACAGGACGTATTACTACGTCGTAATGAAAATGGCCAAATCACGTACAAGAAAAACATCCGCTAAACACATACCTGCTGAAATAGCGGTACACCTAGACACATTCACTGACTACATCAAGCAGTGGACTGATCGTGAGTTGGAAAACATAAGAACTGCAAATCAAATTCCTGTGTGCATTCCCGTCAAAGGCGGATATAGACTGGGTGGATATCGAATACAGGTATTCCCCAACAAAACCACAGAGCTGTACAATCTAAACAGAGAACTAGTTCACACTTTTGACAACAAAATCAGTGCAGTTTTGTACGCTATATACACGATCAAAATGAACTACAAGACTGCAGATGAAATCATGTTATGGGACAAAGAAATAAATAAAAATTACTCAGACTTTGTGAACTTAAAGCGTACCATAGACCGAGCACGTAAATCACAAGACTATGAAATCGTGGATATTAGAACTGCTAGATTAGAGATTGCCCAAGCCAACTTGGAGTTTGCTAGGGACAAATTATCATTGCTACATCGACGTGCTAAGTTTAATAAAGTTTGGGAATAAACTAAATATAACATATACAGTTTGATTAAAAAACTGAAGAATTAGGAAAAAATATGAGACTCTCAGAAATGCGTACCGAAGTTACCCCACAAAAGATCAACAAGGTCATGGAAAGCCGTTTTGGTTTTAGCATTGATTATGATAATTTGACTTATGCCAAAGCCGAGCGATTAAGAAACGCTCTAGGCGAAAACATCATGGCCATTAAAAAGTCATTTGGGGCACACACTGCTGAAAAAAATGCCAAGTACATGGAATTGATGTTGGTCAAAGAAGGCCTGGACAAGTGGTTGGGCAGCGAGCAAGGCCTGTTTGAAAGCGAAATGGGTCGTAGCGAAGCTGTATTGGCTGCCAAAGACATTGTTGACAGCGTACAAGACATGTTGGAAAAGATTTCTAAGATTCAAAACGAACAAGTTCCTGCTCTAATTGACACCATACGTGATCAAATCGGCAGTGAGCAAGCAGAACAATTCAAAGGTGCCATCAGTCCAATGTTGGTAGAGTTGTATTCAGCATTGAGCACAGCACGTGAAGGTTCGGACACAGCCGTTCGTCAACTGGCAGGTGAAGATGTTGGCCAAAGCATGGACATGAACATGGGCGGCGGAGATGCTGGCCTAGGTGGCGACAGTGACTTTGATGACGAAGACATGTTTGGTGCAGAACCAGCAGCCGCAGGTGGTGCAGTGGGTGATTTAGATCAACCTGAACTAGGCCGTGAGCGTCGTGACATGAGTGAAAGCCAGAGAAGAAAAATGGATGAGATGTTTGCCTTTGACACTAAAGGTAAGGATCGTGGTCCACGTGACACAGGCACTGATGAATTAGCTCGTCGTGCCAAGTTGGGCAAAAATCCAATTACACGTCATGCTCCGGACTACAAAGCAAAAGACAAGTATGGCGACAGATATAACGTTGCTGGACCAAAAGGCAAACTACCCGAAGGCGACATGGAAGAAGGCAGAGTTGATGATGTATCAAAATCAGTCAAGAGCATTTACTATCCCGACAAAGCACAATCACCAATTAAAAAGTCTCGCTTTGCCTACGATGCTCAGGGTGAAACAAATTTTAAGAAATATCCAGATCAAACATCACGTCCTGCAGGTATGAATCCAGATCCTTTATCACGTTATAACTTTGATGACATGGAGCACGACGCCGACATGGAAGAAGGTGCAGGAGTCATGCACTTCAAAGCACAACAAGCCAAAGCAGACGGCAAAGACAGCTTCAAATTAGGCAACAAAGAATTCCCAGTAAAGTAAAATAATGCGTATTAAAGAAATCATCCTCGAAGATTTTGACATGTTCGGGGGCAGTGACATCGAAGACGAAGCTCACTCTAGAGGTGACGATGCTTTGATGACTGCCCTAGAATTGCTTCGTAATGAAGCCAGTGAAAGTGATGCAGTTACTCCGCGTGTGGCAGTGGACACAGTTATTCAACGTGTGCAGGCCATTCCTGGCAATGAAGCATTTAACTATAGCCTATTAGATCGGGCCATTACTGATAACTCTGCCATTAAAGAAATGGTTAGAGGCAAACCTGAAGCAGATGAGAAAACCGGCAAGATGTATCTTTATCTTAAGCCAGCAGAGGATATGCCAGATGAACCCACGGTTGATGATGGCGAGGGCAATCAAGTGCCTGCTGATGTTGCAGACGCTACCAAAACTGTTGGCGGTATGGCCAAACGGGCTCTTGCTAAACGCAGTTAATTCTGCTATACTGCTACACCAAGGAGGTTTCTATGAAACTACGCCAACTAAGACAAAAACTGTACCAAGCTATTTTCAATCACGACAGTGCCAAAGAAAAGAAAGTTTGGTTCAAGATTCTTCGTAAAAGTACCAAACACAAACACACAGAAGATGTACAATAATTTTGTAATAGACTAAATAGTAGAACACAACGAAAGTTCTATTATGTTAGAAAAAATTTGCAAAAATTGTAACAATACATTTAGTTTGCCCAGAGCCGGAAAAAAAGAACAAGCAAGACTCTTTTGTGGTCCTATTTGTTCAAGACGATGGACCGCAAATAATCGTTCAGACGCCTGGAAACAAAAGGCTAGTCTTGCCAAACAAGGAGAGAATAATCCAATGTTTGGTGTAAGTCAAACCAACCCTAATAGCCTTGCTAATTTAAATAGAAATGGATCAGCAGGCAAACAACAATCCATTGAATCAAATATTAAAAGATCAGAGTCCTTAAAAGGCATAACAAGATCAAAAGAAACAATTAATAAAATAAAGCAAACAAAAATAGATAAAGGAATTATCTGGAAACCAGATGATCCTGAATATTCAGAATTTAAGAAATATCGCAGAAAAGTATACTATTGGACTTCTAAGAATAATTTAAATGTATTAGAAAACTCTGATAAAAGAGGTAGGGGTAGATATCATTTAGACCATAAGTACAGTATAGCAGAGGGTTTTAGGAATAAAGTCCCTCCTAAAATTATTGGTAGTATTGACAATTTAGAATTTTTGCATTATACTACTAATATTAAAAAAGGAACCTCGTGTTCCATAACATTGGAGAAGTTATATGGCCTACAGCCAAGCCGTAGTTGACCACTATGAAAATCCACGCAATGTGGGCAAATTTGATATCGACGACTCCATCGGCACAGGTATGGTGGGAGCACCAGCGTGTGGCGATGTTATGAAACTTCAAATCAAAGTAGAGAATGGAGTAATAACAGATGCCAGATTTAAAACGTACGGTTGTGGGTCAGCCATCGCAAGTTCAAGCCTCGTTACAGAATGGGTCAAAGGTCGGACACTTGAGGAAGCAGGATCCATACGAAATAGCCAAATTGCTGAAGAGCTTGCTCTCCCCCCAGTCAAAATCCATTGCAGCATTCTTGCCGAAGACGCCATCAAAGCCGCGGTAGCAGACTATCGCAAGAAGCATGATCACCTTCACTGATACAGCTCGAAACAAAATACAAAAATTAGTCACAGCCAAAGGGTACGCTGGTATTCGTCTGGGAGTAAAAACCACTGGTTGCTCAGGACTGGCTTATGTGTTAGAATATGTTAAAGAATACACCGCAGAGCAGTATGTCACCAACTACGCACAACCTAACTTTGTTGTGTTGGTAAATCACAAAGATGATGTATATCTTAAAAACATGACAGTGGATTATGTGCGACAAGGCCTCAACGAAGGCTTTGAATTCAGCAACCCCAATGAACGTGATCGATGTGGATGCGGAGAAAGTTTTAGAGTTTAGATGCAAATTATCAAAGATACAAATGGCTTTCCCTATGCATGGAAAGCTGGCCGTGTTGAAAAATTAATTGTCAGTATTTTAGAATCAAAAGCTCAAGAACAGCTTGATGTTGATCGTGTAATGATCATCAATCCCACTTGGCTACACGAAACTGATGTTGGCAGAAACATAAAAGAAGTCAATCCCAATTTTATCATTTGTCACAACTTTGTAGATCCTGCAGTTCCTAAAATATTTGAAGCTGTGCAACAATCAGGGGTGCCTTACATAATACTGGGAAATTCACATCAATATCGTTTGGATTTTTGGGCCATGGTATGTGATTTATATTTCCAAAACTACGAACACAGAGATTTGGCTTTACTGCCAGATGCCCGTAAATTTATTTGTCTAAATCGTAAACCACATCCGCATAGACTTACGTTAGTAGAGCATTTGTTACCCTATCAGCATCAGGGATTTCTCAGTTTAGGATTGCCAAGTGATCCCATTGTGTTAGATGAAAAATTTTCAGAAGAGCAAGGCATCAAAGATGAATATGAAGATTTGGGCGTGGCTGAAACTTTTGTGAGTAGACATATAAGAAATGATATATTCAGTATTGGCGGACTTGAAATATGGAATCGCAGTTTGTTTTGCCTAGTAACTGAAACAGAGTTTTCCAATGCCAATCCCAAAGACTTTTTCATCAGCGAAAAAACATTCAAACCCATTATAGGCATGCGTCCATTTTTTGTCTACGGACAGGCACCACTACGACAATATCTTAAAGATTCTGGGTTTGATATATTTGATGATGTATTTGACTACAGTCAAGTTGATGAAGCATCAGGAGATGTTGCCAAACAACAACAGTATGCTCACGTGGCCATAACAGCCATCGACATGGTCAATAATCCGGCACAATATTATCAACGTTACTTTGATAGATGTCAAGCAAACAAAAATCGATTTCGTAGTTACGTATACGAACAATGGCATAGACTAAACAAATTGGATCTACATGAGTTTATTCTTTAAAGTACCTGATTGGTCCATGATCAACAATCCCTATTCTTATGTGCATAGAGACAACAATGCCCTGTTGATCACAGTGGGTGACAGTTGGACTTATGGAGATAGTCTGGGCAACACCAAAGTGCGTGATGGGGTTGATGATGTTGATTATCGACTGGCTCATATCTACGGCAACATCATGTCAGAGGACATGAATACAGCTTGGATCAATTTGGCATTGCCCGGTGGATCCAATTCGCTGTTGATATCATGGCTAGAATATCTATTGGAAAAATTACAAAATAGATCACCAATTATTTGTGTGTTTACGCTAACTGAATCAGGTCGACATGAAGATGTACAGGCGATGGACTATGGGCTGATTACACAACATCGTGTGTTGGAAAAAATATTGGAAAACAATTATGCCAAAATACAAACATTGGCTTTGCGTTACCCTAATATCAAATTTATCATGGCTCATAATTTTACTGATAGTTTGCCCAATGCACCCACAGTGGAAAAATCTTGGCTGGAAGTGATGTTGGATAAGCCTATACAAAACAACACACACATTGTCATAAGTGAGCACATAGCACAAATGAATTATGATACACGTTTTCCCGATGTGCTTGATGTTATAGATAAAGCCAATGCAAGGATGGATCTACTGGACAGTTGTGATCATTGTTTCAAAGAAGACAGTCGCCATCCCAATGAAACTGGGCATAGAATGTGGGCCAATTATTTGTTGGAACAAATATGATAGAACAAGCAGTCACAATATCCGACGATGAGATAACTATACGTACACAGTTTTTTGTACATAAAGATTATTCATTTTCTCATCGTGAAGTGTTGTTGGATATTTTCAGTAATCACTATAGAGGACAAACAATTTTGGTGTCTGCTCTAGATGGAGAAAATTTAAACATCAGTGGATTTATAAACTTTATCAAATATCTATGTAACACCTTTGACATTGCTCATGACTGTGTCACAGTGGAAACACACGATTCAAAATTTGAAGATTTCAAAATCAATCACTTGTTATTGGGCATTTTTAACAGTGTCAACAGATACATACCCAATGAATTTGACAAAAACATTGACCATGCAAAATTTGTTGGCACGTTGTTGGGAAGATCAAATCCCACACGTATTCGTTTGGCCTATGAACTTGATCAACAATTTGCCAATGATAATTTTACTGTGTTCCAACCCAATCTCAATCAAGTAATTCGAGAATATGGAGCCTTTACTGAAATTTACAGCAAAGAGTTTGCTTGGTTATCTGCCAAACAATTTGACCAAGACTTGGTCAGTACACACTATTCGGGAATGATTGATTGGCCACAATCTTGTACAGCCTACGGACAAGTATGGAATCAATTCCAAATTGAAATTGTATCCGAAACGGATGCTGTCAGTGATTTTTGGTTTACAGAAAAGACAGCTAGATGTTTGGCCACTGGTAAACCCTTTGTGTTGGTGGCAGGACAAGGCAGTTTGTCTAATCTACAGAAAATGGGATTTAAAACATATGGGGATGTAATAGACGAATCATATGATAGGGCCGTGACCCCAACACAAAGAATTGTACAAATCTTGGCAAGTTTACGTGAACTATACCACAGTGAAGATAAATCTAATAAAATTCAGCAGATGTATCAACAGGCACAATACAACATAGAATTTTATAAACAATACATCAAAGCGAGGAATTATTAATGATAGTAAAAAAATACGACTACACACCTTGTGATAGAGAAACCATTGACGGCAAACGACATTACTGCCTACCCGACGGCAGCAAAGTGCCCAGCGTCACAACCATATTGGATCGAACCAAACCCGCAGAAGCACGTGAAGCTCTGGCCAAGTGGCGTCGAGCAGTTGGGGAAGAACGTGCTCAACAGATCACAACAGAGGCCGCAAATCGTGGCACACGTATGCACAGTTATCTTGAAAGTTATGTGCTATTAGACGACATGAAGCCTTTGCCCACAAACCCCTATGCTCATCCCAGTTGGTTCATGGCCGCAGAAGTCATACTCAAAGGTCTGAGCAATGTGGATGAATTTTGGGGAGTAGAAGTACCCTTGTATTACAGCGGCCTCTATGCCGGCACCACAGACTGTGTGGGAGTATGGAAAGGCCGTCCGGCCATCATGGACTTTAAACAAAGCAACAAAGTTAAAAAACGAGAATACATTGGCGATTATTTCTTACAATTATGTGCCTATGCCCAAGCCCATAATCATATGCACGGAACAGACATCAATCAAGGTGTGATTTTGATGGCTGTACAGCCCAAATTGCAGTCAGATAACACATATTCCACACCGGAATACCTAGAATTCGTTATTGAAGGGGATGAATTTGCACATTGGTCCGACGAATGGAACAAACGAGTAGAACTCTATTATGTAACCAACTAAATACTGTATTAATATCGGGATACAGTAAATGGCTATTCTTCAAATCAGTAGAATTCAAGTCCGCAGAGGATTACAACAAGATTTACCACAGTTGGCATCAGCTGAACTTGGGTGGAGTTTGGACGAGCGTAGATTATTCATTGGTAATGGCACCATTGCTGAAGGTGCACCAACTGAAGGTTTAACGGAAATATTAACTGAATACAGTGACTTTCTGAGTTTTGGATTCACTTATAAATTCAAAGGTGCTGCATCTGGCTATACCAGCCAAACAGGCCCATCAATATTGTCCCCAGTCACAAGAGCATTGCAGACAATTTTAGATGAAACTGTCACAGTTACAGATTTTGGTGCAAAGGGCGATGGTGCAACTGATGACACTGCAGCCATTAATCGTGCCATACAACAAATATATGTCAGCACACTGTCCACCACCAGATCTATTAGACGTTTAATTAAATTTCCAGCAGGAAACTATCTAGTAACTGGCACAATATTAATTCCTCCCTATTGTACTCTAATAGGAGATGGCAAAAACAACACACGAATAACCAGCACAACATCAACAGTGTTTACAACTGCTGACAGTTTGTATCAATCGGGCATTGGATCAATTGGTACAAACTCGGCAACATTGCCCACCAGCATTTCCATTGGCAACATGGGCGTTAGTGTCACAGGCGGCACCAATTCAGTGGCAATAATTGACAGTGCCAGTGATGTGCTGTTCAAGTCGGTGTATTTCTCATCTGCCAGCGGTGCAACTAGAGCAGTTACCATCACCAACTCTTATGCCACAGCACAAAATATTACATTTGAAAACTGTACATTTAATGGAGCAGCCACTGGCTTGGGTGCAACTGGTTCCAGTGTAAATGTCAAAGTCAAAGACAGTATCTTTACCAACAACTCAACAGCAGGCATTGCGGTTGGATCGTATTTGTCTGGCTTGGTCAGTGAAAACAACTATTTTGATACCACCGTTGCCACTGCAATCACTGGACTAACTGGCAACAATTACAGTTTTGGTGACACTTACACTTCTGGTGACAATGCAGGCGTATACAGCGGATCTGCCAAAATAGGTACAGGACGCAGTGTGTCTTTGACCACTGGATCCACCACAATCACATCATTGGCTACAGGATCGGGATCAATAAGTTATCAAATCAATGACAGCTCAAACAATTATAGATATGGCACATTAAAATACAACAAAACAGCAACAGTATTATCATTTGATGATGAATACACGGAACCATCAACAGCACTAAGTGCAAATCTATGGGCCCATGCCAATGGCACAGTGGTATGTACAACCACTGGCAGTTACACTCTTAAATACAACACAACACAATTCGTATAACGCATGTTCAATTTACCTGCCGAGGGTCGTCTGAGATCCTGGCGTGATTTTCGATTTTCATTAAACTCTCTTCCACTAGACACGGCTCTTCAGCAGACTGCTGATTTATGGGCCCGTGCTCCTTTTGTTCCTTACTATTTGGATCCAGATGATCATACCAATTGGCCTGATCCTTGGACATTGATCACGGAAAATTACTATTGCGATATTGCAAAATGTTTGGGTATCGTGTATACTGTGTCATTAACTACGCATAGAAACGAACTCGAAATAGAATACCGACAGTATATGCACCCAGAAACACACCATGTTTATAATTTAGCTTGGTTTGCTCAGGGGAAATATATTGTTAATTTGATTGACAATGAGATTGTAAATAAAGAACAAATCGATAAAAAGTTAGAGTTGAGTAAGTTGTTGACAGCGGAAGAATTAAAATTAGAACATTTATTATAAGAGGTATCAATGAGTCAAATACAAGTAGTAAAACGAGACGGACGCAAGGAGCCGCTAAATCTAGAAAAATTACACAAAGTAGTTTTTTGGGCAACAGAAGGAATTACAGGAGTTAGTGCAAGTCAAGTTGAACTCAACAGCCATGTACAGTTTTATAATGGTATCAAAAGCACAGATATTCAAGAAACACTGATCAAAAGTGCTGCAGACTTGATCAGTGAAGACGGTCCAAACTATCAGTATGTGGCAGGACGTTTGCTCACATATCACATACACAAATTGGTCTACGGTGAATTTAATCCGTGGCCCTTGCTGAAACTGGTCAAACGCAATGTGGACATTGGTTACTATACCAAAGAGCTACTGGAAAACTACACAGAGGAAGATTTTGCTCTATTGGATTCATACATCAAACATGAACGTGATGAAACATTTACCTATGTTGCCATGGAACAATGGCGTGGTAAATATCTTGTACAGAACCGTGTGACAGGTGACATCTATGAAACTCCACAAACAGCCTACATGTTGATAGCTGCAGTGTTGTTTATGGCATATCCCCGAGAAACACGTATGCAATGGATAAAGGACTACTATGATGCAATTTCTACTTTTGATATCTCCTTGCCTACTCCTATTATGGCTGGTCTACGAACACCGCAAAAACAATTCAGCAGTTGTGTTCTTATTGAGTCTGGTGACAGTTTGGACAGTATCAATGCTACTTCTAGTTCCATTGTCAAATATGTGAGTCAAAAGGCTGGAATTGGTCTTGGCGTTGGTAGCATACGTGCCCTTGGTAGTCCCATACGCAATGGCGATGCATATCACACAGGTGTAACGCCTTTCTTAAAATTGTTCCAAGCTGCCACACGCAGTTGTAGTCAAGGTGGTGTACGTAACGGAGCTGCCACTGCCTACTATCCCATTTGGCATCTTGAAATTGAAGACATGTTGGTGTTAAAGAACAACAAGGGCACAGAGGACAATAGAGTACGCCAAATGGATTATGGTGTTCAATTCAACAAATTAATGTACGAAAGACTTATTCAAGGTGCCAATATCACCCTGTTTAGCCCCCACGACTTGCCGGAAATGTATGAAGCTTTCTTTAATGACCAAGAGTTGTTTAAAGAATTATATGAACGTGCAGAACGCAACACCAAACTTCGCAAGAAAACTATTAGTGCAGGAGAGTTGTTTGGCAAGTTCATGCAAGAGCGTAAAGACACTGGTCGTATCTATTTGATGAATGTGGATCATGCCAACACGCACAGCCCATTCAAGGAAAAGATTGCTCCCATCAAAATGAGCAACCTGTGTACAGAAATTGACCTACCCACTGTGCCATTACGCTCACTGGATGACCCCGATGGCCGTATTGCTTTGTGTACACTGAGTGCCCAGAACTGGGGCAATGTTCGATCGCCACATGACTTTGAACGCATTTGTCGACTGAGTGTGCGTGGACTTGATGCTCTATTGAGTTATCAAAACTACCCAGTTCGAGCTGCAGAAAATGCTACAAAAGAATATCGTCCATTGGGAAATGGTATTATTAATTTTGCCTACTTTTTAGCCAAGCACGATGTCAGCTACAGCGATCCTGCCGCATTGGCTCTAGTAGATGAATATGCAGAAGCATGGAGTTACTATTTGATCAAGGCAAGTGCAGATCTTGCCAAAGAACAAGGTGCGTGTACAGCATGGCAAAATTTAAAGTACGCCGATGGCCTACTGCCAATTGACACACGTAAAAAAGAAGTTGATGAATTAGTACCACATCAAGAGCGTATGCCATGGAGAAGTCTGCGTGAACAGATCTTGACCTACGGTATTCGTAATGCCACCCTGATGGCTTTGATGCCGGCAGAAACATCAGCACAGATCAGCAATGCCACCAATGGCATTGAACCACCACGTAGTTATGTAAGTATCAAACAAAGCAAACATGGCGTATTAAAACAGGTTGTACCTGAGTATCGTAAGTTAAAGAACAAATACGAATTGTTATGGGATCAAAAATCACCTGAAGGCTATCTAAAACTGTGTGCAGTATTGCAAAAATATATTGATCAAGGTATCAGTACCAACACTTCATATAATCCTAAATTTTATGAAGACGAAAAAATTCCAATGAGTGAGATGCTCAAGCACCTGATCATGTGCTATAAATATGGAACCAAACAACTATATTATTTCAACACCAATGATGGTCAAGGCGAAATTGACATAGACAAAATGACAACAACAGCACAAGCAGAAGAATCTGCAATGGATCAAGAAGACTGTGATTCATGCGTAATTTAACAGAGAATATACTATGAGCGTTTTTAATATCAATAACAAGAAAAAACATACCGAAGCATTGATGTTTCTAGACCCAAGTGGTCCAGTGACTGTGCAACGTTACGAAACACTAAAGTACAGACAATTTGACAAACTCACAGACAAGCAATTGGGATTCTTTTGGAGACCAGAAGAAATTGACATCATGCGTGATGCCAAAGACTTTAAGGAACTCACAGACTTTGAACAGCACATCTTTACCAGCAACTTAAAAAGACAAATACTATTGGACAGTGTGCAAGGACGTAGCCCAACGCTGGCGTTCTTGCCATTGGTGTCTATTCCTGAACTAGAGACATGGATCACCACATGGGCCTTTAACGAGACAGTACACAGTCGCAGTTACACACACATCATACGCAACATCTACAGCAATCCCAGTGAGATATTTGATGGCCTCATGGATATTGAACCCATTGTGAACTGTGCCAAGGACATCAGCAAACATTATGATGCTCTAATAGATGCCAGCAACCTATGGCGTGTGTTGGGATTTGGTACACACAACATCAACGGTAAAGAAATTGTAATTGATGAATATGAACTAAAGAAAAAACTATGGATGGCCATCTCCAGTGTCAATGCACTTGAAGGTATCCGTTTCTATGTGAGCTTTGCTTGTAGTTGGGCCTTTGCTGAACTAAAGAAGATGGAAGGCAATGCCAAGAACATCAAACTTATTTGCCGTGACGAAAATGTACATCTTGGATCAACACAAACTCTACTCAAGTTGTTGCCACAAGACGATGCAGACTTTGCACGAATCAAAGAAGAGACTAGAGCAGAATGCACAGAATTATTTTTACAAGCTGCACAACAAGAAAAAACTTGGGCCGAGTATTTGTTCAAAGACGGCAGCATGATTGGTCTCAACACACAACTGTTGTGTCAGTATGTGGATTGGTTGACCTGCAAGCGTATGACCGCAATAGGTCTTGACTGTGGCATGAAACCAGGATCAAATCCATTGCCCTGGACGGCCAAATGGATTGCAGGAGCCGAAGTACAAGTGGCACCACAAGAAACTGAAATCAGTTCCTATGTAATTGGCGGCACAAAACAAGATGTTGACTCAAATACTTTTAAGGGCTTCAGTCTATAAGATAATTACAATAAAAGGAAATCTAATGTTAACAGTATATTCAAAAAGTCATTGCCCATTTTGTGATCGTACCAAGAGCCTGTTGGAAAGCAAAGGCATTGAGTACCAAACAATCAGTATAGAAGAGGATCAAGATGCGAGACAACATCTACTAGATCTAGGACTACGCAGTGTGCCACAAATTTTTAATGGCACCACATTGATTCAAGGCGGGTATCAAGGACTTGCAGCCAAAGACCAATCATTCTGGACAGATCTAAAAGGATAAAAATGTTACTTCAAAAATCATACGCCGCGGGCGATATCTTGTGTTTCAAAATATTAAATGGTGACGAAATTGTGGCCAAGCTGGTGGAAGAAGCTGCTGATAAATTTGTCATCAGTAGACCTTGTACAGTTATTCCTAGTCAACAAGGACTGGGCTTGATGCAAAGCCTGTTTTCTGGCGACATAAATACTAACATAACTCTATTGAAATCTCATGTGATGATGCATAGTCCTGTGGTAAAGGACATTGAAAATCATTACATTAGGACCACAACAGGTATAGAGCCAGTTAGTAAAGGAATTATAACCTAGTGCCAGGACCAAATTTTGTAGCCACAGTTGCCGCAACAACAGATGTAACCCCAGGAACCGGAGCAGAAGGAGCCAATGCTCTAGCACCTCATGGGCCGGGGTATGTGCAAGCCACGGATGTTGCGACAGTTATTTGCGAATTTTTGCCAGTAGCCAAAGTCGGAGACCTTGTGAGCCCACATGGTAATTTTGATAATCCCAAATTGCCCGGATTCAATCCCGTGTGTGCTGCCGCAGTCATTGCTGAGGGAGCTCCTACCATATTGGTAAATGGTCGTCCCATGGCAGTTGCAGGCCCATTGGGCAGTTTGGCAAGCTGTGGGCACTGGATACAGGTACCTAGAACTAAAACTACCATTACCAAGGGTATATAATGGCTTCCGCAGTATCACTAAATGCCGCTGCAACCATAGCCAACGGACAAGGATTGTCAGTTAACACTGACATGCCCATAGTCATTAATGCTTTTAAGTCTCTTGGCACAGTGTCTACAGTTGCCAATATATTCAGCACCGCAGCCAATGTGGTGTCAAATGCACGTCCCACCATTATTAGTTCTTTGGAAAATTTAGGCAGCGGAGTAACACAAGCTCGGTGGCTAATTGATTTTTGGCCCGCCAACATCACGCCTGTTTGCAGTAACACTGTCAGTTTGTTGTTGGAAGGATTACCAGAAAACATAAGACGCCAAGGATTCGGCGACTTGGCAAATTATTTCAATCTCACAGTGGTAAGCACTTATGGGCATACTCTTTCAACAGCCAGTTTTATCGATGCAATTGAAACACAAGCAGACTTGCCGTTTAGTCATGGTCTTGCTGGGTTTGCCAGTGTATTTCAAAAATCATATGGGTATGCTATACAGACATTTGATAATGTCAGTTCAGTGAGCATGTTGCAAGATAAAACCTATGCTGACAGTGGCATTGGGCACAGTGGAATACATGATTTGATAACAGGTGGATTGGGCACCAGTACAGCATTGTTGGCCAATGTTACGTCCAGTTGGGGAACCATGTATGATGTTACCAATTTGAATCTATTTGCAGATCCATATATATTTGGGCAAAACTTATTGAATCAAGGATTGGGAACCTACGGAAATTTATCAATTAATCTTACAGCAGCGGGTCTTGATGTAAGCGATATTACCAAAATACCAGCTACAGTTACCACAAACTCGCAGGTATCAAACCCTATTGTTACACACACCGTTATTGGTGCAGTGGAGCTGCCTGCTTTGTCTACGGTGTCCACCACCAATACGATCACAGGCACCAGTGTTGATGTAATCATGTCAATTTATCGCAAAGTGACAGGTAATGATTTACATTCAATTGTATCTGCAACAGGTATTGTGGTTGATGATTCAACTAAGTTGACCACCTTGGCTGACTATTTGGATTTTGATAAAGTCATCAATGCATCGCAAAGAAATTCTTTATCACAGTTGAATATTCAAAGTTTGAATCAGCTGGGGGAGTACTTGCATGGAAAAATTGGACAATCAACTTTTGCCAGCTGGAAGGAAATTTCTACATTTCTACAATCAATTGAAGTTCCAGTACTAAACTACACCACAACAACAGCATCAAGTTCCGTACTGACTGCAAATGCCATCAGTGCCGTGGCCAATACTGCTGTGGGCACTGGTCCGTTGGGCAATCCCATCATGTCTGATTTTCTTGGAGCAACAGCTGGTATAAATTATGTAGATAATTTTGGTACACTGCTGTCCAGTTACAGTGATGTATCTCCCACTGTGTATTCGGCATTGAAAACATTGGACACTGCCGTAGTCACTTGGAAAAATGCATATGTGGCATCTCCAGAATACATTCCGCCAACCACTCCCGTTGACACTGCTGTGACTGCAGTCAACACTGCATTGAACTCTTTGCCCACAACTTCCAAACTAGTGGAAAGTCAAACAGCCCACATAACCATGGCAAATCAATTGTCCAGAGAAGTTTCAAATCTCGGCAAGGGGGGAGTAGTTTTTGATACTGGCACAACTGATCAATTGACTAATTTTTCTCAACGGTTTGCTGACTCAGCATCAGACAAAGACAAGTACCAAACTTATCAATTGATCACCGCTCTCATCACTCATGATGCCGAAGGTGACACACTGAGAGCCAGCATTGCCGAGACCATCAATTACAATAAATTATTATCTGCTGGAATTTCAATTTACAATAATCCTGAACCTGCCTCGGCCATCAACAGTGCCGCCACTCAAAATATACCATTAAGTACATACTTATCACAGAATAAGTAGTAGTTTAATGGTGATTTTTCACAAAAACCTTATTTACACATAGTTAACAATTGTTAACTAGCATTATAACTATGGATATTGATACTTAAATATTCCTACGAGTTTACAAAGGAGGACAAAATGAGACCATTGATGTTCATCATGGCAATCATAATTGCCCTATCTGCAACGACACAGAGTCATGCAGAGTCAAACAAAGAATTAGATTGTTTGACATCTAACATTTATTTCGAAGCTGGCAACGAACCCGAAGAAGGCAAAGTTGCAGTAGGCCTAGTTACTATCAACAGATCAAACGATCTTCGCTTCCCACAAAGCATATGTGGAGTAGTTGATCAACGAACAGTTAGACAAGTTCCATCCACCGTGGTCAACAATAGAGTTGAGCATGATGCAGTTGGAAGAAAAAAACTAATCAAAGAACGACGCACAGTTTGGACATCCGTTGCCATATGTCAGTTCAGTTGGAAATGTGAATCATTTCATCGCACACACAAAATTAATTCCACTAGATGGGAAGAATGTCAACGTGTTGCCCAGGCTCTACTGGATGGTGATTACATTGATTTTAGAGTCAAATATTTTGATGCCATGTATTTTCATGAATACAAAATACGCCCAATTTGGGCAAAACAAAAACATCGTATAAACAAAATTGGTGGCCATATATTTTATGCTGATCATCGCTCAAACAACTTAACAGCGGCCATATAATGTAGTACAATAGTTTAATCAACAGGTTAAATACTATATCTACTACGGAGTCATATATGAGTAAACATACAGAAGTTCGGGAACTTGAGCTAGAAGAACAATATGAAGACGACATTTCCGATGATGACTACTTGTTTGTGGTTGGGGCAGATGGAGAACTCAAACAGGTGATACTGCCTGATAATGTGCCATTTAATGCACCCAAAAAAATCAATAAAATTCTAAAGATATTTGGCGTACACGATGTGAGCAATATTGACTCAGACGCCACCATGCACTGACCAAATTGACTGCTAATTCAAGCTGTTGTATACTACAGCATGATTTATAAAAGGATTCGGTATGGCATTGCCCGAAAGTATTGTTTTAACTAGAGAGGGTGGCAGATTTTGGCCCGCTATAATTTTCCGTCAAGTTTTTACCCTTGTTGTGTTGATTCCGATATTTCTAGTATTGTTGATTGCGGTGATCAATCCCTTATGGTTTCGTGATGAATTTTTTCGCTGGACAGAGTCTTCGGTGTACAAGATCACACAATGGCGTAACTATCGAGTCTACAGCATCTACCTTGGTGCCGATCCTCAAATTTGGCACACACTGAAAGGCAACAATGACAACTCTTGATGACATGATCAATGAAAAGATTGATTTTTACATTGCCCAACTTGAAGAGGCAAAAACACAATCATGCCGACGCACTCGTGTTGATGCAGTACAAGAGGCTATCAAGGATGTTGACACGTGGGCCTTTTATTGGGACGACAAACTACAACGATTGGCAGATTCTTTATGACCGAAGAACAACTTAAAAAATTAGAACAGTGGAGCGTGGTCATGACTCTGATGGGGTTTGATCTTGAACAGCAAAATCCTGACTATGAAGAATATGACAATGAAGATCAACAGAGTCTTTATGACACCATTGTTAATGTGATCAAACTACAGCGACGCATCAAAGATCCAGACCCTTGGATGTCGGCTGCATTGCAGACCATAGAAATGGGTGTAACTGATGATGAAATATATGAATATCGAGATCATCTGGAAAAAATGGAAGAACAACAGCTCAGACACGAACTGGCTGTGGCAGAAGCAACCAATCCAGAAATTGTCAAATTGATGAATGAGTTCAAGTTTGCATTGGTTGAACACAAAAGATACAACAAACACACCAATTGGCAGTTCGTCATGCCCAATGGCCGCTTGGTGACTGGCCGACTATTTAAAACATCTTGGAATCAAACTAGAATTTGGTTGTCGTGGAAAGATGCCACAGGCAAATCACAACGTCATAAATCCGACTGCATCAGCAGAGACTTTGCAGTACCCAACTCATTCCCAACAAATTGGAGAGAATGGTATGGATACACAAGTGATCCCATCAGACAAGCCAAGATTGTGTCGTGGCTCATGGCCACCAAACGTCATAAAAAAATCGCTTTCCCTCCCGTCAAATAACACAAGGCCGCCAATGATAAATCCTGAACGTGATAAAAATGTCAAACCCCTGTATAATATACGTTATACTATCAAACAACAAAAGGCCTTGGATGCTGTGCAGGTGCTTGAAGAACTTAGAAATGAACTGATCGAACAGGTCATTGACATGGGCGATTTTGCCGAAGCACGAGCAGTGATTGCAAAAATCATGGAAAAAACATGAACAAGTTAATTGAACTAATGATGGCGGTAAACTCCGGCGAAGTTGACGTAAACGAACTAACTGAGCAAGAACAAGGTGTTGTGCTTGAAGGATACCGTGAACTGGCAGATCGTCTACTAGAAAATCCCGAGTTTGCTGAGTTTGCGGGCAAAATTGCAGAAGTCATTGAATTGGCAACCGCCAATCCGTTTGAAGATGAAATTCAAGCGGCCGAACAACGTGGTAACACCTATTGGGAAATTGAAAGTGATCATGTCCACTAATATAATTAAACGCATTGGCTTTGCCTGTAAATGGATCAATGATCCTTCAGAAGTTGGAGGCATGAAAGTAAATGCCAAAGATCGTGACCTCAACGGACGCAGTACCACCATGCGTTGGTTGCGTGAACATCCTGAGGACGCAGATCAACGTCAGTGGGACATCATGAATCACAATGCCAGTGCCGCACTCAAATTGGTTGAGCGTGTGGGCAGTTTGGAGCCACACTTGCGTATGGTGAGACTGGGTTCAGAACTGCTACAAGGCTATACAGAAAAAGATTGGCAAGCCTGGTGGCAACGACGGGAAATACAAGATCACTGTGCAAAGATATTGGCACCTGTAGGCGAAGCCGCACGACGACTGGGTGTTAGGCTCAGTTTCCATCCTGGACAGTTTTGCGTACTGGCTAGCGAGTCGGATGTGATTGTGGAACGTAGCATAGAAGAATTTGAATACCATGCTGACATGGCACGTTGGATGGGCTATGGTCGCACATTTCAAGACTTCAAGATCAACATACACATCAGTGGCAAGCGTGGCGCCGAAGGCATGCGGGCAGTATATGGTCGCCTCAGTCCCGAGGCCCGCAACTGCATGACCATAGAAAACGAGGAAAATAGCCATGGTTTGGATACTTGCATCAGCCTTTCCGATTTGGTTCCTACTGTTTTGGATCTACATCATCATTGGATCCGAGAGGGAGAATATATCCAGCCTGGAGACGATAGGGTTCGCCGTGTTCTTGATAGCTGGCGGGGTGTGCGTCCAACTCTCCATTATAGCGTTAGTAGGGAAGATTACTTGATAAATCACAATGCCGACACATTGCCAGACAACAAAGCTCTATTAGAATCCGGTTACAAAAAGCAAAAATTACGTGCCCACAGCGATTTCTACTGGAATAATGCGACAAATGCGTGGGCATTGTCATTTCACAAAGATTTTGACATCATGTGCGAAAGCAAGGGCAAGAACCTATCCAGTTTTGCTCTGGCAAAGTTGCTATAAGCAAAAGAGCTATAAATACCTTATATAAGGTATAAAATATGGCTAGTTTTGCTAACGTAAATGTGGGGGGGTCAGCGAATGATGATACCGGTGATTCCTTACGCAACG
>Ga0304729_1000353_pt1 | contig 34386 bp, 25 predicted proteins | sample C_131016_MF_Meta_FD_190475 | JGI IMG/M metagenome (GOLD analysis project Ga0304729, IMG submission 190475) | Freshwater microbial communities from Lake Croche, Canada to study carbon cycling - C_131016_MF_MetaG (v2) (version 2) | ecosystem: Environmental > Aquatic > Freshwater > Lake | place... | reverse complement strand
ATGAAGTAGAAGCAGGCGACGCTTTCTTGAATACGTTCGCAACCGCGACCAATGCTCATAATGGAGTGTTGACCGGAATGAACGACAGCCTCACCCGGCCGGTCGCATGCACATTTCCCGGTTCGGGAGGTAAGATGTTCCATTGTGCGGACAACCCGATTTATCATCGCGACGTCGTGTTTTCAACCACCGGCACCTTGCCCGAGCCGCTGATCGCTGGGCAAACCTACTATGTCACCGACGGCATCAGCGGAGGCCATTACAGCGTTGATGACTTGAGTTCCGATGACCTCACCACCGCAGGCAGCGGCGTGCACACTTGCACGCCAGTCGGAAACTCCGGTGCTGCTCAAGACGACCTGATTTCCCGTGGCTGGACCATCGCCTAACGAAATTATGAAAAACCTCATCATCCCCACCACCAGCCAGTCAGCCGCAAGCCACTCCAAGGACGGCGCACTGTTCATCATCCGCGAGATCCCCGATGACGCCACGCCGCAAGGCCCAAGCTTCACCGTCGCCGAGACGCTGGATGGCTACACCGCGCTCAAGCCTCGGCCAGTGCGCGGGCCGAAGGTGCCGACCGAAATCGCCAACTGGCGGGCTAAAGCGGTGCTCGAACTCGCCGGGCTAACGGCACAAGTGGCGGCGATCATGGGTGCCATGAGTGAGCCGCAAAAAACCGTCGTCCTCGCCGCATGGGATGGCGGTGCGCCGCTGGTCCGTAACGGAGCGACCGTCACCGCGCTCGCCGCCGCGCTCAGTCTTACCAGCGAGCAAGTGGATGCCATGTTCGTCCAAGCCGCCGCGCTCAACGTCTGACAATATGCTGACTCACCCCGAAATTATCGAACTGCCGATTGCTTGGATTCTTGCGATCATTTCCACCCTCGGGCTAACCATCGCGACGATGGCGACGGTGATTTGGAATTTCGTCCGCTCCCGGCTCGCTGCACAGGACAAGCTGATTGCATCGCAGACGACCATCATCGAGCGGCTCCAGGACGACGTTGCCCGCATGTCAAAAGGCTGCGGCATCGAAATCTGCCACTGGCGACCGCGCTAACTCTCCGAATTTACCAATGAACCCAAACACCATCTACATCCCCACCATGAACGGGACTCACGCTATCGCCATCGGTCCCGGAACACGGGTCATTTACCGCTAATTCTCCGGCCACTCCGGCCCGCTAGAAACAACAAAGCAACAAACACCATGAAGACTACCCTAATCGGCCTGTTTCTCGCAGCCGCCTCTGCCCTCGACCTCTTCGTCCACTCCGGCCACAGTCTGCTCGACTGGACAGGCTGGTTGGTTCCAGTTGGTCTCGCGCTGCTTGGCTATCACGCCGCTGACGCCAAGCCCAAGCCATGACCGCACTGCTCGCCGCGCTCACCGCCGCCCTCACTGCGTTTTGCGAGTGGGTGCGGTGGCAGCGCGAAACTCAAATCGACCGAATTGAAGATGAAATTGATTCCCTTGCTGCTATTGGCGATCCTGCTTCAAAGCTGCGGATCGAACGCCTCGCGCAACGTCTCAAACGCAAGCGCGAATCAATCGGCCCTCTATGACCCGCCGACCGTGACGCTGCTCCCGGACAAGGTCTATCAATTTCAAGAAGGCACGCTCGCCGGAAGGTTGCAGAAGCTCCATTCGGATTACAGCTACCGGCGGGCTATCATCATTGGCAACGCTAACGAAGAACCATGAAGAACTCCGCCCTCACCATCGCCGCCATCACCCTAGTCCTTGTCGGCCTGCTGGTCATCATGTGGCTGGAGAACTCCTGCGGGCTGGTCTGGGGCTATCTGAAAACGAGGTCATCCGAGAGATGGGTGGCGGTTTTTGCGCTGGTCGCAGCTTGCCTCGTCTATGCCTGCCTGATCCATCACCTCCGTTAAACCATGGAAATCATCGGCTTCATTCTCTGCATCATCCTTGTCCTCATGGTGCTTTTTGCGCTAGTGCTTGTCTTGGAAATTAACTGGCGGGAAGCAGCGCGGACGGTATGGGTTAGCGCAAATGGACTTGGCTCAGAGGTGTGGGTGGCGTTGTTCGCCTTCATCGCATCCATCGTCGTTTTCTTTCTCTATCATCACTACCCACTTAAATGATCCCTATTCCCAAATCACGTCCTCAAGCTTCACTCTCCCTTGTCATGTCCATTGCCGCCGAGGCATGGCGCAAGTCCAATGGAGGGGCTCCGCTACCGGAGTCGTTCGTGCTCGCCGTCCGTGGATACTATTCGGCCACTATTGGTGAGCCGGGCAATGACATCGACGTCTATGACGACGCATTCTTTATTGTCTCTCCCACTGGAATTACCGCGTGGAACGGCAACACTGATCCGACCCGCTACGGCTGGAATGGCAATGCCAACGACTACATGGCTCGACTCCGCACTGGCTGCTGGTGGTTCATCTCGCGGATGCACCGCGGACGCTACCAGGCCTTCGGTCAGGGCGACAACCAGGTGACAGTGGATCGCATAAAAGCTAATGGCACGGTGTCTCACAGCGCCACCAGCTCTGATTTCGGCATCGACCTCCACCTTGGCGGAATCAATGGCACCTCTAGCGAGGGCTGCCAAACCGTCCCACCTTACCAGTGGGAGGACTTCCGCCGTACCCTTAATGCTCTTATCCGAAACTCGGGCGTCGACAAGTTCCCGTACATCCTTGTTGACGGCCCTATCAACTGACGGTTGAGTCAACGCAATCCCGATGGCACCCACTTTCAATAACCCGCCGCCTAATACGCCCCGCATCGTCTCAGTTCTTGAGCCGGCGACTGGGCACTATGTGGTTAAGGTTAGGGTGGACGCCACCACTTTTGGCAGGTTTCCCGACAAGCCTTTTGGAACCCCAATCGGTGACATCGGCTTGATCGGCAGCGATGCCTCCAAGTACCCTGGCTACACGCTAGTGTCGGTGGAGCCGTTCTCGCCGATGAGCGAGGACCTGCTATGGACTTTCCAGAACCTCACTGCCTCTCCCTCGTGGAGCACATTGAGTGCTGGACAGGAGAACATGGTGCCAGGTGAGTTCCGACGCCAAGTCATCACCACTACCACCAAGCAGGATGTACCCCCATCCACTACGCCATCCGCGATCGTTGGGAACCTCGCATCTTCAACGGTTCAGCAGCAGGAAAACACAGGTAAAGCCGTGCGAATTGACGTCACTGAAGAGGTAAACTCTGATATTGGTCCGCTCATTGGCCAGCGGGCCTATGTCGAAAAGGTGGTGGCGACAGTAGAGAAGACGCTTGGCCCCACAGATACCGATGGATTCACCGATGCGCTTGCCGTTGATTCGGGCCTATTTGTTATCGAGTCCGGGTTGAATCCACTTGGAAACGGACTCTCAACCCGCGAGACAGTGAAGTATGTTCCTCCGGAGGGTGAGGAAGCATGGCCTGTGCTCCATGGCGGCTCCTGGGACCCTGAGCTTAGCTCCTTTATTGGTCGTACAGAGCAGTATGTTGGCCCATCGGATGCTTATGGTGGCGAGGGAGTCACCATCACGCCAGTCAACGTCGATCGCTCGTTATTGACTGTGGAACAAATTCCCCATGACGCTCTCGCCTCGTATGAGATGTCCTTTCCCACCCGCGTCAACCTAGATCTGCCGCGCGAGCTCATCTCTGCGGAAGTGGCGTGGGTCGAGTCCGGCGACGTCGGCACGGACGCGAGTGATGGGTCGGCGTCAGGAACGTCCATCAGCCTGTCTCAATCTTCGGACGTCCATTCCTCAAAATCAATGATCCCTGAGCTGGTGATGAACATTCGCGAGGTTTGGGCCAAGGATTTGCCGGCTCAGGGACACTTCTTCTACCTTCCCCTTCCGGTGAACGAGAGCGATATTCTTGGCAGGGTGGGAGCGGATGCTTGGCCGGTATTCCAGCCGGCTGGGTGTAATATCTTGCTCAGCGGCATCAAGCTCGCCGTGAACAACAAGTTGTCTCTCTCGGTCACTGCGTCCCCTTCTTCGATTTCAAGAAGTCAATCAGCTGGTTCTTCAGCTGATATTCAACACTCCATCAACAGTGTCTATATCCCACCCACTTTGCATAACAGTTTCAGCTTGGGTGATTCCCTGCGTGTTGTTGAGGTGACTGCCACCGGATCTCTGAATGCCGCCGTGGCCAGTGCCGCGCTTGCCGCCACCGCTAGTCTGGGGGGTGGTGTTGCAATCAATCGCACCACCACACGTAAGGCAAATGCCACGATATTCCCCGTCTCCATTCCAGCCACCGCTCCCACCGCCATTCCGCGTCGCGGGCTTTTCCTCCTCACTTCAAAAGTGGAGCCTACCAAGTGGTCTGGCTGGTGCCGGGTCTACGCTGAAACCTTTGACGCTGCCAACATTCCACCATGAGCGACCTCGACAAAGAGCCCCATATCGACTACGGCCCGCGCTCCCTCACCGGTAGGCCAAGCACCTATGAGTCTATTCAGACTGCCGCAAAAGAGCTGGGCGTTGATACGCGTGGGATGTCGCAGCGGCAAGCTGAGGCGGCAGTGCAGCACAAACGCGATGTCGAATCCGATATGGCGAAATTTGTCAACAAAGTGCTTGATGCTCGCCAAGCCGCATCTCCTCCAATTTCCTCAAGTCAGGGCAATCCCGAACCAACCAGCTCGCGCACGCAAACCCACCCCAATCCTCTGCTAGCGTCCAAAGATCAAGCGCCGCCGCCGGCCAGTTCTATTCCGTTGGACACGCTTAAGTTCTTTGCCGTTCACAATGGCGTGCCAGGCTATGTCACACTCGCTGTAATCTCCGGCTTTACTCAGGTATAATGGACAAACGCACCCTCATCTGCCCCGCAGGCTCCGACTATTCTACTGTGGATGCCGCCACCATGGTGGAGTACGACCGTGGGATTGCCGTTTCGGTGAGGTTTGAGCGGATGGTTTACTGGATGTTCAACGTCCGGGAGTTTACAATGGTGGTGAAAGAGAGGGATTGGAACAACATCCTCACCGAGACTGAGACAACTCGGTATTCTTGTGTTTCACCCGCCGACATCTGTGGCGATGATTTGGGCGGTCGTGGTTTTACTTTTCCAACTAACCCCGTGGGCCTCAGCAGCGCATCAAGTGAAGGCGATGGAGGGTTTGATGAGGCCCCCACTCGGATCCGGGTGGATTACTTTCGCGGCAAGTGGTGGTTTATTATACCCTATGGCACAATTGAGAATGGCTTTGATCCAAGCAATTTTACAGTGTCTGGGTCCTCCCCTCAAAACATCGGCAGGATCAAGTACACACTTACCTCAAGCGCTCCGGTCACTACTCAGGAATACACACTCACTCCCACCCAATTCAACTACCCATGAGACTCTTTATTGACCTCGATTCCATGAACCTCGTCTCCTCCCCCAAGAGCACGGCCAAGGTGACCGCTCTTTCTGGCAAGCGTGGCGATACGCTGCCGTTGAGCTTGTCCTTCGTGAGCAACCGGGTCGAGCAGCTCTTTGACTCGGCGCTTGGCGCTGTGCTGACGCTCAAGCACAAGGGTGCCTATGCTGAGACGGCAGTGTTGAGTTTTAGCAGCTTCTCCCTGACTGGCCATTCTACCATCCCCACTGCCACCGTCATTGACAGCGGCTCAACGATCAAATCTACCAACGTCACCAGTAGGGGGTCAGGCTACCACCATGCTCCTACAGTAAGCTTTCTTTCTGATACTGGTTCTGGTGCCGCTGCAACCGCCGCAATCAGTCATTCTGGCGTCAACTCTGTCACTCTCACCGATGGTGGATCGGGTTACGGTGATAGCGCCTTTGTGTCGCTGAGTGGTGGCGGAGGCTCTGGAGCCACGGCGTCTTGCGTCGTGGTCAACGGCTCGGTCGCTTCCATCTACGTCGAAGATGGTGGCTCTGGCTACACCTCGCCGCCCACGGTTGCGTTTTATGGAGCTGGCACCGGAGCCGTGGCGACAGCGTCCATCAAGACCGCAGGAGTGAATGGCGCGCTTATTACGAATCCCGGTTCGGGATATCCTGCTGCGCCAGTGGTTACTTTCACGGCATATGGTAGCGGATACGCCGCCGAAGCGCATGCGGTGCTCTCAAATGGAATCGTCAACGATGTGGTTGTTACAAATGGAGGTGGTGGCTATTTTACGCCTCCCGATGTCGCCATTACGCAGTCCGGCAGCACTCCTGCCAGTGTTTACGCGGTGGTCAATCCACTGGTAATTTCGCAGATCAACATTACGGATGGCGGCTACGGTTACGAGACCAACCCGCACATCGTCATCTCTGGTGGCGGAGGAGTCGGCGCGAGCGCAGTGGCCCATGTCGTAAATGGTTGCGTCGACTCAATTGACGTAATTAATCCAGGAACTGGCTATTTTGGAAGCCCGGTCATCGAGCTTCTTGGTGGTTCCGGCAGCGGAGCGAAAGCCTCAGCAAACATCTCCGGCGGCCATCTATCTCACCTGACACTTATCAACCCTGGTTCAGGATACGCTGCTCCCCACCCGGTTAATTTCTATGCGGACGGGTCTTCCGCCCCGTTTTTCCAGGGCCATGCCATCATGAGTGGGACCAGCATCTCCGGAGTGGATGTCGCTGCCGCCTACTACAACCAAACCGACAAACTCACCATCACCATGGACTGCCCCGGAGCAACTGGCTTTGGGGGCACAGTGGTCATGAGTCCGCGCGTTGTCACCGGGTTTGAGGTGACTGATGGAGGCTCCGGCTATTCGATTATTCCGAGGGTGGTGTTTAGCGGCGGTGGCGGCACTGGAGCTACTGCTGAGGTAGTCGTAAGCGGAGCAAGTCTTGGCATGGTGCGTGGTTATGAAATCCGCCTAGCATCAGCAGGCAGCTTCTTCCAGTTTGTCAATGGGGCTACCTATGAGTTTGAAATCATCATTTCCTCGGGCATGTTTGCAGGTGTGAGCCTTGGTAGCCTCCGCCTGTGGAGGGACTATGTTGCCACGCTCAATTTCTCGCTCGAAGCCATCACCCAGTTGCTCCTTAAAACCTCTCTTACGGCCATCAATGATCCCGTCAAGCTGATCGCTGGACTCACCCTTGCCGCGCGGCCAGTAGGGGGATTTGTGCTGCCCGACGGAGTTTCCGTAAGGCCTTACATGACGGTTCTGAGGGATGGCGGCTCGCCTGGCACATGCTCCATCCGCGTCACCAATAGAGGCAACGGTTACACCTCTGTCCCCACCGTTACTCTTGTTGGGGCGACGGGGAGTGAGCAGCTAGTTGCCACGGTCAGCAATCGCAGCGTGTCTTCGGTGAGTATCCTCGGCATGATTGCTCCTAAATATCTGAGCTCCAAACTGCTCGCGAGGATCACGATGACGAATGGAGGGGCGACAACCTATGACTCCACCGTATGGCTCGACATCAATCCTGATACGGGCGCAATGTTTATCAAGCAACCGGACAATCCCCTGCTGCCTGTATTCAGCAACACCCACTTCAGCGACATCGGAAGCGCCGACATCATTACAGTGACGCTTCCAAGCGACCTGCCGTTTGTCGGAACTGGATTCGCATTGAGCCCGGTCAGCCCGAAGCGCTGGGTCACTGGAATCACCGGACTCACCGGCACCCACACGGCCACCGACCCAACCGTGGTGATCACTCCTGCTGCAGGGGATACAACGGGCAGTGGAGCCACCGCACGCGCGATGATGAACGCTGGGATCATGCGCTACCTGGTGCTCACCAACACGGGCCAGAACTACACCAGGCCACCCGTTATCACTTTTACCGGCGGGGCGGGATCTGGAGCCTCGGCCGTCGCCGAGATTGCCGCCGGCGGCATCACGTCCATCACGGTTATGGACAAGGGGTCCAACTACTTCCAGCCCAGGATCACGGTGAATGGCGCTACTGGAGCCAAGGCCGAGGCGCTTGTCCATGGATCATCAGTGTTTGCGGTGAGGCTTATTGAGCCGGGCACCATTGATGGCGTCACGCTCTCCGCGGCCACTCTCACAACGAGTGATGCTGTGCTTTATACCGCAAAATCGCCTGGGCCGAATGGCAACCTCATCACAGTGGCGCATGTCGTTTCTGGAACTACCGCTACGGTGGCGTCCGTCGTCCTCACCACCACCCACATCGTAGTGACTGCTGGCAGCGCTTGTTCCGCCGCCACCATCATCACCGCGGTTAATGCCTCCTCCTCCGCGTCTGCAATTGTCACTGCTTCCGCATCTGGCAGCGGAGCCACGCTTGTAAGTGAGAGTCCGGCCGTAGCCCTTAGCGGTGGAACGGCATCTCCTAATGTTAGCGTCACTATTGATCCCCCCTCAGCCCGTGCTTATGTGAATGCAGAGGCCGTTGCCGTTCTTGATCCACTGACCGCGTCGGAAATTAAACCCATCGGCTCCATCATTGTAACCAATGGCGGCACTGGCTACTGGGACGCGCCTGAAGTAGTGGTTCTTGGAGCATCAAGCACGACGCACAAGCTTGTCGCCAAGGTAGAGGCTGGTAAGGTGGTAATGGTGTCCATCATTGATATTGGCACACTTACTTTTGCTTACCCGCCCACCATCAGCTTTGTTCGTGCCGCCAATCGCGCCGCGACCGCTGAGCTCCTGCTCTCCGGAGGAGATGTCTCATCGGTGCGGATCAACACTCCTGGCAGCGGCTATACAAATCCACCTGGAGTGTCGTTTTCCGGAGGAGGAGGCAGCGGGGCAAAAGCCCACGCCCTGCTGTCTTCAGGATTGGTTTCTGATATCGTGATCGACTCGCCGGGGAGTGGCTACACGTCTCGTCCGGATATCACTATTGGATATGGGGCTGGGGCTGTGATCACTGCTAATTTAGGTTCGGGCGGAGCCGGTGGCACCATTATCGGCCTCAACATCGTCAACGGCGGCTCTGGTTATACGAATGGTGCTGGGATCTCCATTGCTGCGGGATCTGTGACCTCCGCCACTGCAACCGCCACCGTGGCAGGCGGGGTCATCATTGGCTACGTTTTGACTAACGCTGGGTCTGGCTACTTGTCAGTTCCTGGCGTGACAATTACAGGGTACCCGTTTAGTGGTTCTGCTGGGGCTACTGCTGTGGCCACAGTGGATAGCGGCAGCGTCTCGTCCATCTCGGTGACGGCTAGCGGTTCTGGATACACTTCCCCCGCTCCCGTCGTTACTTTCGCCAGCGTTCCTGATGATGGCGGCGGAGCTACTGCCGAAGCAGTGATGACTGACGGTCAGATCACTGGAATTCGAGTGAACAACAAAGGCGGTGGCTACACCTATGCCCCCTCCGTAGTGATTACCCACCCGTATGGTAATGGGGCCTCCGCTAGGGCCGTGATTGACTCGTCTGGAGTGACTGATATTAAGATGACTGCTCAGGGGGCAGGCTATCTAGCTCCACCTACGGTAGTGATTTCTGGCGGTTCCGGTTCAGGCGCTGCCGCAGAAGCGGTCATGAATCAGGCTGGTTCGGTTGTTGGTATTGCAATCACCAGTGGTGGCGCTGGCTACCGAGAATCAGCTGATGTCACGATCAGCCGGCCAAAGAACGGCAGGCAGGCGCGCGCTTCAGCTTTGCTTTCGGCAGGCGTCGTCATTGATGTGCCGGTGATTGATTCTGGCAGCGGTTATGACAACGAGGCCACCGTCAGTTTCTCCACCCCCCCGCTCAGCCTGTTTGGCCAGCTTCCCCTCACCAGTTCCAAGATTGCAATCATCCTTGGAAACAGTCCCTACATCGACTTAGAGGGTGAGATTGAGCTGACGCTCAGCTCTTACCATCGTACCACCAACACATTCACCTTCCGGCTTTATAATGACTACACCAAGCTGGCGGGTGGGCCTTATACACTTGGAATTATCCCGCCGAGCCATGGCGCGATCAGCGGAGGCATTGGTCTTTACAACTCCGGGTCCGTCGTGACTCTCACCGCTGAACCTGCAGCCGGGTTTAGTTTTGACGGTTGGACTGGAACTCCTGCGCTGGATGCTGATCAGCAGGGTGCCAATCCATTGACGATCCTCATGGACTCCAACCGCGTCATCACCGCTGCATTTACCGACTAAGCTTTCTATGACCTTTCCATGATCGCTGATGTCATGAAAATCAAATAATTGGCTGGTATATTTCCGTAATTCCCATAAAGAAAAACACACGTGCCCACCGCTTCCTCCATTCGGACCAAACTGCAGTCCATCATCGCCCCTGATAATAACCCGCTCTTCTTCCGGGTGTTGTCCGAGGCGGATGATCGGCTGCTCTCCTCAGGTCATTGGGCCTGGACCCGCGTGCCTCTCGATCTGCCCGTAGTGGATGGCGTCGTCACTCTCCCTACCGCTTACCGCTCAATCGCCGGCTGCCGCGTCGGCTCGATGGCAGCGGGCGTGCTGTGGCAAGACATTGAGTATCTCGAAGGTGGCCCTGGCGAGGTTCCAGTGCAGGACGGCTCCGGCCAGCTGCTCGACCAGGGCGAGGTTATCGTCTCCGGCTCTCTTGTCCGCCACTACAAGTGCACCCAAAAGGATGCCACTGATGTGGTAGTGCTAGCTCGCCACCGCGCGGCTGAAATCACCAACGACTCTAGCGTCGTCCTTTGCCCATCGTTCAGCGCGGTGAAATACGCCATGCTTGCCACGCTCTACTCTGAGGCTGGGGACATTAACCGCGCCACCGGCTATTTACAGATGGCCAAGCAGGCACTTGACGAGGACGAGGACGCCTATCGCTCCGCCGCTAAGAAGATCTTTTCCAGCTCCCAGTACACCCCGGTCCGTCGCCGCACGCGCACCAACTTCCCCTGACCTATGCCTTTTCCCGTCAAGCGCTATGCCCCTTCTGACCGGCTCATGAGCAAGCCAATGGACGTCGACGGCCGACGTCTCTGGGAGCTTAAGGACCATGCTGTGCAGAACGAGATGCACGAGACCCGCCGTCGCCAGAGCCTTGCCAGCTCAATCTACTCTAAGGCAATGAGCAGCTGTAGTATCTCCGAGAAGGCCGCTGCTCTTAATTCGCTGATGGCACTGCAAAGCCAAGACGGCTCCACTGGTGCCGGAATGAAGATTCACGGCCTTGAATCCACTAATGAGTTTGATCGCCTCGACCGCACCTTAAACCAGAATGCTGGCCAGCGTGGCTACCAAGCCCCCAACTACGACCCCAGCAGCTCTGACACGGGCACGCCAATTAATGACCGCCAAACCCTGTTCCAGCGGATGGTAGAGGCCGGCAGGAATGGCCTCACCGACTTCTCCAGCTTCCAAGGCGACGCTGCCCAGCTCGATGTCGATAAGCATGGTTTTCAACTTGCCCTCGGCCGGCTTGGCCAGACGGTGGGGGCGCACGTCTTCGCCAGCGAGGCCTACCCGGAGTCCAAAACTCCTGTACAGCCGGGACTTCCCAGCCCAACCGCACCCCCGGTTGCGTCGCCTCAAGCCACTCTTTCAGCCCAACCGCCATCGGCAGATTCGGATCGGCTTCGTATCGCTCCGTCCACACCTGTCCAGCCCGTTCTTTCCGCACAGCCTTCTATCGCTTCTGCGGCGCAGCCGGCCCCCGTCGTGCAGTCCTCAGCCCCCGTGATCCACGGCTACAGCGACCGCGGGCTAGCTTATCCAGGATCCTACTCACCCATCCCGCGCGGACCGGCCTCCCAGCCTGCCGCCACGCGCCCGCCGAATGCCTTCGACCCCGAGGTGGTGGCTGCAGTGCAGGCAAAGGTAAAAGCAGGCGCTGACGCTGAGCGTGTAAGGTCTGACGCCTACTGGAGTAAGAGCACCGCTCCTCCGGGCAATCCCGACTACGGCAAGTCACTCTCTCCGCAGGAGCTCGAGCAGGCCAATAACATGCACTTCAAGGGCGACCCATCCACTGACTGGGCCCAGCGCGTTGCTGATAAGGTAACCGCTGCTGACGCCGCCTTGCGCGATAGGAACGCCAAGCTTTCCACTGCTCCCGCCGGTAGTCCGGACGCGGGGAGGTCGCTCACGCCTGACGATGAGGCTTACATTAACAACCATTTCTTCAAGCCTGGCCCCGCCAACTACAACTGGGCTAATCCAAAAGGCGATAGCCCGGTCATTCGGGATGGCAATGCGCTCTCCGAGCTGGCTGATCCTAACTCCAAACCGGACAACTACAGTCCTCCCGGAAAGGGCCGCTAACCTCCATCCCTATGAGTGAATTTGACCCATCCAACCCCCAGGAGACCGGCGCCGGCGTGTCCCACCAGTTCACGGACGCTGAGCGCTCGCTTGATGAGCGGATTACTGAGCACCTCACTGCGCCCCCGATCGACGCCATGATCGGTGACACTGCTGGACAGACCTACAAGTGGCTCAGCGCTGATATGGCCCAGCGCTCTACGATGACTAAGGAACTGGCCGGAGAGGAGAGTCTCGCCAATGCCCAGAGCCAACGCCAGGCCCTCGCCGCGCAGGGTGATTTCCAAAAGCAGCAGGACGTCGAAGCTGCCGACGGCATGCGGCACATCAATTCGCTCGCTAACCCGGGTGCTGGCGGGACACCCATGTCTTTTGCTGATGCTCAGGCACAAGCCGTTAAAGCCAATCCCAACCTGCTCGCCAACCCCGTCTTTGGCAGGCTATCGGAAACAGCGACAAAGATCAGCGCCCAACCTGAGCTTGACCGCGTGACCAAGCTGCGTCAGGCCATTGATCTTACTGAGCTCAACACGCGCCAGCTCACCGCGACCGCGGCCAATTATTACGCGCGGAACCACCCGGATGAAGTAAAAACGATTGCTACGGGCCAATTCACTACGGCACTGGCCGAAGCTAACCGGGCAACGCTCTCTCAGGCCGCCGACGCCCTTGAAGCTAGCCGTCGTGTTGATATGATCAATGCTTCCTTACCTGGCTTTTCGCCTGATGCCGCGAAGTACAACGCGCAGTCGGAGCGGCTTGTTCATATTGCGGGAGCCTTTGCTGATGCCGGCCTGCAGGGTGTCACAGCCCCCCACCGGCTTGTCGTCGACTACGGCGAAAGCCCAAGCATCATGTCTATGCTGATGGACAAGGGTTGGCTCGACAGCTTGGGCGCACCCGGCAATGGCAACAATGACAAGCTTCCCACCATTGGTGGAATCTCTCCCATCGTCAACAATGAGCCAAACAAGGACAATTACAAGGCTGCGCTGATTACCACCCTCAACAAGCTCACCGCCACCAGCAAAGATGGGAACAGCATAATTGACGACGATTCCAACAAGGCTCGCACAGAGCTTTTCCACCTCGCCGCCCTTCATGACAGCCAGAACGCTGAGGCAAAGGAGGCAAACGAGACCACCAAGGCCCACGTCTCGCTTGAGGGCACTGCCATGAAAGCGATGGACGACATCATCAAGTCTGGCACTAAGTCCGGCTCTGCCCTAGCGGACGATACTCGGGCCATTGCTGATAAGAAACAGCAGATTCTCAGCATTGCCCGCGGCTTCATCCAGTCGAGCCACGAACTGGGTAAGAACTCCAATAACCAGGATATCCTCGAAAATTACTCTGGCTGGCTCGACGAGCTAGACCGCCGTGTCAGCGACGGTCATCACGAGAGCACGACTCCTGCTGAGGTGGCTGGGATGGCGCATGACCTGATGATTCACTATGCGCAAGCGGTGTTCAGCCGGGCCCATGGCAAGGATATCAAGCTCGTGGTCCCTAACTCCGGGAAAAAAGCAGACGAAACTGGTGACCCGCCGCCATCAAAAACTCCCCCAGTCCCCGCAACTACGACCCCGACTTCTGATACCACAACATCAAACGCGCCACCACCTACATCGCAAGAGGGGAATTCCGCCCCTGCGCATAGGGAAGGCGATGAGCGGCCTTTCACCGACAAAGACGGGAAAGTGACAATGGGGGTTTGGCGCACAGTAAAAAACGAGGGTGCATGGTATCCAAAGTAAGATCAGCTGAAATTTCTAAAAATTTATCATGGAACCGATCACCGATCCCGATGCGCTCTCGCAATTAAATGCCAGCTACGCTCCAGCTCCTGCGACAGCACCTGATCCCGAGCCCATCACGGATCCCGACGTACTCGCACAGCTTAATACGCCATACTCCCGACCCGATCTAGTAACATTAGCGGCCCCAAGTGTTCCAGTGGCTCCGGTTGCGGCGACGCAAGTATTCACGGGACCGGCATTTGGCGATCCGGTAGGCTTCACGCCGATGACGGGTGACGGCGTGGCGCAAAGCCAGGCTAGCCAACCTGCCCCAGACTACCTGAAGCCTCCAGATCCGGTAGCGGAATGGGGCTTTCGCACCCTGGTTCGTAAGTTCGATAACGAGATCTTCCCCGCCACCGCCACTGCTCTTGGTGGTCTTGCAGCAGGCGCCGCTGTTGCTCCGAGTTCCATCCTTGCTGGCCCCGCAGCCCCCTTGGTGATTGCCGCTGCCGACGTTACTGGTGGTGCCGCTGCAGGAGTATTGGCTCGCAACTTGCAGGACACCGCCTTCGACCTCATTGGCGGAGAAGGCGCGGCCGACCGTCAACGCGCGCAGATGGCGGTGAATGCCAAGGCCCACCCCTACTGGGACCAGGCTGGAAGTCTTGTGCCGATGCTCATTGGATTCCTCTTTGGCGGCTCCAAATCGTCGATCACCAAGGATGGAACGAAGGTCGGTGAAGCACTTACCCCCTCTGGATCCAAGGCTGTGCTTTCCCAGGATGCGCTTAACAGGGAAGCGGCGATTTATGGTCTACCTGCCAAGTCGGCCCCGATGCCGTTTTTTGAACGTGTGGCCAGCTCGGCGGCGATCGGAGCGCGTGGAAAGCTCTCTGAAGATCTCCAAAAGAAGATGGTGACGGGAGAGAAAAACGCAGATGGCTCCGAGATCAACGTGCCCGCAGATGTCCTCAAAGAGGCATTCGCTACTGGCACGCTTGGTGCCCTGCCGGAGTTTAAGGGCTTTGTATCGGAGAAGTTTATTCCCAAGCTGGCCAACTCTCTTGGTGTGTCCTCGATCCGCGGCGTCGCCGATACCGCGCTCTACTCCGCCGCTGAAATGGTAGCGGATAGCGTGATCAAGCAGCAACCCCCTGACTTTACCCAGCTCTCCGATTCATTTAAGGCTGGGGTTGGTCCGTTTGTGATCACCAACCTCCTCATGAGCGGCGTGCACGGGGGCCACAGCCTCTTGATGGCGAACGATCCAATCAACCATCCGTCCTTCCAAATGCCCGACCCTGAGTCCTTTGAGGCCACAACCCGCGGGGTAGTCGTGAATAAGGATAGCCTCAAGGACTTCGTCGACATGTCCGACAAAGACTATACCACGTGGCAGTCCAAGAACTTTGCCCAGAGCCCCCAGTCGGGCATCTACGACCCCCGGCAGCTCCAGAAGAACGACATGGGCATTCAGGTGGCGCGCGCCCGCGGCGATAAGGAGTTTGAGCAGATCCTCTCGGACCAGGTCGCCCGCTCCGACTGGCGTTCCAACCTCACCCTCGATGATTACCACGCGTGGGTGGGCCCTGATTCGAAGGCCGGCAACGGAATGACTCAGGAGCGCATCGACGTCATAAACAACGCGCTTAAGAGTTTTGCCTTCCAACGCGGTGAGATCATGGGACGCCTCTCCATCCCGACCCACGAGCAGTCGGCCGCCTCGAGCTTTGCGGAGTCAGCCGCCTCATCCGCCCGCGACGCTGGCCTCAATGTCACCGCCGACACGCTAGCCACCCCTCTTTCCTCTCGCCCTCCCGCCGAACCGGTCCAGGGTGGTCCTGGCGTGCTGAAGATGGGTCGTTATCAGGTGCCGCTCGCTGACACCTCCGCCAAGGGCCTACTCACCGCCGCGTTTGGCACTCCTCCTCCAGGCCGGGTGTTTCATCCGGACCTTAAGACGGGGGGGTTTGCCCTCGCCCCCACCCTCGGCAAATCGCCGATGCTGCAACTCCACTACCAGCCCACCACCGGTATGGGATGGACCCCCACTTCTGCGGTGTATGACCCAAAGACCCAGTCTTTTTCCAGCCTGCACGACCCTGGCAACGAGGCGCTTAAGGAGCACGCCATCACGACGTCGCAAGCATCCAAAGGCTCCTCCAAAGCCTTCCTCGACGCGAACTATTTCGACGCGCCGGACAAAAGCGTCCCAGAGCCTGTCGAACCTCTTCCGTCCACCCAACTTCCCGAAAACCCGCCGCCCGTCGCCGCGGACCGCAAGCGCTTTGACCCAACTGGCGATGCCAGGTTTGACGCTGCCTTCCCACCCGACCATGTTCACTACCACGAGGGAGAACACCTCCACTTCACTCCCGAGGGTAAGGAGCTTCCCTCTGTCACCACTACCCTCGGCGAACAACCCGGCCTATCTTTCGACGCGCAAGCCGTGTCGCTACGGATGGCGAACGGCAGTCCTTCTAAGGCGCTCTCAATCCGTGAGCGCTTGGATGCTACCGCAAATGCAGGCAGCGCCATCCGTGAATCGCTTAGCGACGTTCTTACCACCGGCCGCAAGTCTGCCTTCCCGGGCGTGAACGAACTTGCTGCCCATCTTCAAGCGATGGCTTCCGGCCCAGTGATCTCTGAGCGTCCCATCCGGAACGACACCCACGCAGGGACCATCCACGGTCTGGTGCCCAACAAGGACGGCGACGGCTACACGCTGGTCGAACTTGAAACCATGGCGGATGGCGTAGACCCGCACAACCCGCTTGGTAGCTACCAGACCAGCCACCAGGACTCCGACTCCAAGTTTATCAAGCACGAGGCTCAGCTTGCCACCTACGTTCATATGCTCGCCGAGAAGGGCATCAAGGTGACTCGCTCATTCATTGTTCCAATGGACCGCTACGGCGACCTCATCAAGGACAAGGACGGCAACTTCATGATCCCGGCCGACGGTTCCAACGAGTCCGACCGCCACGTCGAGAGGGCCTTCGGGCTCACCCGCGCCGAACCCGCCAGGACACCCGCTGTCTTGAAGCCCGATCTGGCGGACCTTCCCGAGGAAAAATCTCCCCCAACAAAACAACAAACCAACAAACCAGATGCCAAAGAAACCAGCAGTGAAGAAGCCGTCGTCGAAGCCAGCCCCCAAGGGCAAGGGCGGAAAGATGTGCTAACATCGACCAAGGCGCCCTCCGACTTGGAGACCCAGATCTCCGTGGCGGAGGCGCGCCTCAATTCTCTTTCCAGCAAGCCGAACAGCGCCGCTTACCAGCGCGCCGCTGAGGCGCACGCGAACCTGCTCGCCCAGCGCCCACGCTCTCTCGAGTCCCCCACCCGCCCTTCGGAATCCTCCAAGCCAACCGAACTACGGCTGCCTATGGATGATCTCTCCTCCCGTCTTGTTGACCGCAAGTCCAACCTGCAGACAGTGCCCACTCTCGACACCCACCCTGCTGCGGGTGAGGCCCCACTTCCTGTTGGCGCACTGGTGATCGGCACTTCCCCCTCCGGTGAGCCAAAGTCAGTTCATGTCGTCACTCTTACCGACGTTCTTGCCAGCGGCTCCGTCCGTCATTACCTCACTTCCATCTCTGTGGCTGATGGTAGGACTGGCGAGCTTGTCCGTCAGATTGCCACCTACGAGCCACACCCCTCGCAGACCACTCTCGCCCGCAACCTGCTCGACCGCGCCCGCACCACCAGCAACCTTTCGTCACTGGGCCAGGCTCATGCCGACACCTTCCATTCCTATGTGCTGAGCTTCTTCAATACCATCTCCAGTAATGAGTGGTCCCGTGACCATGTCGAGTTTGTTGACCATGGTACCGCGATGCGTCTCGAGATCAACTACGGCAAGCCCAATCGGGTGCTGGTCAATTCCACGGCGCTGTGGAATATGCTGGCTGACGTCGCCGCCGTCATCCCAGGCGAGTCGAACGCTTCGGATGGCCTAGCTCAGGACTTTTCCAAGGTGGTGCATGCCATGGCCTACCACGAGGTGACGCACGATGTTGCCGCTAATGCCTTCACCCCCGAGGAGGTGGTGGCTGCCGCGCACGAGATGGCGCTTCATCAGAGCGAGGGTTTTGCTGACCAGGCTCTCACCGCACTTCGCAAGCCTGGCTCTTTTGGCGACGGGCAGCTCGGCGATCTTCGGCATGACCAGGTCCACTCGCTATTTCTTGGTGAGACGGTGTCCCACGGTGGTCAGGACTACACAATGAGCGAGGACCAGAGGGCTCAGGCGTTGTTCCAGATCGGTCATGAGTTCCTTGCCCGCACCCAGGAGATTGTCACCTCCGGCTCTTCAGTCGCCGACCGTCTAAAGGAAATGAGCGATTTTGCCAATAGCTTCGGCCGCGACTCCGACGGCAAGCCGATCGAACCGACCAAGGCGCAGAGCCTCATTCAACGGCTGATCACAATGTCCCGCCGCCTCGTCGATGCGATCCAGCGCTTCATGGCGACCCATCGCTTGCTCGGCAAGCTTCCTGAAAAGATGGCGGAGATGTCGCTACGGCTCGACGCGCTGATGCGCTCTGGGGGCATCCTCGCCCCCGACTTCGCCGGCATCCACGAGGCTTTCGCCCGCCACTCCGCCGACACGCTCGATCGCGCGAGGCGCTTCCGCAACAACGACTTCGATAATGACTCCCTTAAACGCCAGCTGCGCGAGGGGATTAACGTCGTCCGCGTGGCCGAGCGCGAGCCGAACCTGCGTCCCGTCACCATGGCGGAAGGCGGCCGGCTGGTTTTGACTGGAGACCTTAGCAACGCATCGCAAGCTCTCCTTCAGCCGATGCTGGACGAGTTGAATAGTCCCGCCCGCGTTGAGCTTGCCGCCACGACCTCCGATATGTATCGAGGCCTTGACCTCTACTTGCGTCGCCTCAACGGAGGCCGCTCGGTCAGCACTTCGGCGATGCGCGAGTTTCTCGGTGGTGAGAGGACGATCGGCGGCTTGAAGTCGTCTGACATTATGGACCCTGCTCGCCAGGCCGACACTACCACAGCCAAAGGCGCGGAGTCGTTTAGCGAGCCTGTCATTGCCAACCTCGCCGTCTCGATGGAGCGCACGCTTGGGATGCCATTGGCCGAGCTGATCCAAGGTCTCAACCATTCTATTGGACTCGCGCAAAACAACTACTCTGACCCTTTGTCTGGCGGACCTAGCGTCTACGATTTGTTCCGTAAGGGCGGTGTGGGTGAATCCTATTTTAAGGCGCATGGCGGCGACGTTTTGGCGCGCTATGACAACTCGGTGGCCACGGCTGCCAAAATTCGAGCCACTCTTGTATCCATAGCCTCCGACACGCAAACCCTAGCACAGGCAGAGAAGCGCTCGAAGCTGAAGGAAGCTTACGATGCCGCGCTATCTGAACAGGCTGAACACGCATCCACGCTCGCCACTATGATCCGCGAGATGCCGAAGGCTTCTCCCGCGTTGAAGGCAGAGGTTGCTCGCATGGCGGAGGTGGTCCGGGAGCGCGTCGACGCCTCCCTCGACCGCCACGCTGCCTACCAGCGTGCGCTGCGGCCTGTACGCGGACTACGCGATCTGGTCACTCGTTACACTGCCCGTCCGGAAAGGATGTTGGCTGTACTTGAGGTCGCTCATCCCGGGATGGCGCGTAAGAACCTGGAGGCCGCCCTCAACTCCGCTGCTGACACCTTTTGGGCTATTGACCGTGTGAAGCACTTCGCCTCTGACCTGCAGTCACTGCTTGTCGGCGGAAGGGTGAAAAACCCCGACGCCATTCGACGTGATGAAAGGTTCCGCAATATCAATGCTGATCTATCGCGCATTCCTTCTCTTCCTGACTTCTCGCTTATCAATTCCATCCTTCCTCCAGGCACAGTCCCCACCAGTGTGTTGGAGGCCATGGCCGGCTCCGAGGCCGCCAGGTCAGCCCCTCCTGCCGGCGGCTCCATCAGCGTTCCATCTGGACCCACGTCCAAGCCTTTCACGGTGGGCACGAGCGCCGCCGCCATGTCCGCTGGGCCAGATGCCTTCGCCAATGCGGCCGCCAAGGCGGTGCGGGACGGCTCTAGCGCGGTGAGTAAAATGCTCGGTGTTGAACCCAGCAAGCCGTCCTATGATGAAAAATTCAAACTCTTTAGCGGCCCCAGGCTCGCCTCCCGGTTGATTGACAGCGCGCTTGCCATCAACCAGGCCTTGGTCAGCAATGTTTCTGGCGGCCGTTTTCGCGGTGACCCCGCTATGACTTCTGAGGCAGTCCGTAGCGCGGGATTCCCGATTGGCCTTGCTTGGAGTGAGGAGGGCGTGCGCACCACCAGTATTCCGCGCAAGCTTGTCGATATCCCTGAACTATCACTCCAGCGCGGAGATGAAGGGGAGACTCTCTGGCCCGACTCTAGGGGGCTGGTTGAGAGCGGCGCTTTTGGTTCACTCGTTGCCGCTGCTGGTCGCGTCCAGCGCCTACTCCACCCCACCTCTAGCGACAATACCACCGCTCCCGTGTTATCCACTATTGGTGGTCTCACCCCTGCAGGCTTTGTCTCTCACATCATCAGCTCTAAGCTGATCGAGCTTCTTGCGTTGACGAAAGGTGTGTCTCAGGACGCAATCATTCATGCCATCACCAACCCTGCGGAAAACGAGTTGGTGCGCGGACTCTATAACAGTTTGGTGCCTGGTATCGAGTCATCCCCCGTGTTCAAAGCGCAACGGGCAAGCCTCGAGAAGTCGCAGGATCCAGGCAAACGCGACTTTCAGGCGATCAAGGCCCCTTTCTGGGAGCTTCGCCGCCTGCTTAAGGTGGCCAATGCCATCTACTCCGATTCGATTTCTCGGCTCGGCTCGCGCGATGCAAACAGTGATGCCGACGAAGCTGATCTCGATAAGCCGATCAACGAGATGCTGCCGGTGTCTCGCGCCAACCTCGCCAACTTTGACTTCATGGCGACCTATCACCGCGCCATCCGCACCGATGCTGCCATTCCAGGTCCGGATGGTGGGGGCGTGCTTGCCTCACCCTTCACTGCTGTTTCCGCGGGATCACTGCTCGCGGAGTACGACTCCATCGCACCGGAGGAGGCGCCACTGCGAGTGGCCGGCACCCAGAAGACCAATAAGGATGGTAGTCTTCGCGAGTTCGAGCCGGGAGACTACGCTCGTCGTTCAACCGACAACCCGCAGGAAGATACTGGGCGGGTCGACCTCACCGAGATCACTGAGAGCCAGCATGCTGACGCTCTTCGTGCGGAACAGGATCATGCCGACATTCTGCGCGGCTGGACCGGCAAGGCTCTGATGGCGCTGTATGGTGGCGATCAAAATGAGGTGCTGCGCCACGTCAATCACTCGCGCTATTGCACCATCTCCACCGACGGCCGCAATGTCCCGCTCTACGACCACGAACGGATTCAGGAGGACATCCTCAACGAGCTGCGCGAGCGCCGAAAGGAAGAGATCGCCCGCGGCGTCCTGCTCGACGACAAGGGCCGCAGCTACGACTCGATCATCAACTCCCTTGCTCTCTCCAACACCCACCTTTCCCCGCTCTTTGACGGGCTTGCTGAGAGCGGCGGCTCGGTTCGTCTCGGTCTACCCGAAAGCGAGATTATGTCTCGCCTCGCTGGCAATGCCTACCATGCCGATGCGGGAGGATTGGTTCAGGAGATTGCTCTCCGTATGCCGGTCTCGATCATCAATGGCAACGCCCGCCACGAAGGTGCGTCCGACCTTGATGCGAACGGCTTTCCGCGAGTACCTAGCATCAGCATCATCGGTGACGCTTCAGGTGCTTATGTCATCTTCCCTCGCTCTGGAACCTTTGACCTTGCGCCTCATGAGGCCCGCCGCGCCATGTCTCAGGCCCTTTTGTGGCACGGCACCCATGGTGGAGTGGACCTCTCCAGTCTCGCTCACCAGGCACTTTCTCCCCTACTTGGGATCGGCGACGGTTCGCTGCTTGAGACCTCCCTCCGCGAAAGTATTCTCGCCACCGCCAGCCACGACGAGAAGGGGCTTTCCCGGGTGGTCACCGATGACCAGCGCGCCGCCGCCGCCAATGAGGCAAAGCGCCACGTCGCCACTATCACCAATGGCATTGCAAAGGAGCTTGGAGAGCTTCACGGAGAGGGATCGCGCCTTGATCGTGCCACGAGCGATTACTTCAATCCGGCCCGTATCCAGGAGCTGCTGTCGTCACCGGATGGCATTCCTCACGCCATTCCTCCCGCCATTGCCGCCGATATCCTTTCAGTGGCCCTCATTGATCCCGCTGCCCAGCGTATTCTTTCGCTCGCCACGGTGAACGACCCCCAGGTCAGTCCGCCGAGCGACTTCCAGACCTCGCGTTTTGGCGCTATCTGTGGCCCTGCTAGCGTGCCCCTCGAGGCGGGGGATGTCGCCGCTGAGTTCAACTCCAACTTGCCCGACGGGATTGCCGTTGAAGACGAGCGCGGAGTGGCCGTGTCCGCTCCCGGGGGTGGCTTCAATAGTCTCAGCCTGCCGATGGAGGCCGCCCTTGCCGCTCGTCTGGATTCATCTTCGTTGCAAGCTCCCGCCGTCAATCCGCGGGTCTTTCAGCAGTGGCAGTGGGCCGCCGCCAATCTTCATGACGTTTTTAGCCAGGTCCGTTTTACCGGAACCGCTCCCACCGCTGTCCCTGGCGAGCCGCGCAACTCCCGGCTCACCTCCTTCGATCGTGTGCAGATGCTTGCCAACTTCGCCCCGGAGGCTCGTCAGGTAGACGCGCGTATTCAAGATGATCCCTTTATCCGGATGAGCGCCGTTTCCGCTATGGCCGCCGATCGCCTTTCGGGATACGACTCGATCTCCCCATCGGACGGTGAGGCGGTGAATAAAGCCGCTGCCATGCGCGCGGGCACCCTGCCCTACGACTCGATCAATCGCCACGGCGACGTCAATCATTCCGCCTTCCGGCTCTCCCGCGAGGCGAAGGGCGCCATTGCCATAGCCGGTCAGCTTGGCGAGGTGACGCCGTCGAACCCCCATAGTCGCGTGAACGTGATCACGGTGGATGCCAACATCCGCTCTCTCATCGCTGGCCTCAATCATCACGGCCTCAACCGCTTTGTGCCAGCAGGACCAGGGCTTCCGCCTGTTCGTATTGCCGACAAAGTGGTGGCCGACTACGCTCTGGAAAAGAAGGAATCGCTTACTGAGCTTGATCGCCTGCGGAATGAGGGCCTAATGCGTTCCGAGAAGCTCGAGGCAGCACGCTCCGCGCTTTCTACCTTCCAGTCCATCAAGGACCAACTTCTCTCCGCCGACAGTCAAGAGTCGATGAGGCAGGTGCTTGAAGGCTTCCCGGTCATCGACGCGTCCGGTGTGCATGCCGACTCCACGATCTCTCAGCTCTTTGATGGCCGCGACCAGCTCGCTGAAGGCATGGCTCGCTCGCTCGTGAAGGATTACTCAGGCCTTTCCAGCATGCTCGGAAGCATCAGTCTACGCTCGGCTTCTAGCTGGTCCAAGGGCGCTGCCGCCCGCCGCTTGGCCGATATTTCCCTTACTCATTCCGACACCGCTGACAACATCGAGAAGAACCTGGGGGCCCTGCGCCGCAAGCTCGCGGCCGAGGACTCACGTCTTTCCAGCCAGGCTTTCGGTGACGACGAGGGGGACACTTATGACGCGAATGGCCATCCATCCTGGTACTCCTCGGTGGACGCTTCTCGTGCCCGGGACCTCCGCGACACGATTACCAACCGCATGACGACGTACAATCGTTTCGTGGATCACATCTCCGGGCTGGTGAATGACGCGGTGGATGGTGGCATGAGCGCGAATCGTTTCAAGGTGGGCCAGTTTAGGACCGGCGCAAGCAGCATGGACCTCGATTCCAGCCCGATCGGCCGTCCTGGCGATCGCGCCCAGGCTAGCATGCGTGACTTTGCTTCCACTTTGAGGAGCCTTACGCACAACTCCGCGGTGGCTGACATGGTGCGCGACGCTGGGCTTCGCACTGCCTTGCGCTCTATCAACTCGTTCACCTCCGGGGATGGGGTGAGCTCCATTGACCTTTCTGGACTTTCTGGAGACCGTCGCGTTGGTATCCCCGAGGCTGCCGTGCCCCAGCTACGCCAAGCCTTGGCTGATCATTCTGGAGAGGATGCGGTGGCAAAGATCGCTTCCATCTTAGCTCAGCACCTTTCGCCTTTTGAGGAGGTTCGCGAAGATGCGGTCAAGACCCTTGAGACCACGCTCAAAACCCACTACAACAATGCGCTCGAGAACCTCTCACCCGACCAGAACGCCGCGATCAATCAGGTGATGCGCCTGGCCAATTCGCTTGCCTCTGCCAATGGACTCGACCCAGTCACCGCCAACAAGGTGCTGGCCAACATTCTTGGCAAGCGTCTTGCTGACAACGGCCTGGCAAATGAAGACAAAATGCTCAAACTGATGATCGACACCGTGCAGCGGACAGAGGAGGCCAATAGGGCTACTAATGGCATTGCTGCAAGTCGGCCTGACGGATACACCATGGTAAACTTGGTCGGCACTCCTGAAGAGGTGGAAGTTGGCAAGCGCCTTCTCCGCGCCGCCGGCTCGCAGTGGGATGGTCACTACCGCGAGATCCTGCTGCAGCAGCGTCATGCCATCAACTACTCTGATACTCTCCATGCTCAGCGCTATGCTGACCGCGCCACGCTCGGCGGAGATCAAGCTCTTGAAATGTTGGCCGACGAGTTCTCCGTTTCTGCAGGGCTTGACTATTACGTCGCAGACGGCCTGCTTGTGCCCTCCGACAGCTACACCCGCGCGGCGCGCCTGCTGCCTGGCTCGGTTCCTCCTACCCGTGCTAATGTACTGGCTCATCAGGCTCGCCTAAAGTACGACCTTGCCACTCTCGATCCCTCCGATGCTGAGGCGCCTGCTCGGGTTGCCAACGCTTGGATCCTCAGCGTTGAGAACCGGGTCTCCGCTCTTGAGGCGATGATCGCCAAGAAGCAGCAGATCACCGCCACTCCATCGCTTGCGCTACCCAAGCTGCTCGAAGGCCTGCGCTTCAATCTGGAGACGGCCCGCGCCGAGTTGCGTCACCTCAAGAGTCCGGACTTCCTTGCCTCGATGCAGGTGAATGGACCCGCTCCTGGAGCCTCGCCTTTTGCCCGTCTGTTCCTGGATAGTCCGGAGTACGACAAGGCCTACCTTGACGCCCGCACCAATCCAGTGATCCACAACCTGCGCTCTGTGCTCGGAGCAAAGAGGGACCCTGAGGTGGCCGGTGAGTTCGGAGACTACGACCCGCGCTCCGCTTCGCTATCTCACCTTCGCAGTATGCTGGACCTGGCCCACCGCGAATTGCCTCGCATGCTGCCTGGCTACGGTGTCAGGACGCTGCCTGATGGGCAGAAAACCCCCGACCTTAAAAGTCGCCTTACTTCCGCGCTGGCCAACCTCAGTCTCTCTTCCGCTGGCCACCACGAGCTTGGCGAGTTTATGTCAGCCGCCACCGACCTTGCCACTGAGATCGAGGCTGAACGCGCGATGGGCTCGATTCGCTCGGGCTATGTCAATACCGACCACTTCAAGGGTTTTCGCGCTCGCGCATCTCTGAAATATGCCTACCACGACGGATTCCTTTCCTCGATGTTTGCGCGTTCCTCTCAAGCACTGCGCTCGGCCAATCACTTGTTTGCCAACTACATTCTTGCTCCACGCTCAGCAGCGCTAGTCCAGATCAATACCCTTGGTGATGTGATCCATAAGGCCGAGACCGCCCTGATGGCCGTGAAGTCGTCCGGCGATGGGATTCTTTCGCGCGGAGCGGGGGCAGCCTCCAAGGTGGCCGCTGCCGCTGGTGACCTGGTGGACGCCCGCGACAAGTTTGGCCGCAGCGCCCGCGGTTTCACGGCGGCGGTGATCGAGTCAGCCTTGTTCTCCGGTTCACGTGGACCCGAAACAAATGCTGCCGCCCTGCTTGAAGCGATCGACATTTCATCGGACGGCTACAACGCTCTCCTAGATCGCCTCGATACCAGCAATCATCTGGATGGGCCGGTCGCCGCCGCTGCACGTTCAGTTGTCAGTCCCGCCGTCTCCATGAAGCGCTGGGCCACCGATCCTGCTCACCGGGTGCTGCAGGAGCGAATTGTCCATAACGAGACTCTTGCCAGCTTTCGTCCAGTGCTGGAAGCGATCCGTGACGGTGCGGACCCCCGTTTAGCGGTGATTAAAATGTGGGCCAATCGCGACCTCCTGAGCCGCAACGAGCACAAGTACGGCAAGCGGATGCTCGCCATTGCCAATCATGTCCACGCCGGCTGGGTCGACTCGATGGCGCTTCAGGGCCACGACCCCGCACCGCTCGCGGCCATGCCCTCCCTCTCCTTTCTTGCGAAGTCCTTTGGGCCCCTTGGCGAGGAACTTCCAACCTCAGGTATTGCCGGCTACCAAATGGACGGCGCTCTCGGCGGTCGCAACACAGGCTTCTCCCCAGCTCCCGGGACGGTGAGGGTGCTCAGCATTAATGCTGGCGAGTCGGTGATGCGTCAGCTCTCAGACAAGATCCGCCGCCAGAACATCGTGCCGGGTCTTAATGTTTTTCGCGGTGTCACGGGTGACGCGCCACTGCCTGAGGGAGAGAAAGTTCCTGAATCCACTCCCGCCACATCCCGTACTACCGAGCTCGCGCGCGACCAAGGCCTGCCGGAGAGTGATCAGCAGATTGTACGCGCGGGATCAGCCGCCTTAGCTCGCCTCGGCGACAGCATCATTCGTAAGGACCATGCTATTGGTATGCCTCAGACTGTTCTCGCGCAGAGTATTAACGATGTATCGTTACTTTTTTCCTTCGGCGCGCTGATGTCTTTCCAACAGATTGTTAAGCAACATGCCACTCCAATGCTGGCTTACGTCCCACGCGGCCAAGAGTCGGGAGTTCCGAACGCCGGTCACTTCCACATCTGGGGCAACTATCTTGGCTCGCTGGCAATGGACGGCTTCGCTTCTTCCGTCAACATGGTCTCACGGGCCGTGGGTGGCGGCGATCTTATCGACAACAGCAATTCCTACGCAAAGGTCATTCAGGACTTCAGCAAGCGCTATCTGCCGAACGTCTACTTTCGCAAAGCGGGTGGGGAAATTATCCAGCGCGAGGCAGCCTCGGCAGCACGACCTTCGATTCGTCAGTCCCCAGGAGGACCACTTGCCCACGGGGTGAAGCGTTTGACTGTCATCCCTAGCACTGCCGTCAAGCTTACCTACGATCTCGCTGGGCAGATGCTGCAGAAGGTGTTCATGGGCTCTCCAGAAAGGGCTGCCGCACTTAGTATCGGTGTTCACGCCTTGGCTGACAGCGTCAATACCCGCCGCCTTGCTGAAGGCTTGCCAGCCGTTGGCTACGAAGATTTGGTCCGCAATCCTGGTCTTTATGGGATCACCGAGGCAGATACCCGCCACGGGGAGGCGATGGCCATCGAGATGCTTCCTCCATCGGACCGCGGTTTGATGGGAGATGCCTTTACGCCCTCCGGCAGTATTGGCCAGGCAATCCACAAGGGCTTTTACACCATGTTTGCGAGCCACCGCGTTAACCTTTCTACCAACGCCGCCGCTGGCTTTCAGCAGGCTTGGCGTGGTGAGGACGCGAAAACCAAGTGGGAGGGAGCCCGTAAGTTTACCGCGGCATCTGCCTCGAAACTCATCTTCACTCTGATCCAGGCGCGAATCCTTTATGGCGTCGGCATGTACGCGTATGCTAAGGTGATGGGTTGGAGCGACGAAAAGCGTCATTCGGTGATCGCGGCCTGGGATGGTATGCACGTTGGTCCGATGACCAGTCGTTTAGAATTTGTGGGCCAGTGGGCAAACCATTTTTTTGGAGGTGATCGCCAGTGGGGCTTTAACGGTGATGGGAACTGGGAGGAGTCCAGGAGTGAGTCGGATGCTCAGGCGGTTCACCTTAAGCTGCTCACGGAGATTGGCACCCTGATTGCTGGCCGCGCTGGAATTTTGGCGAACGCTCCCTACATCAGCGCTCTTACTGAGGTTGCGCTGAAGTATCTTGCGTTGCCGTTTTTCAGCAAGGCTGAGCCACCGGAATACATCAAGGCTGGCATCGCTCTCCCTCGTGAACCAGGCTTCCTTCGCCAGCACGGCTTTGATGGTCAAGGCCGCTCCTCCGACAGCCCGATGGCAAGGACAATCTACGGTGCCACTTCACTGCTCATCAACCACGGCTCGGACAAGTCAGCCCTTCTGGGCGGGATGGCCAAGATCAGCGAGGCCGTGGCCGCGATCACCAACACCAACACTCCACACACTTCTTGGGAAAACCTCGCCGATATTGCAAGCATCGCTGAGGCCAACTTGCCAACTACGCTTCGCGAAGAATCAACCCGGATCAAGAAAGCGGTTGCCAAAAGGCGCCACACTTTCGTCTGGGACAGCGCTTACAAGAAGTAGATTTTCGGCCCTTGCTCGATAGAGTCCTGGTTCGAATGCAGCCGCAAACAGAGGGGGTTGCGCCCCATCAACAAAAAAAGAGCCTCTCCCGGTTAAAGGGAGAGGCTTCTTTGGCTGGCGTCCGAGTTAAGAGCTGGAAAAGGAGAGGATCTTTTCCACCGCGATTTTGATGGAGGTGGTGCCACCACTCACCATGGTGAAACTAGCGCCTATTTGAGCAGCTTGTGCTTTCACCTTGAAGAACTTGGAATGGGTGGTGAACTTAGTGTTGAACACGACATGCTCGCAGGAGGGCATGGAGTGTGCGGAACTGCCTTCTGCGGACCAAGCCATCATGATGTTGGCCCGCCCAATAAAACTATCCTGTAGCAGTTTGCGCTGCCGTGGCATCGGGCCTACTAGCAGCACTCGTGGCAGACGTGGCTTCTCCGACTTTGCTGGAGTTGGAGATTCAGCAGCAGGATTGGGAGCGGTAGGTTCGGAAGCAGAGGTCGGCAGGGCGGGAAGTCGGTCGCGAATTTCGCACAGCACCATGTAGATGTCCGCGATGTCTACTGCGTTGATGGTTGCCATCGGAGCTGGCTTGGCCACCAAGGCCCCTACAGTCTTGGCTAGGGCTTCCTTCACCGCTTCCTTTGGCACTTTAGTAGAAATCATTACCAACTTTGGAGCGTCGAATGAAAGGTCGTCCTGGATGACCTTGGGATAGACTTGAAGCTTGGACTTTCTAGGATGGATGTTATGGTTTTTCTTTGCCCAGGAATGGAGTGCCGCAGGGATGCGGAAGCCTGGGTTTTTGCGCTGGCGGTCTTTCGGCAGCGCGGCTTGCCCAATGCTCAGCGCCTCGTTAATCTTGTGTTGGGTCGTCAAGATGTCGTGGCGGCGAGCGTCACGGAAGTGGGCGATCACTGCTTTCCACTCGTTAGCCGTCCATCTGATTGTGGTGATTTTTGTATTTTTTAATACTTGGCTCATCTTCTTGGTTTGATTTGATAGTTTTTTTCGGCGTGGACAGACTTAGATATCCGAGGGAATGCTATTTGCTCGGCGCGTTTGGCCGTTCGGCTGACGGACACAGAAGTCAGTGGGAACGAGTGCGACTTTGGCGTTGCCGCTAGTCGCCCATGTAGTCACCGAAAATATCAGCTCAGCTGACAGCTTCTACGAGCAGACATTTTAAGCGCTGGCACTCTTGCAGGCTTTTGATGTAAGCGTCCATCGCCTCTTCGTCACGGAGGTCGATCTTTACTCGCTCCCACCGCTCATTGGCGACAGCGCGGGCGGACTCGTATTCGGCGGCTAGGGTAATGGTGCTCATAACGGGTATTCCATTTCAAGTAAGATGCTTAGGTTGTGGATGGCCTTTTCGATGTCTTCCCGCCCGTTCTTGAAGCGGTGGCGGGTGACGTATTTCACCACGTTTGATTCGCAGTAGTTGAGCTTGTTTCGCTGGCAGTATTCAATTGGCTGGATTGGCAGCGATTTATAGTGGTCGCCTCCCACCTGGACGTCGAGTTGGGATGTTGGCTTACTCATTATTTTGGATCTTCTGGTGCTTTAGGATGGATGGGAGCTGGCCGTAGAACTTCTTGGCGGCGTCTTTAACTTCGTCTGGACCAACGTCGCCGTTGTGAGTGAGGCCTTGAAGCATGCACTGAACGGCTCCGGCGGCTTCGCAGACTAGCGCTGCAGAAAGCCTGTGGCCTCGGTGATTGTCCTGCATTCGGAATCCCCCGGCGGCGGAGGCGAGATTGGCGGCGCAGATTGCTAGCAAGCCGATTCGCTCCTGGAAGTCGGTATCGCACCATTTGCCTGATGCGCCGTGCTCCATGAGTAGATGGTCCATCGCGTGGCGCGACCAGGACTCGAGCTGGCCGTGGAGGCTTTCTTCGTGGAACTCAGGCAGTGGTACGAACTGTGGCTCGAGCAGCGTGTGTTCGCAGTTGGTGAGGATATTGGCTGCCTGTTTTTCGTTGACGGAGACGATGTGGCACACGCCCAAGTGGACACGCCCCACAGGGTCGGTGTCATCGTTAATCAGGCCGGCGACACTTGCTTGTAGGGCGTCGTGGTCAATCTTTAGTCCGATCTCCTCGTGGAGTTCGCGGATGACGCTGTTTGCGTAGGCCCAAAAGAACTCTTCTGGGTCATCTTGGTTGTTGGCATGTCCGCCTACGCCGATTGAGAGCTGGCCATGGAGCCTGTCTTCCCCACCTGTTCCGCTTCGGCGGTAGGTGAGGATGGAATCGCCGCAGAGGATGATGCAGTAGGAGATGAGCTGCTTAAAGTTTTCATCGGTTTCGGCCGCTTCGCGATCCATAAAGGAGGCTACGGGGTTAACGCCGCACAGGTAGTCGCCGAGGTCGCTTAGGCCTCGCAGTGGACGAAAGCCGCTGAATGGCTCGTGGTTGATATACTCGGAGCGGGGGATGACGAGCACGTGCTCGGGGGTGTTGGTTTCTTGCATAAAGTTAGAACAGCTCAGGGTGGTCTTGCGTTGACGCAACGGGCGACTCTTCTTCTTGGAGCTCAGGCCGCGGCGTCCGTGTTGACAGCGGGATATCCAGGAGAAGCGGGTTGTCGCCCTGCTTCCATAAGTCATATCCCGGAGGCTTGGTTGGCGGCGGCCCGGTTTCTGATCGTTTCCATATAGCGTAGTCAATCTCCCACAGTTCGTGTCTCGTAATCATCGGAAAGGCTGGGTGGTTTGGAAGTGCTCCAGGCACAACTTGTAGGAGTTGGGCAGCCACTTGCAAGCTGGTTCGTCACGGTGAGCGATCCACCAAGGTGCAGAGGGATTGGAGAGCGAATGGACAGCCACAGTGTGGACCAGCCGCAGGATGTTGCGGCGGTCGATGCAATGGATCGACTCGAGGTCGCCTTCTTTGAGATGGGGTCGGATCGCTAGCATGATTAACCGAATGCTGAGGTCTTGCAGTTCCTTTGCTTTTTTTGCGCGAATCTGGCGGGCCCACTTGAGCTGGCTTTCCGTTCCGACTAGCGGCAAGAGCGTGGTGGTTTTTGGCAGATCCATCATGACTGGTGGTGGGCGACAAAGTGGCGGGTTAGCGCATAGCTCATTGCCATTAGCATCACCTGCTGGATATTATCACCGTGCGCAACGATGGATCCAGTGACGGCGTCGAGCACGCACCACGGCAGGCCATCGCCGGACGGCACGAGCTTCATTTTGCCACGGTCGATGGTGAGGCCTCCATGCTGATCGGTGTGAGGAAGAGCGCTAAACACAGGGTTTGCGCCCAAGGACACATAGATCCAATCCTCAAACTTAAGGAGCTGGTTCGTCTCCTCGCTGGTGAGTTTGCGTTTCAAATTGCGGGTTTTCCGAAAAGTTTGCGGGTGGAGGAGCAGGCTGCTTCCTCGTTGGCGCGGCGAGGCCCGCTGATCCCGCAGGTGGGACAGCAGCACTGCCATGTGCAAGTGTCTACTCGCTCCACTTCCATGCGGCTGTTGCAGCCAAGGCAGAAGGGCGCCCCCATTAGGAGGAGTGGAGGTAACGGCTTGCGCGCGATTGGGATTGCTTGCATTTGGAATACGCGCCGCCGCGCTGTGATGGCGCGGTTCCAGTCGTGCGAAGTCGTCACGATGCGTTGTGGTTGCGACACATATCGCGTGACGACTGGCGCGAGGATGATGAAGGGAGCTGGGCTCATTTGAATGAAAGGTGTTTTTCGTAGGCGGCGCGGCGGGTGGCTGCGTTGTTACGTGCTGGCAGGATGCCTTCGAGTGTGAGCTTGAGAGTTTGGAGCTTTGGTGGCATGCGGCAGAAGATCACCACCTGTTGGCGGACCAGCGCGTCTTTACGGTTGAGTCCGAAGCGTTCTTGAGTGGTGATGGTCACGTGGCAGGGTTTACATACCAGTCTCATGTGCTCGGAGGTGGTGAACAGGCGCTCAGTAAACTCAGCTAGAGTTTCCCAGGAGGATAGTCCGCCTGCTGGAATTACATGGTCGACCTGCAGGTGGCTTTTGGCAAATGTCTCGCGGCACACAGCGCAGTCACCCACGGTTTTAGCGCGGCCCCCCGCGGTGTTGGGTCGACACATTGAGCTTTTGAAGCCCTTGGAGATGGGATAGTGCATCCAGCTGCGCCGGAGCTGGCCGCGGATCCAGCTGAAGAAGGCCGCGCGGGTCTTCCAGATGGAATGGGGGTCTTTCCATGGCTCGTTTGTGATATTGGTTTTTTTATCCATTCAATCGGTGGTGAATTTTAGAATTATGCCATACAGGACTCCGAACAGCGCCACGGGAGGCATCGCGGCCTCGTCTATCGTGTTTTCATCGCTCATTTTTCGCGTGCCTCCGTTGTGACGTTCGGCGACTGCTGCCGTGGCGCAAACTCGCACTCCATTGACCACATATCCGAAGGGTCGCCCATGTAGCACACGCTTTTGACGCGGTAGCGTGTGTCGGGATTTGCGCCGGGTTCTTTGCTTTGCCCCACAATCAGCATGTAGTCTCCATCCGAGATTCCGCGGCCCCAGCCCATCATTGAAATTTCCATGCCGCCTTTTCGCACGTCGGTTATGGTGTAGTCGTGTCCCCAATATCGCTTTGTGTAGTCGTGGGTCGTCGCCGAACCAGTCGCTGCACCCAACGAGTCGGGCGTTGATGTCTCTAGTGTTTTCATAGCTTTTGGTCGCCCGCCTCGTGGGTGAGCTTGTCGTTCGGCAGACCAGAAAGCGCGTGGTCGATTCCGCGCCGATACATGTCCCATGCTGCCTGAAGTGCGGGGGTCCATGTCGGGGCCTTGAGCAGATCGTGCATCCATCGGAGGGCTGATTCCGTTTGATGGACCGCATTTTTCCCCTCGGCCCGAGCGCATCGGATTTCCAACGCTTGCAGGTCAGCAACGGCTGGCCGAACAAGTCGCTCCATGGAACGCCGAGGACGTTCCTCCTTGGATTCGGGCTGTAATTGGTCGGCGTCCATGAGCTAGGCGTTCGGCAGAGATGGGCGAGGCGGTGGCGGCAGATGATCCATCAGTTCCCCGCGCCGTGTGATGTTACAGCACGGGCATATCACGCCCGGATCACGCAGGGTTTCATTAAGGTAGTTTGCCATCCACTGCCAGCGGTCAGGCATATCGCCCACGTCGAACGGGACGTGACCTAGCATTTCTCGGATCATTTCCGCAGTCAGCGGTCCAGCCGAACAAGTCGAGTCATCCGACCCGCTATCAGTTTTGTGTCCAAGTGCCATTTTAGTTAGGAGTTTGAGTGTGTGATCCGTCCGCCGCGCCAGCGGTCGGATGCTCTTTTGCGTTCGGCAGATTCATTTTCCACATTTTGGGCAGATGGCTTTTCCGTTTCTGGCGTAGTTGACGGGCGATCCGCAGCGCCAGCAGAGTCCCACGAAGTTGACCAGTTTTCGCCAGTAATAGCGGAGTCGATAACCCAGCCGAGCGAGGCAACGCGAGGGACGTTCATTATTGTATTCGTGCTTCATAAGTCGCGGGCCTCCACTTGTGTGTTCGGGATACAAATCAGAGTTCGGAACTTGATCTCCCGAAAGTGGGTTTTCAGTCGTCGGGCGGGGACGTTGAACATTCCGCGCCCTTTGAGGCGATACAGCACGCGCTCTGATCGTAATATGGCCTGCATGTCGGCGACCAATCCCGAACAAGTCGATAGACGACGATCCCCACTACGCTCACTGTCGGCAAAGTCTTGGGATGGCAGGTTGTTAGTTTCTTCGATCATGGCTTTTCTCTCGGTGGGGACTCGTCATCTTTTGCGTTCGCCGGAGTATTCCGCACCTCGGTGATTACTTGGTCGCGAGTGCCACCGAAGACTGGGATCATTCGGACATTACACAGAGCGTCCTGCACTTCTCGCCGGACATTCCGTGAGAGGGATTCGAGGTCGATTGTCCTCCATGTCAGAGCTTCTTCGAGCCGTTTGATTTTGCGCTCCAAACCTGCAATCTTTCGGTCACGTTGTTCAAGACGGCGAACAAGACGCTGGTGAGCAACGGCAGCCCGTTGCGTGTTGGATTCTGGGGGTGGTTCCATGGTTTTATGTGTTGTCGGAGTTCGCTCTCGGCTGCCGTGCCACAGCTGTGCGTT